>Ga0209745_1000517_pt1 | contig 23535 bp, 25 predicted proteins | sample BarGraNGADG00312_FD_184495 | JGI IMG/M metagenome (GOLD analysis project Ga0209745, IMG submission 184495) | Arctic peat soil microbial communities from Barrow, Alaska - Barrow Graham LP Ref core NGADG0004-312 (SPAdes) (version 2) | ecosystem: Environmental > Terrestrial > Soil > Wetlands > Peat...
TCTAGGCAGTTTGCCCGGCCGGTCAGGGAACCGGCGGCGACCCGCCCTCGGTCATTCCAAACCCGGGCGATGCCCTCGCAACGCGATCCAGGCTGGCTACGGATTGTGGGGCGAAAGTCGGGCCCAGACCGTCGCGTGGTCGGTACGCGGCAGGTGAACAACACCGGCATCGACGACGCCCAGTCCACGAACCAGCACGTGGTCGAGCTGGACGAATGGAGGGACCAGCCGCTGCCCCTCAGGCCAGGTGCGCACCCAGCCCTGACCCGCCGCACGGTGCGCGTCGGTCATGGTTTGGGCTAGTTGGCGAAAACCCGGATGGCCCTCGGAGGAGTTGAAGTCCCCCGCCATCACGAGCGGTTGGTCCGCCGGCTGCCGTTGGCGCCAAGCCTGAAGGTGGGCTAGCCCGGACCGCCAGTCCGCCGCTCCCGAAAGACTCGGTGCCAGCGAGTGAACCGCGCGCAGCACGACATCGCCGGCCGGGCGGTGCAGCGAGACGACCGGTTCGTCGAACGCCTGGGGAGACGCGTGGTCAAGGCCGGGGTCCACCAACGACAACGGGATTCGGCTACGGACGATGGTGCCTCCGGCGCCCTGCCTGGATCGCCCGACCGACTCGGGCAGAAGGGAGTCCAGACCTGCGGTCCTGAGCCGCTCGACGGCGGCAGGGGTGACCTCGATCAGCACCAACACATCCACCCGAAGCTCACGCGCGGCGGTCACCAAGGATTTCGCGTCCGCGCCGCCATAGTCCAGGTTCGCACTCATGACCACGAGGTCGTCGTGACCAGGCGCCACCGTGCGGCCCAGCACCGACGGCACCGCGAGCGCGGCACAGACAGTCAGCAAGGTTCCGGCTGCGGCCGTCACGTGCCATCGTCTCGTGGCCGCGGCGATCGTCACCAGTACCGCCACGACAACCCCCGTCATCGGCACCATCGACTGCAGGACGGTCACCATACCGACGGTGCTGTCGAACCACCGCACCCCCATGAGCGGCGCCGCGACCACAACGCACGCCCAGAGCAGAACGGCCAGCAGCTTCCCCCCGAAGTCCTTCACCCGCGGCATGTGCCGGAAGGCTGGCTACGCGTCGATGACGATCGGGATGATCATGGGCCGTCGGCGCAACCGGCCGCCGACCCAGGAACCGACCGTCCGGCGGATGATCTGCTGCAGCTGGAAGGAGTCGGCGACCCCGTTGCTCGCCGCATCCGCCAGCGCCTGCTCGAGCTTGGGCAGCACCTGGTCGAAGACGTCCTGATCCTCGGCAAAGCCACGCGCCTGGATCTCAGGCCCGGCGGCGATCTTTCCGGTCGCGGCGTCGCGCACGACGATGATGGTGATGAAGCCTTCGTCGCGCAGGATGCGTCGGTCCTTCAGCAGGGCCTCGGTGGTCTCGCCTACCGATGAGCCATCCACGTAGACGTATCCACAGGGCACGGCGCCCACGATGTTCGCGACCCCCTTGACGAGGTCGACGACCACACCGTCCTCGGCCAGAACAACCCGGGCGCGCGGAACGCCGGTCTTGACGGCCAGGTCGGCGTTGGCCACGAGGTGCCGCCATTCGCCGTGCACCGGCATGACGTTGCGCGGCTTGACGATGTTGTAGCAGTAGAGCAGCTCACCGGCGCTGGCGTGGCCGGAGACATGAACCTTGGCATTGCCCTTGTGCACGACGTCGGCGCCCAAGCGCATCAGGCCGTTGATGATGCGGTAGACCGCGTTCTCGTTGCCGGGGATCAGGGAGGATGCGAGCAGCACCGTATCGCCCTCACCGACCTCGATCTTGTGGTCCCGGTTTGCCATTCGCGAGAGCGCAGCCATCGGCTCGCCCTGGGAGCCAGTGCAGATCAGGACGATCTTGTTGTCGGGATAGTCCGTGAGCTTCTTGAGGTCGACCACGACGCCCGGCGGCACCTTGAGGTAGCCGAGCTCCTCGGCGATGCCCATGTTGCGCAGCATCGAGCGGCCGACCATGGCGACCTTGCGACCGTTGGCATGTGCCGCGTCGAGCACCTGTTGGACACGGTGGACGTGGGAGGAGAAGCAGGCCACGATGACCCGGCGCCGCGCGTTGCGGAACACGGTCTCGATGGCGGGGGCGAGCTCGCGCTCGGATGTCGTGAAACCCGGCACCTCGGCGTTGGTCGAGTCGGTCATGAACAGGTCCACGCCCTCCTCGCCGAACCGGGCGAACGCCCGCAGATCCGTGATGCGACCATCGAGGGGCAGCTGGTCCATCTTGAAGTCGCCGGTGTGCAGAATCGTGCCGGCCGGGGTGCGGATGAAGACCGCGAGCGCATCCGGGATCGAATGGTTGACCGCAACGAACTCGCAGTCGAAGAAGCCGATCTTCTCGCGCTGGCCCTCGGTGACTGTGAGGGTGTACGGCTTGATCCGGTGTTCCTTGAGCTTGGCCTCGATCATCGCGAGCGTCAGCGTCGAACCGATCAACGGGATGTCGGCCTTGAGACGCAGGAGGTACGGCACGGCCCCGATGTGGTCCTCGTGACCATGCGTGAGCACGATCGCGTCGATGTCGTCGATCCGGTCCTGGATGTACTCGAAGTCCGGCAGGATCAGGTCGATGCCGGGGTGGTGGTCCTCGGGGAAGAGCACTCCGCAGTCGACGATCAGCAACCGTCCCGCGTGCTCGATGACGGTCATGTTGCGGCCGACCTCGCCCAGACCACCGAGCGCGATGACGCGCAAGGCGTTCTTCGCCAGCCGCGGCGGTGACGTCAGTTCGGGATGGGGATGACTCAATTCAGTCCTGACTGTTCAAGACCCGCTCGCACTCGGGCGAGCTGGTCGGGGGTGAGTGTGACCAACGGCAGACGCACGGCAGCCGAGCCGATGAGGCCCCGATCGTGAAGTGCGCCCTTGACGGCGATCGCGCCCTGGGTGATGTGCATGACGGCGTTGACCGCGGGGATCAGCTGCCGGTGGATCTCGATGGCCCTCGCGAGGTTGCCCTCGGCAACGGCGGCGACCATCTCGGCATACTGCCTGCCGGCCACGTGACCGACGACGCTGATGATGCCCACCGCGCCCTGGGTGAGGTGCGCGAGGTTGAGGGCATCGTCGCCGGAGTACCACAACAGGTCGGTCTGTGACATGACCTCGCTGGCGGCGAACAGGTCGCCCTTGGCGTCCTTGACAGCGACGATGCGCGGATGGGCGGCCATCCGCAGCAACGTCTCGGTGTGGATCGGTGTTCCGGTCCGTCCCGGGATGTCGTAGACGATCACCGGCAGATCGGTTGAGTCCGCGACGGTGGTGAAGTGCGCGAGGACCCCTTCCTGGGGCGGCTTGTTGTAGTACGGCGTCACGATCAGCAGGCCCTGCGCGCCCGCCTTCTCGGCGGCCCGGGCGCACTCCACCGAGTGGGCGGTGTTGTTGCTGCCGGCGCCCGCAATGATGTGGACGCGGTCCCCGACGGCCTCTACGACGACGCGAACGAGGTCGATCTTCTCGGCGTCGGTCGTAGTGGGCGACTCCCCGGTCGTTCCGTTGACGACCAGTCCGTCGTGCCCGTTGTCCACCAGGTGGGCAGCCAGCTCTTGAGCGCCTTCCAGGTCCAGGGACCCATCGGGGTTCATCGGACTGACCATTGCCGTGAGAACTCGGCCAAAGAGGGGCGCAATAGACATGGGGCCACGATATCGCCCTCACCCATGAGGTCCGAAAATATGGATCGCGTCGCCGAGTCGCATTCCACGTGACCTCAACCAGGTTCTGCCGAGTGTTACGTTTCCATCGTGCGTCAGTATCTGGACCTTCTCAGCCACGTCCTGGAGAACGGGACCGCCAAGAGCGACCGCACGGGCACCGGCACCCTGAGCGTCTTCGGCCATCAGATGCGCTTCGACCTCGCAAAGGGTTTCCCTGCTCTGACGACCAAGAAGCTGCACATGAAGTCGGTAACCGGCGAGCTGATCTGGTTCCTGCGCGGCGACACCAACGTCGGCTGGTTGCAGGAGCATGGCGTCAGGATCTGGGACGAGTGGGCCGACGAGGACGGTGAGCTCGGCCCGGTCTATGGGCACCAGTGGCGCGCCTGGCCGACCCCTGATGGGCGCTCCGTGGACCAGATCGCCTCGGTGATCGAGTCGATCCGTACCAACCCGGACTCGCGTCGGCATATCGTCAGCGCCTGGAACGTCGCCGACATCGACAACATGGCCCTGCCGCCTTGCCACACCATGTTCCAGTTCTACGTCGCCGACGGCCGGCTCTCCTGCCAGCTCTACCAGCGCTCGGGCGACATCTTCCTCGGCGTGCCCTTCAACATCGCCTCGTACGCGTTGTTGACGATGATGGTCGCGCAGGTCTGCGAGCTCGAGCCCGGCGACTTCGTCCACACCCTCGGCGATGCGCACCTGTACGTCAACCACCTCGAGCAGGCCCGCCTGCAGCTGACCCGAGAGCCCCGCGCACTCCCTGAGCTTCGGATCAACCCTGAGCGCAAGGGGATCGACGACTTCGTCGAGTCCGACTTCGAGCTGGTGGGCTACGACCCACACCCCGGCATCAAGGCCCCCATCGCCGTATGACGATCACCGTGCTTGCCGCTGTGGGCGCCAATCTCGTGATCGGGCGCGACGGCCACATGCCGTGGCACCTGCCGGAGGATCTCGCCCACTTCAAGGCCACCACGATGGGTCACACCATGGTGATGGGGCGCAAGACCTACGACGCGATCGGCCGTGCGCTGCCGGGTCGTCGCACGGTCGTCATCACCCGTCAGCAGGGTTGGCATGCTGCCAGTGTCGAGGTCGCGCACTCGCTGGCAGAAGCCCTGGCGCTCGCCGGGCCGACCGAGGTGTTCGTCGTCGGCGGCGGGCAGGTCTATCGCGACGCCATGCCGTTCGCCGACCAGATGATGCTGACCGAGATCGAGCAGTCGCCCGACGGAGACGCCTTCTTCCCCACGTTCGGGCCCGACGACTGGCACGAGACCGCCCGCGAGGCGCATGACGGTTTCGCGTTCGTCACCTACGTCCGTCGTCAGCCCCGCTGACTCACATCAGACCGTCGCGCGCGGCAGGCTTCCGTGTCGCCTCGGCTCAGGCGTCGTAGTCGAGCGCGACCGTCGCCGTGACGGGATGGGACTGACAGGCCAGCACGATGCCGGCAGCGACCTCCTCGGGCTCAAGGGCGAAGTTGCGGTCCATCCGGACCTCACCCTCGACCAGTCGGGCCCGGCAGGTGCCACACACGCCGCCGGTGCAGCTGAAGGGCGCATCCGGGCGGGCACGCAGCGTCGCCGCCAGGATCGACTCCTTGCGTGACGGCATCTCGATCACCGTCGTGCGGCCGTCGAGGTTCACGGTGACCACAGCCTCAGCCGGCTCACCAGGAGTCGACACGACGGGCTCGGCCGGGGTTGCGGGCGCATCGGGGTCGTCGACATGGAACACCTCGTGGTGGATGTGGTGGGAGTCGACCCCGAGGTCGGCCAGAAGCACTTGGGCACTCTCGACCAGGCCGAACGGACCACACAGGTACCACTCGTCAACGGTCTGCACCGGAACGAGGGCACCAAGGATGCGCTCCAGGCGCTCGCGGTCGATGCGGCCGCTGAACAGCTCGACGTCCTGGGCCTCGCGGGAGAGGACGTTGATCAGGTGGAACCGGTCGGGGTACTCGTTCTTGAGATCCTCGAGCTCCTCCAGAAACATGATGGACGTCGTCCGCCGGTTGCCGAAGATGAGCGTCGCGCGTGACGCGGGCTCCTCGGCCAACGCGGTCGAGAGCAGTGACATCACCGGGGTGATGCCAGACCCGGCCGCGATGGCGACGTGATGCCGTATGCCGTGCGGTTGCGTGGCGCAGGTGAATCCTCCCAAGGGGGTCATCACCTCGATACGGTCACCTGCCACGACGCTGTCGTTGATCCAGTTGGACATCAGGCCACCGGCGACACGAGCTGACGCGACGCGAAGCTCCTTGCGCTGCAACGCATCCGGGCGCGATCGGCAGATCGAGTAGGACCGCCGCACGTCCTGGCCGTCAACGGTCGCACGCAGCGTGAGGTGCTGGCCCGGCTCGAACACGAACGCGTCGGAGAGGTCTTCCGGAATGGCGAACGAGATCGTGACCGCGTCGTCGGTGAGTCGCTCGACGTCGGTGACTGCAAGGGTGTGGAACCGGGCACGGTGTCGCGCCGGCTTGGTGATCAGGGAGGTCATCAGATGGCTTTGAACTCGTCGAAGGGCTCGCGGCATGAGTTGCACCGACGCAGCGCCTTGCACGCGGTTGAACCGAACCGCGAGATCTCTTGGGTGTCAACAGACCCGCAGAGCGGGCAGGTGACCCGACGGGCCATCAGGCTGAGCCCGACCGGTCGCGGAACGGCCTCGGAGCGCTGACCGGGAGGAGCGATCCCGAACTCGCGCAGCTTGTCGCGACCTGCCGCGGACAACCAGTCCGTGGTCCAGGCCGGGCTGAGCCGGGTCTGCACGGTAGCGGCGTACCCGTGGCGCCGGGCGACGTGCTCAATATGTGCCCGGATCGCGTCCATTGCCGGGCATCCGGAGTAGGTCGGGGTGATCAGCACGTTCACCGTCCGGGCCTGCTCGTCGACGAGAACCTCGCGCAGGATGCCGAGGTCCTCGATCGTGACGACGGGTACCTCGGGGTCGAGGATGGCGGCGATGGCAGCTCGCAGGTCCAAGGGAGCAGCTGTCGCCGAGGTTCCGGTCACCGGCTGGGTCACCAGGTGGCGCCTGGGTGAGAGCGCGCAATGTGCTGCATCTCGGCGAGCAGGTAACCCATGGGGCGGGAGTGGATACCGTTCCTGCCGCCCCGCGAATGCCACGTGGAGCCGGCGGGAAGAGTCAGAGTTGCTTGGGCCACGACCCGTGAGACATGGCCAAAAGCGCTGTCCCACAAGGAAGACGGCAGCGTGCCCACTCCGGCCTCGGCTGCTGCGACACTCACGGAGTCGTCCTCGAACAGCTCTGCAACATGGGGAGCAACCCGCTCGAGCGACTCCTGCATGCGTGCGTGCGACGCTGATGTGCCGTCGCCGAGGCGCAGCACCCACTGGCTGGCGTGGTCGCGGTGGTAGTCAACCTCCTTGACGGCCTTGGCCGCCACACCGGCGATCGTCTCGTCACTCGACGTGGCCAGTGCGGCATACAGCTCGCACTGATAGGCCGAGAACCAGAGCATCCGGGCCATCTCGAAGCCGAAGTCGCTGCGCTCCTGCTCGACCAGATGGACGTTGTGGAACTCGCGCTCGTCGCGAAGGTAGGCCAGGTCGTCCTCCGAGCGGCCGGTGCCATCGAGCTCGCCGGCTCGAGTCAGTAGCACCCGCGCCTGGCCGAGCAGGTCGAGACCGACATTGCCCAGTGCCATGTCCTCCTCGATCTGTGGAGCGCGGCTGATCCACTCACCCAGGCGTTGTGCGTAGATCAGCGCGTCGTCCCCGAGCTGCAGGCAGTATGCCGCCGCGACCGACGTCGCGCTGGAGCTGATCCCCATGGGGTCAATCGCTGTGGCGTCAATTGCGTTCTCGTTCATAGGTATTCGATGTCTTCGGGCACGTCGTAGAACGTTGGGTGGCGATAGACCTTGTCGGCCGCGGGGTCGAAGAACGAGTCGCGCTCGTCGGGGCTGCTTGCCGTGATGTCGGTGGACCTGACCACCCAGAGGGAGACACCCTCCTGGCGACGGGTGTAGACGTCCCGCCCGTTGCGCAGCGCCATCTCGGCGTCAGGGGCGTGGAGCGAGCCGACGTGGACATGGGAGAGACCGCGCTTGCCGCGGACGAACACCTCCCAGAGCGGCCAGCTGCGCTCGGGCGAGTTCCCTTTGAGCGCAGGCGTGCTCACGCGACGTACACATCCTGCTGCGCACGGTGCCGCTTGCCGGCATAGGCGTTGGCAGCTTCGCGCACCCACGCTCCCTCGTTGTGGGCACCGACCCGGTGCTCGATCCGTTCGGCGTTGCAGGCTCCGTCACCCTTGATGACACGCCAGAGCTCGCTCCAGTCGATGGCACCGAAGTCCCAGTGCCCGCTCTCCTCGTTCAGCCTCAGGTCGGGGTCCGGCAGGGTGAGCCCGATCTTCAGCGCCTGCGGAACGGTCATGTCGACGAACTTCTGACGCAGGGCGTCGTTGCTGAAACGCTTGATGCCCCAGGCCATGGACTGCTCGGTGTGACCACCCGCAGTGGCCGCGTCACCGGTGTCCGGAGGCCCGAACATCATCAACGCCGGCCACCACCAACGGTTCACGGCGTCCTGGGCCATGTCCTTCTGCGCTTGGGTGCCCCGCAACAACGTCCACAGGATCTCGAAGCCCTGTCGCTGATGGAAGGACTCCTCCTTGCAGACGCGGATCATCGCGCGCGCGTAAGGCCCATACGAGCAACGGCACAGCGGCACCTGGTTCATGATGGCCGCGCCGTCGACCAGCCAGCCGATGGCGCCGTTGTCCGCCCACGTCAGCGTCGGGTAGTTGAAGATCGAGGAGTACTTCTGCCTTCCGCTGTGCAGCATGTCCAGCAGCTCGGCGCGGTCGACGCCCAGAGTCTCAGCCGCGCTGTAGAGGTAGAGCCCGTGCCCGGCCTCGTCCTGCACCTTGGCCATCAGGATGGCCTTACGGCGCAATGACGGCGCACGGCTGATCCAGTTGCCTTCCGGCTGCATTCCGATGATCTCGGAGTGTGCGTGCTGGGCGATCTGGCGAATCAGCGTCTTGCGATAGGCCTCGGGCATCTCGTCCCGCGGCTCGATGCGCTGATCAGCAGCCAGCAACGCGTCGAAGGACGACCCCCCGTCAGGACGCCGCGCGAGAGCCGCGGAGGCTGCCGCCATCGCGTCCTCGACGCCCCCGGACTCAGCGGCGTTCAGCGGCTCGTCGGGGTCGACAAAGTCGTTGCCGTACATGGGGATAAGTATGTGGACTTGTTACGCGCTCTGGCAATCGTGTCGCCCGAGCGTCACATCCGATCGGGTGGGAGGATTGCCGCGTGTCCCACGACCACAGTCATCCGCACTCCGTAGCCCACGACCAGGCGCATGCCCCCGTCACGGGTCCGGTCGCCGACGCCAGCGCCCGGATCGCTCGCGCGAGCGACGCACCTGCCGTCGGTCTGGTCCAGGCAGCCGTATGGCGCGCGTCGTACGGCCACGTCCTGCCCCCGGAGGTGGTCGAACAGTTCGACGGACCCAGCTTCGCGCGTGTCTGGCGCGACTCGCTGACCAATCCCCCGAGCCCTCGCCACGTCCTCCTGGTGGGCTGCGCCGGGGAGCAGGTTGTCGGCTTCGCCGCCGTAGGTCCCAGTCTCGACACCGACGCCACAGAGACCTCCGGGGAGGTGTTGACCATGGGCGTCCACCCTGACGCCCGACGCAGCGGTCACGGCTCACGCCTGCTCAACGCCGCCGTGGACACGTTGCGGGGCAAGGGTTTTGACAGCGTGAGCACCTGGATCCTGGCCACTGACGAAGCCGCCCGGGCCTTCCTGACCGAAGCAGGCCTCTCCCCCGACAGTGCCTATCGCGACCGGGTCATCGACGTCGACGGGACGGTCGCCCGCGAGGTGCGACTGACGGCCGACCTCTCCCGGGACTGACCCGAGTTCCTTCGATGCCCATTCACGAGCCCGCGCTCGGTGACCAGCGCCGCAAAGAGGTCTGGCGTCAGTGTCTGTCGGTCGGGGTCGCGACGGGTGCCTACGCCATCAGCTTCGGTGCTCTGTCGGTTGCGGCCGGCCTCAACCTGTGGCAGACGATCGCACTCTCGACCCTGCTCTTCTCCGGCGCCTCGCAGTTCGCGGTCGTGGGCATCGTCGCCGCCGGGGGGTCGGGTGCTGCGGCGGTGGCGACCTCGACCCTGCTCGGCCTCCGCAACGGCCTATACGGACTGCAGATGTCCCGGCTGCTCGGGGTGAGCGGCCTGCGCCGGGTGGCCGCCGCTCAGCTGACCATCGACGAGTCGACGGCCGTCGGCGTCGCCCAGCCCGAGCGGTCCGCTCAACGGCTCGGTTTCTGGGGCACCGGACTCGCGGTGTTCGTGCTGTGGAACCTCTTGACGATCCTGGGTGCCGTCGTGGGCAACGCGCTCGGTGACCCCAAGCGCTTCGGGCTCGACGCCGCCGCGCCCGCCGCCTTCTGCGGGCTGCTGTGGCCGCGACTGAGGTCGGGGGACGCCCGCGCGGTGGCCGCGGTCTCAGCCGTCATCGCACTGGTCGTGGCCCCTCACTCGCCGGCCGGCATACCGGTTCTGGTCGCCGCGCTTGCCGCGATCGTGGCGGGCCTGCTGCCCACGCGCGAGCCGGACGACATCGGCACCCTGAGCACATCACCAGACGAGGAGCCCCCCGGATGACTCTCTGGACCACCGTCCTGCTGGCCAGCGGTCTCGCGTTCGCCCTCAAGTTCTTGGGCTACGTCGTTCCGCACCAGCTGCTCGACGGCCCGGCGCTCTCGAGAGTGACCGCCATGTTGCCGGTCGCACTGCTGTCGGCCCTCGTGGCGGTGCAGACGTTCACCGGCAGTGGCGGTGGGCTGACCCTGGATGCACGCGCGGCCGGCGTCGCCGTCGCGGTGACCGCTCTGCTGCTGCGAGCGCCGTTCCTGGTCGTCGTGATCCTGGCGGCAGCCACTGCCGCGACGCTGAGAGCCCTTGGCTGGGGCTGATTCGGGAGTCAACCCAGGGGCCGTGCGACCTCACGTCTGAGGCTCACTCCCAGGTCGTCGCCTCTCGCTCGAAGCGCTCACCCGTCTGCACGGAAACCACACAGAAGACGAGTCCGCCCGGATCCCGCATGATCGCGAAGTCCTCCTCCCGTTCCACGACGGTCGCACCGAGCCCGATCAGCCGGTCGATCTCGGCAGACGGGTCGTCGCTCTCGATGTCGAGGTGGATTCTCGCGGGCGTCCCCTCGCCGAGTCGCTGAACCTCCAGGTTGAGGGTGCCGATGGGACCGATCGCGCTGTATGGCGCGTCCGCCTCAGGCGTGGGAGTCACCCCCGTGACACCTGACCAGAAGGCCAGGGCCTCGTCATACTGCGCTGCGTGGTCGATCAGGACGATACCGATCCGGCTGCGATGCATGCCGTCAACACTACGTGGCGCGAGACGAGCGCCCACATAGCGCATCAGAGTCATTGATGGAGCACATGCGCCGGTGCGCCATCAATGACGCAGGTGCGCTATGTGGCCAGGCCGTGCTGCAACGACGAGATCAGGACAGCCCGAGGTAGCTCTCGAGCCCGACGGTGAGCCCGGGGTGGTCGCCCACCCGGCGCACACCCTCCAGGACGCCAGGCATGAAGCTGACCCGGTCGAACGAGTCGTGCCGGATGGTCAGCAGCTCACCGGTCGCACCGAACAGGACCTCCTGATGGGCCACGAGGCCGCGAAGCCGCAGCGCATGCACGGGTATGCCGTCCACGCGGGCTCCACGCGCGCCGTCGGGATCCGAGGTGGTCGCGTCCGGGACTGCGCCCAGCCCAGCATCCTGGCGGGCCCGGGCGATCAGCGAGGCGGTGCGGGCGGCGGTGCCAGACGGCGCGTCGACCTTGTCGGGGTGATGCAGCTCGACGATCTCGACGGACTCGTAGTACTTCGCCGCCTGCTGGGCGAAGGACATCATGAGGATCGCTCCGATGGCGAAGTTCGGCGCGATGAGCACCCCGATCTCAGGCTTGCCGGCCAGCTGCGAACGCACCGCCGCCAGCTTGTCCTGCGTCCAGCCGGTCGTCCCGACCACGACGTGCCTCCCGCGATCGATACATTGCGCAACGTTGGCGGCCGTGGAGCCCGGCACCGAGAACTCGACCACGACGTCGGCGCCACCGAGGTCACCGAGGTCGTCGCCCACGTCGTAGCGGCCCACCAGCTCCGTGTCCGGCGCACCCGTGACCGCGCGGCAGACCTCAGAACCCATGCGTCCGGCAGCGCCGATGACAGAGACCTTGATGACTGAGACCTTGATCGCGTCGCTCATCCGCACAGCCTAATGAGGCGCCAGGAACATGAGCCACCAGGAACCGCTCGACATCGCGAGCCTCCCGGTCGAGGTCGGCCAGGACCGGGGCGGCGATGCGGCCGAACGGCTCGAGCCTGACCCGGCCAGCCGGCATACTCCAGGTGGCGACGGCCCGGCCGCCCACCAGGGCGAAGGGCCGGAAGACGCCGTTCATGGTCACGATCGTCTGGTTGCCGCCCAGGACCGGCTCGCGGTCGCGCCAGCCATGCAGCAACGGGTCGAACCCGCCGAGCAGCCTGGGTCGGCGTCGACCGTTCGGGGCGGGGCGACCGGCCAGGTCGACCTGGCCACCTGGCCGTTCCTCCAGTTCTGCGCCGACCGCGCGCAGCCCACGACGGGCGTCGCCAACGGTGATGCCGGCCCACTTGGCCAGGTCGCGATCATCGGCCGGGCCGTGGCCGGCGAGGAATCGTCGGGCCAGCTCGGAAAGGGCGGTATCGCGGTTGGTCACCATGGGCGGGTCACCCAGCCAGTCGCGGACGAGGACGAACGCCTGGTCACCGCCGATGACGGGCCCGCGGACCGTAAGGCCCCGGAGGGCAGACAGAAACAGGATGTGGACCATCGCCTGTCCGGCGACCGGCACATCGGCCGCGCTCACGAGCAGGCGCAGCTCGGCGCGGGTCATCGGCCCGTTCGCTGTGATCGCCGCCTCGATCACGGCAACCCCTCGATCGGCCTGCGCTGGCGAAACCCCTTCTTGTGCAAGGCGTCTGGCGTTGCCGGTGGACAGCTGCGGCGTCGTGAGCCGCTGTAGCCACCAGTAGTCCTCGGACCGGACGAGATGGAGGGTGCCGCGGTTCAGCCAGGTGACGACCAGCGTCCGGTTGCCCAGCTCGCTGTCCACGTCGGCCGCGCTGAGTCCGGTGGTACGGCACCGGACGGCGAGGCGCGCGGCGCGCAGGTCCTGCGCCTGCACCGCCAGCAGCCGGTCGATGACCTGGCCGACACCATCGGCCGGCTGCCCCACGAGCAGCTGGGCCGCCAGCCGACGGTCGTCTCGCTCGCGCTCGACAGCTCGCGGGGTCGATGCTGGGACCATGACCGTGACCTTAGCCAAGGTCGTTGCCCCGAACCTCTCGTGCCTCGACGTCCCATGGTGGAACAGGTGAGTCCCGGCGCTCAGGTCCGGCTGATTCCGCCGGTCGTCTACTTCGGGCCGTTCGGGGTCTTGTGGGCGCTGCACTGGTGGCGGCCATGGACGATCCCGGGCGGTGGCGCCCTGACCGTGGCTGGGCTGGCCCTCGTGCTCACCGGCGTCGCCCTGACGGTTTGGTCAGTGGTCACGTTGACGCGTGCGCACACAACCTTTATCCCGTGGGATCAAGTAACCGCCATGGTCACCACCGGGCCGTTTCGGTTCAGCCGTAACCCGATCTACCTCGCGGACGCGATCGCCTATCTCGGTGGCACCCTGCTGATCCACAGCTGGTGGCCGCTGCCGCTGCTGCCCGGCATCATTGTGGTGATCCGGCGCAAGGTGATCGACCGCGAAGAGCGTTATCTCACCGAGCGATTCGATGACGCCTACCGCGAATACCAGAGCCGCGTCCGCCGCTGGCTCTGACCGCTCACCCGCCTCGTCGCCTTAGCCGTTGGCTGGTTTGTTTCACGGTTGCTGGCCGCGGGACAGGCAACGGTGAAACAAACCCGCTAAGCGAAGCGAGGCACGCGGCATCTGTTGCCGGGAACCACAGAGCCCGGCGCACCCCTGCAGGTGCACCGGGCTCCGGCGTTCAACCAGACTCAGTCGTTCAAACAGACTCAGACGTCGGCGGGCTCAACAGCAGCCGCAGGCGCACCCTCAGCCACAGCGTCGTCGGCCGCGGTTTCCTCGGCCAGGACCGCGCCGAGGGAGAGCTTGCCGCGGGGGTCGATCTCCTTGAGCTCGACCTGGATCTTCTGGCCGATCTTGAGGACGTCGTCCACCGAGTCGATCCGCTTGCCACCGACGAGCTTGCGCACCTCGGAGATGTGCAGCAGGCCGTCCTTGCCCGGGAGCAGGGAGACGAAGGCACCGAAGGTCGTGGTCTTGACCACGGTGCCCATGAAACGCTCGCCCACCTCGGGCATCGTCGGGTTGGCGATGGCGTTGATCATCGCGCGAGCGGCCTCGGCCGACGGGCCATCGGTCGCTCCGATGTAGATCGTGCCGTCGTCCTCGATCGAGATCTGAGCGCCGGTCTCGTCCTGGATCTGGTTGATCATCTTGCCCTTCGGCCCGATGACCTCGCCGATCTTGTCCACCGGAACCGTCACGCTGATGACGCGCGGAGCGAACTCGCTCATCTCATCCGGGACGTCGATGGCCTCGGCCATGACGTCCAGGATGTGCAGGCGAGCGTCACGGGCCTGGGTCAGCGCGCCGGCCAGGACCGAGGCGGGGATGCCGCCCAGCTTGGTGTCGAGCTGGATAGCCGTGACGAACTCGCGCGTGCCCGCGACCTTGAAGTCCATGTCACCGAACGCGTCCTCGGCTCCGAGGATGTCGGTGAGAGCCGCGTACCGCGTCTCCCCGTCGACCTCGTCGGAGACCAGACCCATCGCGATACCGGCGACCGGGGCGCGCAGCGGCACACCGGCGTTGAGCAGCGACAGGGTGGAGGCACAGACCGAGCCCATCGAGGTCGAGCCGTTGGAGCTGAGCGCCTCGGACACCTGACGGATGGCGTACGGGAACTCCTCGCGGGTCGGCAGCACGGGCAGGAGTGCACGCTCGGCCAGTGCGCCGTGACCGATCTCGCGGCGCTTGGGCGAACCGACGCGACCGGTCTCACCGGTGCTGTACGGCGGGAAGTTGTAGTTGTGCATGTAGCGCTTGCGGGTCTCCGGGGCGAGGGTGTCGAGCATCTGCTCCATCCGCAGCATGTTCAACGTGGTGACACCCATGATCTGGGTCTCGCCGCGCTCGAAGATCGCCGAGCCGTGGACGCGGGGCAGGACCTCGACCTCAGCGCCGAGGGCGCGGATGTCGGCCAGGCCACGGCCGTCGATGCGGACCTTGTCGCGAAGGATGCGCTGACGGATCAGCTTCTTCTGCACGGCGCGGTATGCCGCGGAGATCTCCTTCTCGCGGCCCTCGAACTTGTCTTCGAGGTCGCCCTTCACGGCAGCCTTGATCTCGTCGAGGCGGTTCTCGCGCTCCTGCTTGCCGGCAATCTGCAGCGCGGACGTGAGGTCGCGGGAGACGACACCTTCCACGGCGCCATAGACATCGTCCTGGTAGTCCAGGAACACCGGGAACTCCTGGACCTCCTTGGGGGCCTTTGCGGCGAGCTCGGCCTGGGCCTTGCACAACAGGGCAATGAACTTCTTGGAAGCCTCGAGGCCCTCAGCAACGACCGACTCGGTCGGTGCACCCTTGCCCTGGTGCTTGACCAGGTCCCAGGTGGACGTGGTGGACTCGGCCTCGACCATCATGATCGCGACGTCCTGGGCACCGTCCTTGTCGGTGACGATGCGGCCGGCGACGACCATGTCGAACACCGAACGCTCCCTGTCGCTGAAGTTCGGGAAGGCGACCCACTGGCCGTCGATCAGCGCGACGCGGGTGGCGCCGATCGGGCCACTGAACGGCAGACCGGAGATCTGTGTCGACGCGGACGCGGCGTTGATGGCCAGCACGTCGTACTGGTGGTCGGGGTTGAGCGCGAGAACCGTGATGACGACCTGGACCTCGTTGCGCAGACCCTTCTTGAAGGTCGGGCGCAGCGGCCGGTCGATCAAGCGGCAGGTGAGGATGGCGTCGGTGGAGGGGCGGCCCTCACGACGGAAGAAGGAGCCGGGGATCTTTCCGGCGGCGTACATGCGCTCTTCGACGTCGACCGTCAGCGGGAAGAAGTCGAACTGTTCCTTGGGGTACTTGCCAGCAGTGGTTGTCGACAACAGCATCGTGTCGTCATCGAGGTAGGCGACGACTGCGCCGCCGGCCTGCTTGGCCAGGCGTCCGGTCTCGAACCGAACCGTGCGGGTGCCGAATGAGCCGTTGTCGATGGTGGCTTCGGCGAACTGAATTTCTGGACCCTCCATGGGATCCTCCTTTTCTCTTAATACAGCCGTGCATCGTCGTTGTGCACGCACTTTCAATAGGTTGAGCCTTTTCTTCGGGGCGGGGCACCACCCGTGGCGGGGCTCCTGGGGCGATGTTGCTTGGTGCCCCGCTCTCAAACGAAAAACGACCCCCTCACATGTCGTGGAGGGGGTCGCTCCACCGAATGGAACGTCTATCGGCGCAGACCGAGGCGCTTGATCAGTTCGCGGTAGCGAGTGATGTCGGTAGCCTCGAGGTAGCGCAGCATTCGCTTGCGACGGCCGACCAGCAGCAGCAGTCCTCGACGGCTGTGGTGGTCGTGTTTGTGCTCACGCGAGTGCTCGGTAAGGTCCAGGATGCGACGGGTGAGCATCGCGATCTGGACCTCTGGGGAACCGGTGTCGCCCTCTTTGGTGGCGTACTCGGTCATGATCTCGGCCTTGACGGCAGTGTCCAGGGGCACGCGGTATCTCCTTGGTGTGTTCGTTGCGCGGTGCCTCGGGGCAGGTTCACCCAGGCTCTCTGTATCCGCGGCCGGTTGCACGGCAGGACAAAGGTTACCAGCGCCGCAGGTCAGCACCCTAATCGTTCGGTGGGGACGTCGTTGCGCCGCTCGGCGCCAGGGTTCACGACCCTCATCGTCGGTCGCAGCGCCGTCACTCCGCGCGGCATCGGAGTGGACGCCGTGGCCGCAAACTTGTAGTGTACAAATTAATGACAAGTTCCCGATTCCGCCAGATTGCCGACGACCTGCGTGAGCGGGTTGCGCTGGGCGAGTTCGGCGACCAGGGCGCCCTGGACAGCGAGTCGGCTCTGTGTGCTCGATACGCCGTCAGCCGGGTGACCGTCCGCCGGGCGCTGGAGACGTTGCGCGACCAGGGGCTGGTTGAGAGCCGTCAGGGTTCCGGCTGGTTCGCGACAGGGGGCTCGTTCCACCAGACGTTGGCGCTCGGGACCTTCCGCCATGCGGGCTCGGCCGTCGCCGAGTCGGGCCGGGCAATGACGCGCCGCGTGGTCGAGTTCGGGTACCGCCAGGCCTCCCCAGCGCTTGCCTCGACGCTCGGCCTGGTTGCCGCCGACGCCACTGCCGGCGCTGCCGACGCGCTGCACAGTCGCTCGGTGCGAACGGTCGACGGGGTGCCGCTGGACCTTGTCGCCGAGTGGGTGCCGGCCGCGATCGGGGGCCGCGTCAGCCGTGCCGATGCCGCCGACCCCGGTATCTGGGCGAGCCTGCAGCGCGACGGACACCACGTCGCCTCCGTCCGACAGAGCATCACCGCCGGTATCGCGAGCGCGGACGACGCCGCGTTGCTGGACGTCGCGGTCGGCGCGCCACTCCTGCTCGTACGACGCCTTGCCCTGGACCAGGACAAGACACCGCTCGCGCTCTCGGACCACCGCTACCTTGCCCACCGGTTCAGCCTCGAGGTCGAGTTCAACGGCTGGCCGGGGGCCGGAGCCGATACCCCACCAGGCCTGCGCGAGCGCGCAGCCCAGACACCCGGCATACCAACCGATGTGAAGGAGAACGACTCATGAAGGTGCTCGTCACCGGCGGCGCAGGGTTCATCGGCGCCAACTTCGTCCAGCGCACCCGGGCGACCCACCCCGACTGGGAGCTCACCGTGGTCGACGCCCTGACCTACGCGGGTTCGTTGGAGAACCTCGCTCCGGTCGCCGACCAGATCGAGTTCGTCCACGGGAGCATCGCTGACGGGGACCTGGTCGACCGGCTGGTCGCGAGCGCCGACGCCGTCGTCCATTTCGCGGCCGAGTCTCACAACGACAACTCCCTGGACGACCCGTGGCCGTTCATGGAGTCCAACATCATCGGCACGTACCGGCTGCTCGAGGCAGTCCGGAAACACCAGGTGCGGTTGCACCACATCTCGACGGACGAGGTCTACGGCGACCTCGAGCTCGACGACCCGCAGCGCTTCACCGAGCAGACTCCGGTCAACCCCTCGAGCCCGTACTCGGCCAGCAAAGCGAGCGCAGACCTGTTGGTACGCGCGTGGATTCGCTCGTTCGGCATCCAGGCCACGCTGTCCAACTGCTCCAACAACTACGGCCCGTACCAACACGTCGAGAAGTTCATCCCCCGCCAGATCACCGGCATCCTGCAGGACGTCAAGCCCAAGCTGTACGGCGCCGGCGCCAACGTCCGCGACTGGATCCACGTGGACGACCACAACGACGCCGTCCTGACGATCCTGGAGCAGGGCCGGCTCGGCGAGACCTACCTCATCGGCGCCGACGGCGAGCAGAACAACCGCCAGATCGTGGCGCTGCTGCTGGAGCTGATGGGCAAACCGGCCGACTGGTTCGACCTCGTCTCAGACCGCCCCGGCCATGACATGCGTTACGCCATCGACTCCAGCAAGCTGCGTGCCGAGACGGGCTGGGCGCCGAAGTACCAGGACATCCGCGCCGGGCTGACCCAGACCATCGCGTGGTACCGCGACAACGAGGCGTGGTGGGCCCCCGCCAAGAAGCGCACCGAACAGACGTACCAGCGTCTGGGCCGCTGAGACCGACGGGTGAGACTCAGGGCTGCGACCGGATGGCGTCGTAGATCTGGCGGACGGCGGGGGCCGAAGTCTCGGCGCCGGTGCCTCCTTGCGAAACCACAACAACGACAGCGTATCTGGGCCGGTTTGCTGGAGCGTAGCTAGCGAACCACGACGTGGTCTGCTTACCGAAGACCTCTGCCGTCCCGGTCTTGCCGGCAACCGGATAGCTTGCCAGCGGGAAGCCGGCGAAGGCTGCCTTGGCCGTCCCGTCGGTGACCACGCCCCGCAACGCCGAGTGCAGGAATGCCAGCATGGTCGGACTCAGCGCGACCTTCCCGTTCGCCTTCGGCGAGATGCTCCTGACGGGCTTGCCGTCGGGGCTGGCGAAGGCGGCGGCGACCTGGGGCGTCCAGAGCGTCCCGCCGTTGGCGATCGCGGCATAGACCGATGCCAGCTGCAACGGCGTGACCGCAACATCGCCCTGCCCGATGGCGAAGTTGGCCGCGTCACCGGCACGGAACTGGAACCCGGTCCGGCAGTTCTCGATCGCCAGAGCCTTGAGATAGGCGGCCCGTGCGGGATCGGTCTTGGCGACGTCTGGATATCCGGACCCGGCTCTGGCACAGGTATCGACTTTGGTGTCCGCCCACGTCTGCTTCTTCCACGCGCGGTCCGGGATCCGCCCGGCACTCTCCCCCGGTAGGTCGATCCCCGTCCTGACCCCTAGCCCGTAGTCCTTGGCCATCGCGACGAACGGGTCGCCAGCATCAGACCTCGCGGCCAGTCCCCCTTGTGAAAGCCATGACTGGTAGGCGAACTGGTAGAAGATCGTGTCGCAGGAGATGACGATGGCGGTATGCAGATCGATCACGCCGTGGGCCGTGGACTCGTAGTTGTGGAAGTCCCTGTTGCCGACCCGGAAGCTCGCGCCGCAGGTATACGTACCCGACAGGCTGTTGCCGGCATTGACCGCCGCCGGTAGGGAGATCACCTTGAAGGTCGAGGCCGGGGAGAAGACCGAGGAAGTCAGCCGGTTGACCAGCGGGGTGCCAGCAGTGGCATTGGTGAGGGCCGCGAGCTCTCCCTCGCTGATTCCCCCGGTCCAGATCTCGGGTCGGTATGACGGGTAGCTCGCCGCCGCCACCACCGCACCACTGGTGACATCCAGGACGACCGCCGCGCCCGAGTCCGCCTTCCACCCACGAGAGCGTGCGGCGGCCACCGCTTCGGCCAGAGCCTTCTCGCTGGCAGCCTGTATGGGAGCGCTGACGTGGGTGATGACGTCCTGGCCGGGGATCGGGTTGGTGGCCGAGAGCTGGCCTGTGACAACGCCTCTGGGATCGATGGACACGGTGGTGCGACCACTGACGCCACGCAGGACGGCGTCGTACTGTGCCTCGAGTCCGGACCGCCCGACCAGATCAGTGTCGGCGATCTGCCCTGCCGCGCCGCTGACGTCACCGACCGTGGCGCGACCCAGATAGCCCAGGACGTGGCTGGCCTGAAGGCCATCGATGTGCGGGTAGTGGCGCACGGGCTCGGCCTCGACTCCGATGCCGGGGAAGTTCTCCGGTTGCTCGAGCAGACTCAGCGCGCGCCCGGGGTCGACGCCCTGGGCGATCGGGATCGGTTGGTACGGCGAGCCGTTGAAGCACTGGGGCGCTACGGGCGCCCCGGCGGTTCCGCAAAGATACGTCTTGCCCCAGAGCTGAGCGAACGGCATACCGAGAAGTGCGGCCACCCGTCCGATCAGGTCACGCCCCCCATCCTTGGCAGCCAACAGGGCTGCCCGTTCGACCGTCACTGCGGCCGCGGACGTGTTATCTGCCAACGGCTTTCGCGCCGCGTCCAGAATCCGGCCACGGACGGCAGGTTCGACGATGACACGCGTGTTCACCTTCGTCGCCGCACGGACATAGTCGTCGTGCTCGCCGATCTGGACCATTGTCAACCGCCCCAGCAGCGTGCCCATGATGGCGACGACGAGGACCACGAACACCCACAGTCGGGCCTGATGGGAACGGCGGGCGGCCACGGGAACGCTCACGCCAGACGCCGACGGATCAGCCCGCGTTCGGCGCGGATCAGCAGCGGCACGACAGCCAGGCCCACGCCTGTGGTCAACACGATCGACCAGCCTGTCGCGACCCAGGGAACGGGCCAACCTCTGGTGGCGTCGCGCAGGATACCAATGGCTGCAACGGTGCTCGCTGCGGCGAGCGTGGCCAACGTCGGCAGGAACGCGGAACGCCCGCCGTCGCGATGCCAGAGCCCGGACACGGCACCCGCCGCCGCGTAGGTCAGGGCTGCCACCCCGAGGGCCGTCGCAGCGGGGGGCATGAGGTCGACGGTCCAGCCGGCACCTAGCCCGAGGAGGGCACCTTTGGCGGGGCCGCCGAGCAACGCGGCTGGGACGACCACGAGCAGGATCAGATCTGGGCCGACGGCTCCGAGCCGCGGAAGAACCACCGCGGACAATGCCGCGGCGAGCACGACGAGCCCAGCCCGCAGCAGCGACAGCAGGCTGACCCGCGCCCTCACTTGACCGACCCCGTCGCTGGAGCTCTCGGGACGGTTCTTCCCGTGAACAGAGCCACGGCCACCACGTCCAGCGTCGCGGTGTGCACGACCGGCTCAACGACTGCTGTCGAGGTCAGCTGTCCACGATCCGAATCGACCGAAACCACTGTCCCGACAGGAATGTCAGGCATGAATGGCCGCCCGCCGACGCTGCCCAGGGTCGTGACCATGTCGCCCACCGCGACGGTTCCCTGTTGGAGCATCGTGAGGCTCAGCTGCCCGGGCCTTCGAGGTGCAGCCCCCACCGGCGACGTGGCGGACACCGAACCGATCCGGCCCGCCTTGCCCACCCGGACGCCGATCGTGAGGTCGCGGTCACCTACGACCAGCACGTCTGAGGTCCAGGCGGCCACACGGATCACCCGGCCCACGAGCCCGGCTCCCGCGATCACGGTCAGGTCCTTGGTGACACCGTCACGGGATCCGACGTCGATCGTGACCCTGCGGTCACCCGACGATGACGCTGGGGAGAAGGCCACGACGCGTGCGGCAAGGAGCTTGGCGCTCTTGGCCGCGGGCGAGGCCAGGACCGCGGTGACCTCCCGAGCCTGCTGCACCGTCACAGCGTCCTGCCGGCGCGCTCGCACGAGCTCGTCCCGCTCACGGGTCAGTCGTGCAACGTCGTCATCGCGGCCCACCGTCAAGGCGCGTTCCAGAGGCCCGAAAGCCGCCGCGGCTCCGGTGCGCAAGAAGGAGGTCGACCCCGGTCGGGACAGATCGAGCCCCAGCAGGAACACCGTGACGACGATCAGGATCGTGAGGGTCCGATGACGGCGAGGCGGAGTCACGGCAGAGGGTCAGAACCGTTGCGTACCAACGAGAACACGTTCAAGTGAGCTGAACTCCTCGACGCAGCGGCCGGACCCACGGACGACCGAGCGCAGTGGGTCGTCGGCCACGCGCACCGGCACCCCGAGCTCATGGCGCATGAGCTCGTCCAGCCCGCGAAGCAACGCCCCGCCGCCGGTCAGCACGATCCCGCGGTCGACGATGTCGCCAGAGAGCTCGGGAGGACACACGTCCAAGGTGGCGCGCACCAGCTCGACGATCTGCAGCACCGGGCCCTCGATCGCGCGGCGTACTTCTGGCGAGGTGATGGCAATCGTCTTGGGCAGGCCGGTCACGAGGTCACGTCCGCTGACGCGGGTGCTGAGCTCCTCTCGCAAGGGGAACGCTGAGCCGGCACCGACCTTGATGTCCTCGGCACTCCGCTCCCCAAGCAGCAGGGAGTACTCGCTCTTGATGTGGCTGATGATCGCGTCGTCGATCTCGTCGCCACCCAGACGCAGGGACCTGGAGTTGACGATGCCGCCGAGACTGATGACAGCGACGTCCGTCGTGCCGCCACCGATGTCGACCACCATGCTCGCGGCGGTGTCGTTGACCGGGAGGTCGGCACCGATGGCCGCCGCCATCGGCTCCTCGATGACATAGACCCGGCGAGCGCCCGCACGGGTCGCGGCATCCTCGAGCGCCCGGCGCTCGACACCCGTTACCTGGCTCGGCACGCAGACCACCATCCGAGGACGGATGAGGCGAGAAGGCCTGACCTGGTCGATGAAGTAGCGCAGCATCCGCTCCGCCACGTCAGCATCGGAGATGACCCCATCCTGCAGGGGGCGGATCGCATGAATATGCCCGGGCGTGCGGCCGAGCATCTCCTTGGCCTGGCGACCTGCGGCAACCAGACGACCAGTGCCGGCCTCGATCGCGACCACCGATGGCTCATCGAGCACGACCCCGCGGCCCCGTTCGTAGACCAGGGTGTTGGCGGTGCCGAGGTCGACGGCGAGGTCCCGCCCGAGAACCGGCCATCCGCGCATACCGGCGATCGTACGCGGCACGACCACGAGGCACGGGAGCCTCCGAACCGTGTCGCCCACCCATTTCCCGTATGCCGCGCACGCAGGCTCGCGTCGTGCGTTGACACCGCGAGAGCCGAGTGAAATGGGTGCCCAGGAGCATCGCCCAGCTGAGTTCAGGCGCGGCCTGTTCTCGTCCAACTGATTCTTCTGCCATGTGGGTAAGGCGGGTGGACGTCCTGCGAAGCCAGATCATGGCCCGAGTTCTTCTTTGCGATCGACTGGCCATCGCAGATCGTGAATTTCTTTTGTTTGCAAGGATATTCGTCGCCAAAGTCCTTGCGCTTGTCGGTTCCGCAACGTACACTGGACATATGTTCGAAGACATCGCAACCCAGGACCCGACCGGGTTCCTCACTGCGGTCACCGAGCAGCTGGCCAAGCTCCCCTCCCAGCTCTGGCGCACCGGCAACGACGGCTTCGCCGGTATCGCGACCGCGATGGACGCCCTGGCCGTGCAGGTCGAGTGCGCCCGGGTCGGGCTGGTTCAGGAGGCCGAGACCCGCGGGGTCGTGGACCAGTCCCCCTCACCCTC
>Ga0209745_1000519_pt1 | contig 23520 bp, 20 predicted proteins | sample BarGraNGADG00312_FD_184495 | JGI IMG/M metagenome (GOLD analysis project Ga0209745, IMG submission 184495) | Arctic peat soil microbial communities from Barrow, Alaska - Barrow Graham LP Ref core NGADG0004-312 (SPAdes) (version 2) | ecosystem: Environmental > Terrestrial > Soil > Wetlands > Peat...
CATTCTAACTTAGGGCGGTATCTGACGAATTTGATACGGTTAGAGGAAAGTTAATCAGTATCCAGGGTTAAATCCTTGTTGTCTCATTATGTATGTTAAGTGTTAGCAAACCTTCTTTTGAAGTGGTCAAAGAAGGACGGATTTTGAACAAAAATAAACACTTACACTCATCCTTTCTCGCTGGTATCAAGCCACCACGGCCCCCACATCAAGATAGCAATCGGGAAGTGGATCGACCTAGCGCGAGTTTGATACCGAGTTTCGCAGGCCATATTAGTGATCAGTCAGAGAACCTTAACTTATTGAAAAATAGATTAAATTTGTTTGAAAGGTTTTATTGCTGAACTAATAAATTTCGTCATGAAAAGGAAAAATCACTACAACTGGCTTAGATGGATAGCACGCATCATAGGCACTTTGATTGTGGTATTCACACTAGTAATAGCGGTTGGTGAATTTATTGATGGTAAGAGAAGTCCCTCCGGATCACCCCTAACTTCATTCACTCCACTCATGTTGACGATTTTCATCATCTGGGGAATTGCCCTTGCTGGCCTTATCCTGGCGTTATGGAAGGAAGGCCTTGGTGGGATTATATCCCTCGTAAGCTATATGCTGATGTATATCCTGAATTTATTCAACAAAGAAGCTGTAATGAGGGGGAATGCAATTATCATTTTCCTTGTCTTCTCTATACCGGCGATCCTGTACCTGGTTTATTGGAAACTGAATAAAGATGAATTGAAAAAGGCAGGTATTATTAAACCTGAAAACCTGGATAAAGATGATTAAAAGCTCGGCAAGAGAAATCTATCCGTCTCATGGAGCACCGTTTCCCAACAAAGATCTGATTAAATATCGTGATTATTTGGAGAAAATAAATCAAACAAAAATGTAAAGTCGACTTGGGAAGCCAGTTGCTTATACCAAAGCAAGCCCTCCCAAAATAACCACCCAAATCCGGAGCTAAATCCTTGTAGTTTCTTAATGTATGTTAAGTCTTATCAGACCTTCTTTTGAAGTGGTCAAAGAAGGACGGATTTTGCAAAGTACATTTACTTTCTATTTTTTTGTGAATATCTAAAAGCAAATTTAATAACTCCTTTAGGACATGAATCAACACATGTTGAACATAAAGTACATTCCGAATGACCAATTTCACCATTTTTTATCAACTCATCTAACGGAAGTGACATGGGGCATAGACGAGAACATAGACCACACGAATTACATAAATCAGGTTTTGTAATGAGACGCAGAGATGGAATCCTTAATAAATCCCTAATAACACCACCAATAATCATAAAAGGTGAAACCCAACAGAGATAGTGGCAAAATCCCCTTTTTCCAGATAGTATGGCCATTACAAAAATTATAGCAACAGTCATAAAATACATAACCCATTCACCTAGTCCGACCATCGAAACACCAAATGCTCTTTTATAAAAGAAATCAACCTGTTTAAATCCACCAAAATAAATAACCAAGAAAACAAAAAATATTATCCATGGAATAAACAATAGCATCTTAATCCAATTCCATTTATTTCGAGCAGGTTTCTTATTAATTTCAAAACAGAAATCCTGAAGTGCGCCAGCGGGACAAATCCAACCACAAAATAGTCTGCCAACGATAAATGATAAAATAAATAGAAATCCAAAAAACATTATATCACCTGCCATTATCCTCTCTGATGCGCCAAATAGAAGGAGATCAGGGGACATAATAAAAAAAGTGATTGGATATAAAATAAAAGAAATCAATAATAGAAATTTTCTAATATTTTGTCTTTTTTTCATCTCATTAAACTATTAGTAGGTGTTTTTTGTATTTCGCCCAACTAAATAGTGTTTTATACATAGTCTTATAATAGTATCCCCTTTAAAGGTAGATATAAAATATTAAAGTACTTACCTGATTGAGAATGCCAGCAGCCCCTACTATAACTGGCCGGAATAAATTAACCACCCCAATCCTGAGTTAAATCTTTGTCGTTTACTCATGTATGTTAATTGTTATCAGACCTGATTTTGAAGTGGTCAAAGAAGGACGGATTTTACGTCTGACCGTTAATACAAAAGCAAAAAAATAGGATGATCTTACAAATAAGTCCATCCTAATTTCTTAAGCTTATATGTAGCTGAAGATTCTTAAATTATATTTTATTTAGAATCTTAACATCAGGCATGCCTATTACTCCTCCACGTTCCATTGCTTTCTTCAATTCGGGACTTGCCATAAAACCATTTATTGCTTCTATGCTTGGAGCTTCACCAATAATTGTTATCTTATTTGCATTATCAACAGAATGATATACGCCCGTACTTTTAAAGCCTGCTTTTGAACGATTTACTTCATCAGCATCAAAAACTTTTCTCCAATCTGAATAGTTTTTGCATTCATGAGAAATAATTACTGTCACCATTTTTTTTGAATTAATATTCTCCTACTCGTATGGCTTTTCGGTTTTGCCCCGTTTTTTTAATGGGTTTCTGGACTCCAGTATTATAACAATTTGAAATCTAATATGTTCGTGAAATGTTAAATTCCCGTTATTTCCTTATGTATGTTAAGTCTTTTCAGACCTTCTTTTGAAGTGGTCAAAGAAGGACGGATTTTTGCATGGGGCATGGAGCAATGGGCATGGAATGGGCATGGGGCTGAATTTTAATAGATTATAGTTTCCCATCCTCAGTAGCGACGCCCAATCTGGGCCATCTGAAGAATAATGATGCGGTTAGAGGAAGGTCAATCAGAATCCGGAGCTAAATCCTAGTTGTTTTGTTATGTATGTTTTGTGTAATCAGACCGGATTCTAATTTTATCTCCCGGATTGTTATAAGGCCGTCTTTGTCAAACATATTCAAACGCCAGTTGTTATAATATGATAAATGAATTGCCATATGGATATGGATGTTAGGGACACAAAATGTATTTACCTTTGTGATTACGAATTTTTGGAGCAGCTGACAATGGTGTATTTAACATTAAAATTGTAAGCCTGAGATGAACCATTTGTTTTCTGTTAAGAAATTGTATTTTTTGTGGTGACCGTAAGAAAAGAGATAAAAAGGAAAATTTTTAATTGAAAAAAAGCTATGGACTTAAGTAAGAAAAAATGTAAACCCTGTGAAGGAGGCATTGCCCCTTTGAACCAGCAAGAAGTCGCGGTATATAAAAAACATATTAAGGACGACTGGGAGGTTACAGATAATAATAAAATATCAAAAGAATTTTTATTTGTAAATTATAAGCATACGATGGATTTTGTAAATAAAGTAGCTGATTTAGCTGAGGAAGAAGGTCATCATCCGGTAATGCATGTTTACTACGGAAAGGTTATTATTGAATTATGGACACATGCCATTAACGGATTATCGGAGAATGATTTTATCCTGGCCTCTAAAATTGATAAATTATAAACGTCGCTCCTTAGTAAATTTAATTAAATCAAAAAGTATGAAAAAATGGATTTTTGTTTTAACAGCTATTTTCCTGTCATTGCCTGGCCTGAATGGGCAGAATTATAATATTGTTCAGCGAATACATCTTGAAGGGAATGGCGGCTGGGATTATCTTAATGCTGATGATGCTACCGGCATTCTGTATGTTTCTCATGGCAATATGGTAAATGTGGTTGATATGAATACCGGTAAAAGCGTTGCCACAATTACAGATGTGAATGGTGTCCATGGCATAGCTATTGCCCCTGAGTTCAGCAAGGGATTTATCAGCAACGGAGCTGACAGTAGTGTGACAGTGTTCAACATAAAAGATTACAGCATCATTGAGAAAGTATCTGTTACAGGAAGGAATCCGGATGCGATCATTTTTGAACCGTTTACAAAAACCATTATTACATGGAACGGACGTTCATCAAATGCCACTGTGATAGATGCGAAAACAGATAAAGTCATCCAGACTATACCACTGGCAGGAAAACCTGAGGCGGCAGTAAGCGACGGGAAGGGGAAAGTGTTTGTCAATATTGAAGATAAGAGTGAAGTATGCATGATCAATGTAAAAACCTGGAAGATTGAACAAACATGGTCAGTAAGTCCTGGTGAAGGGCCAAGCGGGCTTGCGCTTGATAATGAAAACCATCGTCTTTTCAGTGCTACGGATAAGCTGATGGTTGTGCTGGATGCAGAAACAGGCAAGATTATCACAACTTTACCTACAGGAGATCGCGTTGATGGTGCAGGATTTGATCCGGGACTGAAAAGGGCTTATAGTTCCTGTGGAGAAGGGTTGCTTACAGTAATTCAGGAAGAGAATAAGAATTCATTTAAGGTGCTGGCAAATATTCCGACACAGGCTGGTGCAAGAACTATCTCGGTAAGTTCAAAGACACACAGGATCTACCTATCAACTGCAGAATTTGGGCCCGCTCCGGAAAAAACTGCCGATAATCCCAGACCTCGCCCGTCAGTGAAACCAGGAACATTTACCGTGCTTGTGATTGAGCCGGGGAAGGATGGTCAATAAATCCGGCGAAAGGTGGTCATGGGCACTGGCTATACTAGTTCTGGATTCGATGTTGATTTTCCAATTCTATAATAGCAGACTCATATTTCTCGTGAACCATCTTCTGATCTAATTTCCCGAATTCTGCAAGTATAGCCTGGCCCTCTTCATCGGTGAAGTAAGCTCTGGATGCGGGGTAGAACTTCTTTTCTTCTTTCTCAATATGTATGGGGAAGAATTCAATAAGGGTTTTGAGGTTGTTGGCAATAATGATCAAGGCAATATCATCACCATCCCGGTAGCGGCTATTGGCGTTAACTATTAATGCGATCGTTTGGCGCACTAACACATGCTCCTCGATCAGTTCATCCATGATCCGCTGATCATCGGCAGATAACGATTTACGTTTCAATTCACGGAAAAGGATGTCTTCCTCCTTACCATGATGTGTCCGATCGACGTATATTCTGAGGAAATCAACGGCGATATCAACAAATACAGGATCTATCTCATGTTTGAATTCGATTTTGGATATGGCAACTTTTATAACCGCAAGCATACGCTCAATCAGGCGATGCTCTATCATGAGTAGACCATATGGCTGCATTTTATATACTCCTCCCTGTGTTTTTGATCAAAATTCTATTGCCAAGGTAATATAAAATCCAATTTCCGGGTTATTAATGACCACGCTATTATGATGATCGAGTCTCCAGTATCAGATTTTGTCTGTCCATTCATACCGTCTGTTCATCACTTAAATAATCAAGTTCATAAAAAGCTTATTGGTTGATGTTTAGTTATTTATGATATTGGGCATTATCTTGTTCAGAAGTATCACTAAAACTGAAACTTATGAAAGCATTTAAGTTGACCGGATGGATTGCTTTAGGATTGGGAATATTATTACTCATATTAGGCATAATACAGGCAATTTTTGGCCAGGCTTTTATCAGTTTTCTTTCCGGTGCCTCTGATTTTTTGATTATAGTAATAGCTTCCTTCATTGCCACATCTACAATACTTGTCTGCCTTTTCAATTGTCTTGGTGAAAAGGAACAAGCCAATATCGAAAAGGGGGAGTTCTAAATCCCAAGATTTGTTTTCAGTTTCCTCTTCCAAGGGATAAGAATTCTCCCCCTTTTCTTATACAATTAGAAAAGAAGTCAGACATCCAGCCTTACCTGGAGAAGTTCCTCATTTATATTCACTATTCCAATAATGTCAATTGGAAAAAGCAGTACATTTCCGAAAATTTTTGACGTTATATGAGGGTAAAGTTTCCTGCAGTTTTAATAATTGGTTTAATTTATTGTAATTGACCTATATGTGGAAAATCCGGATTTACTCTATCCTTACAGTATTAGCTTTTGGTATCTTATATCTGTTTACAGCTATACTTGTAATTATAGGATTGCCTTTTGTCTTTTTAAAAATGAAAAAAGTGGTCCGTTTTGTAATGCGTTTCTGGGCAAAATCAGCATTTCTGATTATTGGTAAAAAATTACATGTTGAGGGACAGGAAAATATTAAGAAGAATGGGAAATATATTCTGATTGCCAATCATTCAAGCCTTTTTGATATTCTGGCTATTATTTCCTTTTTACCGGGAGTTTCATGGTTTGGACATGCCCGGCTTTTGAAGATCCCACTCTTCAGTCAGATCCTGAAAATGACAGATTATGTTCCCATGAATAGGGCAAATATTAAAAACACCAGGGAAATGCTTGACCGGTTAATTGAGAAATCGCAAGGTCATACTATTGCCATATTTCCCGAGGGGACAAGAACGGAGGATGGTAAAATAAATGATTTCTTCAGAGGATTTATACATGTGCTCAGAGCATCAGAAATTAACGTATTGCCAGTGACACTTAATGGATTTTTTGTACTTAAACCCAAAAACAGGTTTTATATAAACTTCAGCTCAAGGATCAGCGTAATAATTCATGAACCTCTTGCAAGAGAAGAACTGATTAAAAAGGATGATGCGGAAATAATCAATATTGTTAAAAACATAATTGAGTCTTCACTGGTATCATTACAAAAACCCGAAAATTAAGGCACTGATTAAATAGTACAAACCTGTGGGGAATTACTTTTTCAAAACCAGGCAGTTTTAAAAGATGTCGTTCTTATGGAGCCACAGGCTAAAAGATATATAGCATTTTTTGATCTTGACAAAACTATTTTAAGCATCAATAGCGGATCAGTTTTGGTCCGCGAGGCATATAAAAGAGGATTAATAAGTACTTCAGATCTTGTCAATGCAATATATCTCTCCTTTTTATACAAATTCCAGTTAAGAGATACTGCACTTATTGTTGCCGGTATGGGAAGATGGCTGGAAGGTGTGACAGTTGAAGAAATGAATGTGTTATCTGAACATATTGTAAACAAGCATCTTATTGATGCAATCCGACCTGAGATATTTTCTGAAATCAAATTTCACAGGCAAAATAATGCGGAGATAGTTATTCTCTCTTCTGCTATTATTCAGATATGCAAACCGTTAGGATCTTATATCGGTGCGGACAACATCATATGTACCGTGATGGATATCGCGGATGGCATTTTTAAAGGCAGTGCTGAAAACAAATTCTGTCTTGAAGATGAAAAAAGGATACGTCTAATGGAATATTGTGAAATGAGAAATTACAGCCTTAGTGAAGTTTTTTACTATGGTGATTCAATTTCTGATTTATTGGCACTGGAGGTCGTTGGTCATCCTGTATGTGTCAAGCCCGACAGAAAGCTTTCCCGGATTGCTCATAGAAACGGCTGGAGAATTATATAGCCAGTTTAACCTCAAACATCCTGTAACCTGAAAAGAAGATGAATTTGTGCAGGGGAAACAAAAACCAAATTTAACTTATATATTTACGGCATTAAATACAAAAGTGTTTACAATAACCTTTTAATCTGAATTAATATGAAAATCAAAGAAATAGGTATAATTGCAGGGTTTCTGGTTGTCTCTGCTGTCATCGGTGCAAATCTCAATGCGCAGGCTGTACGGAATGATGTGATAACAGCCTATAATGAAGGGGCTAAAGTGATGCAGACAGATACCAGGGCTGCTATTGACGCATTTGAAAAGGTAATCACTCTTTCCGACCAGGTTGGCGAGGATGCTGCCGATCTCCGGCAAAAAGCCGTGCAGGTACTGCCGGGGTTATACTGCAAGATTGCTGCTGTTGCCCTGAATGAAAAGAAGCCGGCTGCGGAAATAATCAAGGCTTCAAAGACAGCCATCAGCGTTTCGGAAAAATACGGCAGTGAACCTAACAAAGAAAAGGCCCGGAAGCTCCTGGCACAGGGTTATAATGCCATGGGGGCCGATTTTTTTTCGAAGAATGATTATGAAAATGCCCTGCGGGCATTCGACAGTCTTTTGGTAATCAATCCCGATTACCTCAACGCATATTATAACAAGGCATTGATTTATATAAAGCAGGATAATGCCGGTGCTTTTGAGGGAACGATTGATTTATATCTTGAAAAGCTTAAAAGCACCAATGATTCAAATAAGATACAAAAGGCTTCTGTTACGGCGCTTGAGTATTTTCGTGCCTCCGGATCAAAGGCAAACCAGGCAAACAAGCTTGATGATGCGCTGGTATTGCTGAATAAAGCGGCAAAATACGGGAACGACAAAGATCTTTTCTACTACTTTGCAGATGTGTATAATAAACAGAAGAATTTCGACGGTGGAGCAGAATATGCACAAAAAGGTCTGGATCTGGAAACTGGTGTAGCCGAAGCGAAGGCGAAGTTTTACTATCAGCTTGCGGTTGCGCAGGCAGGCAAAGGACAAACTGCCGAAGCCTGTGCGTCATTTAAGAATGCCATGTACGGACCCTTTGCTGAAGCATCAAAAGCCCAAAGGACAAATCTGAAATGTGATTAGCGGACGGCTCTGCCCGGTTTCATTACAACTCCGATTTTTTTCCTGCCATCAATTTTTATCACTAACGATTCAGGAAATCTGACATGCCTTAAATAATGATCCTCGAACACAGGTTCAGGAGCTGACAGGAAGTCAAAATCTATAAAGCCGTCGCCAATAAATGGGTTGACTGTAAAATATCCAACCCTGAAGGCTGTCAGGTTCTGGAAAAAGTGTGTTCCCTGGCTCGGATCGACGCGGTAATTTTCAAGTCCTGATTCAATGATGACCCTGGCCGCAGAAATTTGCGGCCATTTAATGGGTATTCCAAGCCACGGGTCACTGGACCCCCATCTGCCCGGCCCTATTAAAATATAGTTCTTCTCCTCTTTTAAAAACCTGTCATTAATTTCGTTGAGTTCAGATGCAACTTGCAGGTTTTTTGATGCATCAAAGTTCTCGGTTTTAACATATACCAGGTCACAGATTCCACTTATTGTTCCATTTCCCAGAGCCGATTTCGAATAGATGATCGTCTCCGTATGAGGTATATTTTCTAATCTGAACTTTATTGTTTCAAAATTCTCAACGATTGGTCGTATCTGAAGGAGATTAAAAAGAACAGGTTTTTTTCTTCCTGTATCAATATTTGCAGCAAATTCTATTTCTATAGGATTATTCAATTGCTGCTGACCGATTTCCAGGATTGTTTTTATTATATCAGCCAAAGGAAAAAGGTCATATTTAAGTATATTGGAAAAAGTAATTACCTTTTTCCCTCCGTCAACGGGTTCATCTCTTAAAATATCGTCCTGGTAATCGTAGGTAGAGGCAACAAAGTTAAGCGAGCCATCTTTTTCCGCATCACTTATTTTTAACCTGAGAAGATTCACGGAATCGTCAGTACTGGGGACAAAGCTTAACGGGTCGAGATCAAGGGCATAAAATTCCTGCTGGGTTTCACGCAATGCCATTTTAGTGTCTGACAACTGTAGGATTTTCCGCGAGAATTTTGGTGAAAACCTGAGTGAAAGTCCTCCGTCAACAATGTATTTCCCCAGGCCGAAGGCCAGGCTGACAAATCCGTCTTCTGATTTTTCAGGTTCAATGGGGTAAAAATTAGTTGATCTTGCAACTCCTGAAATAGTGGGATAAAAACGATTTTCATATTGCTGGCCGCAAACTTCCTGAAGAACAACGCCCATTTTTTCTTCTTCAATATGGTTTGCAGTAGCTTTCATATAGTCTTTACTGCCTTTGAAGAAGACAGATGCAAAAACACCTTTGATCCCTATGCTCAGCAATTCCAGCATCACTGCCTCATCCTGAACTTTCGGAATCATATATGTCGAATAAACTCCGGCAAATGGCTGAAAATGTGAATCTTCCAATAGACTTGATGAACGTATTGCCACCGGGCCATTGATAATTGAAATAAAGACATACAAATCTTTATGAATCCTTACAGGAAGTCTTGCTTTGACAAATGCATCAAGGATTTCTTTATCACCGAGATCCGACAGGCCAACCCGGTAAAGGTTGTTTTGAGCCATAAATTCATCAAAGACATCTGTACTCAGCACGACGGTTCGCGGTATAGAAACAATAGTGCCTTCGAAACTTTCAAAATACTGATTTTGTTTAATTATATAATCAAGAAAAGCCAGTCCGCGCGCTTTTCCTCCCATTGATCCCTCACCAATTCGGGTAAATGTCAGATACTCATCAAAGTGTTCCCTGTAAAAATCAGCGATGACACCACGTCCCTTGTTAAGTCTGAAATTTGCGATGGTATCGAAAATAAAGCGGCGGGCCTGATCGATGCTGGGGAAATCATCAAGGCTGATTTCCTTTAAAAACTCGGCCAGCGAAAAGAGAGCACGCGCGTATAACCATTTAGACAAATGATTTCTTGACAAATGGTAACGAAGGGAAGCATCCGGTATTTCAAATAACCTCCTTTGAAAATTCTGCAAATCGGAAACTCTTGCAATTTCCTGTCCGGTGTCAGGATCGGTAAAAATGAAATCGCCAAATGAGAAATGCCTTTTAAGAAGGGATTTTAACTCAAGCGGAAAGGACTCTGAATTACTGTTTATAAATCCGTTTCCGTATTCATTTGCATATTTTACATTTTCGGGTTCGGCGGACTGAATTAATATCGGAATGTTGGGGTCATAGTTCTTGATCTGTTTGAAGAAATCTTCAGGTAATTCCGTGTTTTTGAGTTCGACCTGGCTTAAATCCACGTCAGTAATCACCCCCAGAAGCTGGGATTTGTATTTTTCGAACAGATGCAAGGCCTCTGAATAGTCAGTGGCAAGAAGAATTTTAGGTCTTCCCCTCATTTGCATCATTTTCTGGTGCTCATTAAGACCCTCAATGGTATATTCACGTGACTGTTCAATGATTATTTTGTAAAGGTGGCGCAGATGAATTGACGCCATTTTAACAGAGTTTTCAACCACCAAAATAGATTGCACTCCCTCATGCTTACTGTCTTCATCCACATTTAATTTATCTTCAATAAGGTTGATAATGGGAAGCAATATATCCGTCTTTCCCAGCCAGTTGAACACATAATCTATGCATGATAAATCTTCATTTCTTAATCTGAGAGACATTTCTCTGGAATCAGGAGCCAGAATTACAATGGGTTTGGCAGGATAGCTTGTTTTAATGTTCAGTGAAAGCTCAAAAGGATCCAGATCGCTGATACTAAGCATATTTATAATCAGGTCAATCTGTCTTTTTCTGAGGGCTTCCATTGCTTCAGCAGCAGATGTGACGTGAACAAACTGAGGAGGGTAACGTAAATTGAAGGACACATAATCGTTGAATACTTTTTCATCGATTTTACCGTCCTCTTCCATTATAAAAGCATCGTACCTGCTGCAAATCAACAGAACATACTGAATGCGTTTTTGCATCAGAAGCTCAAAAGAAGTCTCTCTGAAGATGTTTTTCCTGAGCTTATTCATTATAAAAAACAAGTACTTTGAATAGCTTAAACCAAGCCTTGTGCCAGCATGGCTTCGGCAACTTTAACAAATCCACCGATATTGGCGCCATCAACATAATTAATGAACTTATCTTTTCCCGTTCCGTATTTCACGCAGGTGGCATGGATATCTTTCATTATCTGATGCAGACGGCTGTCAACTTCCTGTCTCGTCCAGGTTAACCTCATTGAATTCTGGCTCATTTCCAGGCCTGAGGTGGATACTCCTCCGGCATTGGCAGCTTTACCGGGACCAAACAGGATCCTGTTTTTAAGGAAAATATTGACTGCTTCGGGTGTTGATGGCATATTGGCGCCCTCTGAAACCACAAAACAACCATTCCTGACCAGCAATTCCGCATCCGTTCCGCTTATTTCATTTTGCGTAGCTGCAGGCAAAGCCACCTGGCAGGGAACTTCCCATGGTGTTGATTTCCCTTCAACATATTTGCATTTGTATTTATCGGCATATTCCTTAATCCTTCCTCTTTTTACATTCTTCAGATTCATAATGAATGCAAGTTTTTCCTCGTTAATTCCTTCAGCATCATAAACATAACCATTGGAATCCGACATTGTAACAACTTTTGCACCCATCTGGGTCGCTTTTTCAGTGGCATATTGTGCCACATTACCCGACCCTGAAACGGTACAGATTTTGTTCTTTAAGCTGTCTCCTCTTGTATTTAGCATTTCTTCAGCAAAATATACCTGTCCGTAACCTGTTGCCTCAGGTCTGATCAGGCTGCCGCCCCACTCGAGACCCTTGCCGGTCAGTACGCCGGTAAATTCATTTCTCAGCCGTTTATACTGACCAAATAAAAAGCCAATTTCTCTCCCTCCGACACCAATATCTCCGGCAGGCACATCTGTATCTGCACCGACATGCCTGAACAACTCACTCATAAACGACTGACAGAAACGCATTACCTCATTGTCAGTTTTACCCTTCGGGTCAAAGTCTGAACCCCCCTTGCCGCCTCCCATGGGCAGGGTAGTCAAACTGTTTTTAAGAACCTGTTCAAAAGCAAGGAATTTCAGAATACCCAAATTCACAGTCGGATGGAAACGTAAACCGCCTTTATAAGGTCCGATTGCGCTGTTCATTTCTATCCTGTAGCCCCTGTTTATCTGAATTTCACCCTTATCGTCCATCCATGGGACTCTAAAGATTATGACACGTTCAGGCTCAGCCATTCTTTCCAGGATTTTTGCAGACTGGTACTTGGGATGCTCCTGAATAAAGGGCATAATAGATTCAGTTACTTCTTTAACAGCCTGGTGAAATTCAACTTCGCCAGGGTTTTTGGTGATAATTTTCGCCATAAATTCTTCTACTGAGGTCGACATATGTATAGGTTTTTAGATGTTTTGAATGATAATTAACAAATGTATATAATTAAATTTCTATATTTTCCGGGTTTTTACCAAAAAATAATCGGGTTATTTTTTACCTTTCATTGTAATTTGTCTCATTTTGAAGAGACCTTAAAGTACTCGAACTGAAAATATAATGGAAGATACATCGCATTGGCAAAAGGAGATGCAGAAGCTTTTGGCAGAAAAGATCCAAAGCCAAAAAGGTTTATCTATCATTTACATGATAAATAAAATAATCAGCAGAAAGAGTTCAGTTGAAAATACATTGCTAGAAATAGTTAAAGAAATTCCAAAAGCGTGGCAATTTTCAGAATATGCATATGCCCGCATAAAATATGATGGTCAGGAATTCCGCCCTGAGAATTTTAAGGAAACCCGCTGGATCCAAAAACAGATATTTGAAACTTATGATAAAAAATGGGGTGCAATTGATGTATTTTATACAAAACAATTTCCCAAAGCTGATGAAGGACCATTTTTGCTTGAGGAAAGGCAATTGCTTGAAAACATAGCCACTATAGTCTGTAATTATTTAAACTTACACAGGGTAACAGGGCAACAGGAAGATACAGAGGAAGATACCGGGTCGGGACTGGAGCGCTCACAGATACTGAGTGAAGAGAAGAACATCGAGGAAACACTTTTACAGATTTGCCGGAATATGCCAAAGTCGTGGCATTATCCTGAATATGCGGTTGCCAGAATTGTTTATGACGGGAAAGAATATTTGAGCTCAGATAAAAATTTTGAAGATATTGAATGGAGTTTAAAGGAGGGATTTACAACCATTGATAACAAGTCCGGTACAATTGAATTCTATTACCTGAAAGGGTTTCCGGCCGGCAATAAGGAAGCCTACTTTAAATCCGAGAAAGAGCTGCTGGGCAATATGGCCAACTTAATTACCGGATTTCTGAATATAATTAAGGGCAATGAAATTAAACACCCTTCTGATGAAGGGAACATAAAAATCAACAACAGAAAAGAAAGCAGCAGAATTTTTGCCTGTATCAATGAAGTTTCAAAGAGACTGAGAAACGGGCTGTCGATTGAGACTACCCTGAACGAGATCATCGAAGTTATTCCCGAAGCCTTCCGTTTCCCGGAGTATATTAAATGCCGGATTCAATATGATGATAAAGACTTTTCATCATCAGGGATTGCAGAAGGTTCTGTGTCTGTAAAAGTCGCCTTCAATACCCTTTCGGCTAAAAGAGGGTCAATTGAGATATTCTATTCAGGGGATAATACCGCAAATGAGGAACCATTTTCAGAAGAAGAAAAGCAATTTGCTGAAACAATTGCCTTATTAATATCAGGCTTTATAAACCTTATCTACGGACTTGATAAAGTCATTGCCACTGAAATAGGTTTAAAGAAAATAATGTACGAGAAGACAGAGCGTCTTAAAGAATTATCGTGCATAAATCAAACTACTTCAATTCTTAAGTCTGAAAAATCTGTCGAAAATGCATTGAGACAGGTTGTCTATATAATGCCTGATGCCTGGCAATATCCGGAAAACACGGTAGCCCGTATCAGCTATGACGGAAATGAGTACCTGTCACCAAATTTCACAGCTACCAAGTGGCGTCAGCGGCAACCCTTCCTTACAATAGATGATAAAGTCGGTGAAATAGAAGTGTTCTATACAAAGGAATTTCCCGACATGGACGAAGGTCCGTTCATGAAGGAAGAAAGGGATCTGATCAACAATATTTCGACATTAATCTGCAATTATTTAAACACTTTGCAGGGTGAGGTTGCCATTAAGAAATACAGGGCAGATGAAGAGCTCAAGCAAAAATTTCAGGCAGCCAGGGATTTTCTCCTGAACAAGCGGAAACTGCTTCAGAATTTCCTCGAAAAAAACAATTATGATCGTGATATATTTCATGATCTGATGAAATTCAAAGTAAAGGAGATATTAATTATTTCCAACCTGTATGACGCATACAGTCTTGAGCGTGAAGGCAGATTCTCCGATTACATTCTGGGCGTTTACTACCAGTTAAATTTAACTACAATTCCAAGAATTACCGGAGTTTCTTCATTTGAAGAAGCATTGGAAAAACTTTATTTAAAACATTTCGATTTAATAATTATTATGGTGGGCGTTGACAGGAAAGCCCCAATGGATATTGCAAGAAAACTCAAATCACTTTATAAATACATTCCTATTTATTTGTTACTGAATAACAATCAGTACATAGGTTTTTTTCAGAGCGAACAGAAGAAGACAGACCTTATCGACAATGTTTTTGTCTGGAATGGCGATTCGAGAATCTTTTTTGCGATGGTAAAGCAGCTTGAAGATTATGTTAATGTTGAAAACGATACCAAAGTAGGTTACAGCCGGATAATCCTGCTTGTTGAAGACTCGGCAAAATACTATTCCCGATATATCCCTTTGCTGTATCACTGTGTGATGGAACAAACGAGACGTATTATTGAAGATGTAAGCACTATGGACGAATTGTATAAAGTGCTTCGCTTGCGGGTACGTCCTAAAATTCTTATGGCATCGAATTATGAAGAGGCAATAGAGATATTTAACAAATACAAAGAATTCTTTCTTTGTTTAATAACCGATATAAAATTTCAGAAAGATGGAAAATTCGACGACGATGCAGGTTTTGATCTTGTCAATTTTATAAAATCTGAAATTCCTGACCTTCCGACAATCATACAATCATCAGACAAAGAGAATGAAAAGAAAGCCAAAGAACTGAATTGTGTATTTATTTACAAGGATTCAGACACTTTAGCTCAGGACATTAAGAACTTTATAAGCTTCAACCTGGGATTTGGTGATTTTATCTACAAAGATGAAACGGGGAAGACCATTGGCAGTGCCAAGAATATGAATGAGTTTGAGGAGCAACTGCACTCAATCCCCACAGAAACACTATTGTATCATGCAAGGAAGAATCATTTTTCATTATGGCTTACCGCCCGTGGTGAAATTCAGCTTGCCAGGGAAATTGCCCCTAAAAAAATAAGCGATTTCAAGGATGCTGAGTCTTTGAGAAATTACCTTGTCAATGTTGTAAAAAAACTTAAATACGAAAAAAACAAGGGCAAAATCGTTGAGTTTGACGAAACCCTGATTCTCGAAGAAAGCAACATAATTCAACTGTCTCCGGGTGCACTTGGGGGCAAGGGGCGCGGGCTGGCATTTATTCACACCCTGATCTATAATTTTGATATTTCAAACTATGTTCCTGGCATAAACATCAAAGCGCCCCGGACCTTTATTATCGGCACCGATGAATTTGAGGATTTTCTGGATAACAATAAACTAAGGAATAAAATTTATTCGGAGACCAGTTACGAAACAATCAAAAGATTATTTACTGAAGGAAAGCTTTCGCCTGCCCTCGAAAAGAAGCTCCGTATTATTCTTGAAAAAATAACCAAACCATTAGCCGTCCGGTCTTCAGGACTTTTTGAAGATTCACTATTGCAGCCCTTTGCAGGAATTTTCGAAACGTACTTACTGCCAAACATCAATCCCGATATTGAAGTTCGCCTGGAACAACTGATGGATGCGATTAAACTGGTTTATGCATCAATTTATTCTGATACTGCCCGTGGTTATATCAGTGCCATAAATTATAAAATTGAAGAAGAAAAAATGGCAGTAATAATTCAGGAAGTCGTTGGTGAACAATATGAAAATACATATTACCCTCATATAAGCGGTGTCAGTCAATCATATAATTATTACCCTTACGCCTATATGCAGCCCGAAGATGGATTTGCGGTCGTAGCAGTGGGTCTGGGAACTTATGTTGTTGAAGGTGAAAAGGCCTACAGGTTCTCACCGAAATATCCGAATTTGGAGAACAATACTCCAAAGGATCAGTTTTTAAATTCACAGGTCGAACTGTATGCCGTTGACCTTAATAAGAAAGAATTTAATTTGCTTGAAGGTGATACCGTGGGACTGGTACGTCTGAGTATAGATGATGCAGAGCGGCATGGAGTAATTAACCATTGCGCTTCAGTTTATTCTGCTGAAAATAAAACAATATACCCGGGGATCGATAAACCCGGGCCAAGGATCATCAATTTTGCCGACATTTTAAAATACGGTTACATACCTTTAGCTGAATCGCTGGTTGAAATACTGGATATTGTCAAAGAAGCACTTGGTACTCCGATTGAAATTGAATTTGCCATCGATCTGACTAAGGATAAAGATTATAAAGCTTCGTTTTACTTACTGCAAATCAAACCCATCATTGGGGCAGCAATTGATTATGAGGTAAATATGGATGAGATTGACAAATCACATATTTTACTTTATACAGAAAAAAGTATGGGAAACGGAATGATAAACAATATTCAGGATGTTATTTATGTGGATAAAGATGTTTTTGATAAATCCAAAACAATAGAAATTGCAGCTGAAATAGACACTTTTAATGATAAGATGATCAAGTCTGACAGACAGTATGTTTTGTTGGGTCCCGGAAGGTGGGGTTCACGCGACAGGTGGATTGGAATTCCTGTCACATGGCCTCAGATATGTAATGCAAAAATTATAATTGAAACCAGCCTTGAGGATTTCCCGCTTGATGCTTCTTCAGGTTCGCACTTTTTTCACAATGTCACATCAATGAATGTCGGGTATTTCTCCATACAGCATAATCAGAAAAACTCTGTTCTAAACTGGGACATTCTGAAAAGCCAAAGAATTATTGAACAGGGGAAATACGTTAAACATATTCAGTTTAATAACAGTCTGACTGTAAAAATGGACGGGAAAAAGAGAATTTCAGTCATAACATGGGAGTGAGTAAAAGAAATTAACCACAAATCTGACAAAAAATTATATAGCCATGAATCAAAAAAGTAAATGGGTTTTTATTATAAACCCGGTCGCCGGTAACGGTTATGCACAAAGCCTTGCCGGAAAGGTTAAAGAGATGATAGGTAAACATAACCTGGAAGCCGAGATTGTTTATACTGAGCGAAGAGGTCATGCCACTGAACTGTCAAAACAATACGCTGACAAAGGATACAAATATATCATCGGGGTGGGTGGAGATGGTACGATTAATGAAATTGCCGTTCCGCTGATATCCAGGAAAGACGTTGTTATCGGACTGATAGGTGCCGGGACAGGTAATGACTTCATACAGGTTACGGGCTTTCCGGACCGCTTTAAGGATGAGGACTGGGAGATGTTCTTCAGGGCTAATGTAATTCCGATGGATGTTGGTCACTGTAACGGAAAGATCTTTCTGAATGGTATGGGATTAGGATTTGATGCCCAGGTCGCTGCGGAAAATTACAACGAGAAGGGCGAGGTAAAAAAAGGCTGGAAGTATAAATATATCTGGCACATCCTTAAAACATTGCTCTTTTTCAGGGAGAAAAAGATGATCGTCATTTCCGGCGGAACTACTCATGAAACAGATTGCTTCATAAATACGGTTGCCAACGGCAGAAGGTTTGCAGGAGGCTTTTATCTTACACCCAAAGCAATAGCAAATGACGGATTGCTCGATGTTTGTTCGATAAAGAAAGTATCACTTATCCAGAGACTGAAGATACTGCTTATGGTTCCTAAGGGAACTCATATTAATGACAAAAGAGTGAACTATTACCAGACAGATAAACTATCGCTTGAATTTCCGTCTGAAGTTCCTTTTCATGTTGACGGAGAGTTATTTTTTGCGAAACATTTCGAAATCAGTACAATTCCGGGAGCCCTTTCGATAATTTATAATCCCGGGGGGAAACATTTTTTCAAGGCTGGGCAACAATAAAAACATTTCCCTAGAAGTCCCCTTCGGCGTTTCCAAACAATCTGAAGTTGTACGTCAGCATGAAGACCGGCTGTGCGAAGATCGTCATCTGGTACCCGTTGACAGCTCCGTTTTCATTCCTGAAAAATATTGAATAGGGATTCTTCCTTCCCAGCACATTATAAACTGTAGCAGTCAATGATGAATGGTTGAGTTTTTTAGCCTTCAGATTACCGTTCACCGTAGCAGACAAGTCAAGCCTCATGTAGTAGGGTATCCGATAATCATTTCTGTTTGAATAATATACATGACTGGAATTATAGAAATCATAAAAAGCGACCGGATAGGTTATTGGTCTGCCGGTGTTATATACAAAGTTGGATGTAAGGTTGAAACGTCTTGACGCTTTGGCATTGATGACAATCTTAAGATCATGCGGCTTGTCATAATTGGCAGGGAAGAATTTGCCCCCGTTCACTTTTTCTTCTTCAAACCGGCCCTCCACCTTTGTAAATACCCTTGAGTAAGTATAGCTTATCCAGCCAGTCACACTGCCTGACTGTTTTTTAACCATAAATTCAATGCCGTACGCCTTGCCGTCGCCGTTCAGAATGTCTGTTTCAAGATGCTCATTCATCAGCAATTCAGCTCCTCCTTTATAGTCAAGGGTATTTTTAAGTTTTTTATAATATGCTTCTACGGAAGTCTCAATAGCTTTCCTGTCGAAGTTCACATAAAAGCCGGCGGAAATCTGATCACCTCTCTGCGGTTTGATATAATTGTCGCTTAACTTCCAGATATCAACGGGCGACATTGATGTCGTGTTTGAAATCATATGGAGATACTGGAATACCCTCTGGTAACCTATCTTCACTGAAGACCTGGGTGTCAGGATAAACCTGGATGAGAACCTGTAATCAAGTCCAGGGTAAGTTTGAACCAGCTCTCCGCTACTAAAGGTGACAGTGTCGATTATGGTTTCAACCGTTCTTGGCATGTCATCATAATACCTGAACTCAGTTTTTGGCCCCTGTAACATAAAAAGTGTGCCCCGGATGCCTGCTGAAACAGATAGCCGGGGTGTGATTTCATATTCATCGCTCAGGTACAATGACGGCTCAAGAGCCTGTTCTCTTTCCAGCTGTTTCGGTGCGATTTCAGAATAGTCACCGAACGGCTCCTGCCTTCCCGGAAGGAGAGAATAAGCGGTACCGTCAATCCCGAACTCGAGTTTATGATTTTTAACAGGGTTGTACGTGAAATCAGTCCTGATTATTTTCTGATTCAATTCATAATACATGTTATTATAAATTGTTGAATCGGATGTTGTGCTGAGCTGATAGCTGTAATCACTCATAATGGCAAAAAACTGCGCTGACAGTTTTCTGCCGAAAGAATGTTTCCATTTCAGGGTTGCAGCCATGTTGCCGTAGTTAAAGCCGTTTCCCAGGTAATAATCAAATCTGTCATTACTGTAATAACCGGAAAGAGAAACAGAGTTCTTTTCATTCAGATCTGCGCTCAGAGACCCCTGGAGGTCGTAGAATCCGGCTGTGCTTTTACTTAGCTGCGGATCGTTCAGCATACCAAGGAGCCAGTCAGAATAGGTAGTCCTTGCACCAAGAATGAATGTAACCTTTTGTTTTATCAGCGGGCCTTCTACGAGCAATCTTCCTGTCACAGGGCTTATTCCACCGCTGACTTTAATGTTTTGTTTATTACCCTCAGCGGGGAGAATTTCCATCACCGATGAAATTCTCCCACCATATTTTGCAGGCATTCCGCTCTTGAAAAGTGTGACATCGGTTATCAGGTCAGAATTAAAGGCAGAAAAAAAGCCAAAAAAATGAGATGAATTGATAATCGGCGCATAATTAAGCAGAACAAGATTCTGATCGGTACTTCCCCCGCGTACATTATAACCTCCCGAGGCTTCTCCGACAGTTTGTACACCCGGGAGCATCAGGGAGCTTTTCAGCAGATCAGCCTCTCCCAGTCCCAGCGGAATCTGTTTTAACATCTTAATATTGATCTTTTCAATGCCAATCTTCGTGTTTTTCACATTATTCTCACGATTGGCTGAAACAATTACTTCATTAAGCTGGCTTGGATTTTCAGCCAGTGTGACATCAAGTGACCCGTCTGAATAGATAATGATGTTACGACTGGCAGTCTTCATCCCTATCATCCTGTACTCAATGCGATACTGTCCGGGAGGCAATGAAAGCGAATAATAGCCGACATTGTTTGTCATTGCCCCGGATTTGAGTTTATCTACATATACAACAACACTTGGTATGCCTTCTGCCCTGGCAGCATCTCTCACAACCCCTGAGAAGGTAAACCTTTCTGCCGTATTGCTTGCTGATGGCCTTCCGATCCTGAATATCCTGTATTCATCACTGACAGTTTGCTCTTCATCCTTCATGACTGGCCTCGTAAATTCGGCTGTCGTCGCTTCGGCATAGTTTTTCCTGACATATTCAGAATATTCTTTGCTGAAACCGGTTTTAATAGAATATCCTTTTGACAGAATGACTTTATTGTCGTCAGTAATTATAAAAGACAGGCCTTCGCGTCTGAGGGTTTTATCAAGCAATCCGCCAACAGAGCTGTTTTCGGAGTTCACAGTAAGGTACAGGCTGTCAACCCATTTATCGGAATAATAAATTTTAACAGGGACCTTCTTTTCAATTGTATCAACCATATCGCTGAAAAGGATTCTGCTGAACTGAAAAGTCAGATTGTTATCCTGCCCGCAGACTGAATGAATCAAATGCAGAAATATTAATAACAGGAGGCCTTTTTTCATTTGTCTGCTTAAAAGTGTTTCACAGGTTGTCGAATAAAACAAGCAGACTAATTATCTGGTTCTTATTTGCCTTGCCTATTTTAATTTTATTCCGGTCAATGATCTCTTTCATTTGTGATGATCTGGTGCCGCACAGTTTAATGAATTGTTTATTCGATCTTAACTTGCTGTATTCTTTGCCGATCTTTACATAGCCTGCCGGAGTATAAAAGTACTCATCGACGCCATTTCTGCTATGAGCCACTGACCTGTGCCTGATCAGATACTTACTCTGGCCGTCATAAGCAACCTCATAAAACCCGGCCGGCAGATCACGACCCGGGAATTCTTCCGCAGCCATATTTCTGAAGTTCAGCGTATCATTCCTGAAGAAAAGGGAAAAGGATTTGATGATATCTTTATTCAGAGATATCTGATAAAGGTTTTTATTGTAGGCATTCTCAATCTCAGAAAAAATAACCTCATCTGTGAAAGTGTCATATTGAAGAATGATACTGTCAAATTTTCTGCCATTCATGGTTATCGATGCAGTGCGGTCTTTCCCATAAAAAAGAAGCGGTTTGTATTTTGATCGATAATGATAAGGATAGTAGGTACACCCGTTTACAACTTCATGACTCGTTCCGATCATGAGCGAATAATAGCTGTTAAGCAATTCTTTCTGTGATAGCTCTGTCTGAGTGAGCACGTCTTCTCTGTCACCCGTAAAAACCGGAGCCGTCTCCTGGGAAAGCCCTCTCAACGTGAACAAAAGCAGCAGTAGCAGAGATGAGGTTCTTGTCATGATTTGGCAGAAAGAAGAAAAATTTCACCGAAATAACTAATATTATTTCTAATAATTCATTGCTTAACATCTTTTAAGTGTATTTTCCTGAATGATTATTTGTCCCATGCTACAGCGGAAGGTATTTAATTCTATTTTTGTCGATTCCTTATTGGTATAATTATTTTCGGAAATTAAAATCTTCATAACAGGATGACAAGGAGGTGGCATAAGATCACATTTTTTTTAATTATTACCCTTACTTTTTTTACCTGCATAGATCCTTATACTCCGAACCTTAAGAGCTTCGAATCGTGTCTTGTTGTGGATGCCCTTGTCACTGATGAGAATAAATCGAATTATGTGATTCTTACACGAACGATTGAGGCTGTTGATGAGGACCCTGTAAGAGTCTCGGGTGCAACTGTGATTATCGCTGACGACCTTGGCAACCGTACTACACTATCAGAAAAAAACCCGGGCGAATACAGGACCGACAGTCTGACATTCAGGGGGTCAGCTGGTCGCACTTACGCATTGAGTATTGAGATTTCAGAGGGGGAAAAATACGAAACTGAACCTTGTTTGCTATATCCGGCACCCGATATTGACAGTATATATTTTGAAAAAGACCAGGTTATATCAAAAGAGACGGGCGAGGCCCGCCAGGGTGTTACAATATATATTGATTCACAAGACGAAAGCACCAGTAACTATTATCGGTGGACTTATGAAGAGTGGTGGAAATTCACTGTCCCTGATCCCAAGTTGTTTGATTATGTAAATGATTCAACCATCAATCCTGTAGCAGAAATAAAACAGAACTGCTGGGCAAACAGCAAGTCAGATGTGGTTGATATTCAGAATATAATATTGGCAAATACCGGCGGATTCGTAAAGAAACCCGTTCTGTTTGCTGCTTCTGACGAAACAGACCGATTCCTGATACAGTACTGTATTGAGGTCAGGCAGTTGTCGATCTCAAAGCAGGAATATGAATTCTGGAACCTCATGTTACAGCTGAATGAAACAGGGGGTGACATCTTTGACAAACAGCCCTTCCAGATCTTCAGCAATATTAAGTGTACAACTGATCCGGAAAAGCAGGTTATAGGCTATTTTCAGGTATCAGGAGCTAAAAACATACGAAAATATATCACTGTTAATGAAATAGCGAACCTCGGGCTGCCCTTGTACAGGTATGAATGTGAACGAGTTGAAAAGGGGGAAATTGATTATCCTCCCGTTACCCCGGGTGCCCAGTTCACTTTTGACGACATCAATCAGGCGTTTTTGAATTCCGGGTTCACTTTCATAAAACCTCTCTTCACAGCGGAAGGCGAACTCTTGAGACTTGCTTTCGTGCGTCCCATGTGTGCAGAATGCACTGTTAACGGGAGCATAACTAAACCGTATTTCTGGGTTGACGTTGAATGAACATTACGGCGA
>Ga0209745_1000522_pt1 | contig 23503 bp, 20 predicted proteins | sample BarGraNGADG00312_FD_184495 | JGI IMG/M metagenome (GOLD analysis project Ga0209745, IMG submission 184495) | Arctic peat soil microbial communities from Barrow, Alaska - Barrow Graham LP Ref core NGADG0004-312 (SPAdes) (version 2) | ecosystem: Environmental > Terrestrial > Soil > Wetlands > Peat...
AGTCAATCGCGCCGCCGAGATCATGGGCGCGCAGCGTGGCTCCAGGGCGGTTCACCCCAACGACCAGGTCAACCTCTGCCAATCCTCCAACGACGTGATCCCTACAGCCATTCACCTGGCCGCGTCCCTGGGGATCCAGGAGGAGCTAATTCCAGCACTCACGGCGCTCCGCGACGCCCTCGGTGAGAAGTCCCGGGAGTTCATGCCCGTTGTGAAGACGGGCCGGACCCACCTCCAGGACGCCACCCCTATCAGACTCGGGCAGGAGTTTCGGGGCTACTCCGGACAGGCGGAGCGGGGGATCAGGCGCTGTCGAGCAGCGCTTGCCGAGCTTTCCGAGGTGGCCCTCGGCGGGACCGCGGTGGGCACTGGGATCAACAGCCATCCCGAGTTTGCCTCCAGGGTTTGCAGCCGCCTCAACGCCATGACCGGTCTCCAGCTAACGGAGAGCGAGAATCACTTTCAGGCTCAGAGCACCATCGACTCCGTGGTGCAGGCCCACGGCAGTCTCAACACCATTGCCGTGAGCCTCATCAAAATCGCAAACGACATCCGTTGGCTAGGGTCGGGTCCAAGGGCCGGATTTGGGGAACTGGCGCTGCCGGAGGTACAGCCCGGAAGCTCCATAATGCCTGGCAAAGTGAACCCCGTGATAGCAGAGGCTCTCACGATGGTGTGCGCCCAGGTCATGGGCAACAACACCACCATCACCATCGCCGGACAGTCGTCGAGTTTCGAGCTAAACGTCATGATGCCCGTGGCGTCGCGAAGCTTGCTCGAGTCCATCTCGTTGCTGTCGGCCGCTACACGCAACTTCGTTCAGCGGCTCGTGGTGGGGTTGAAGGCCACGGGGAAGGGCCCAGAGATGCTTGAGAGGGGGCTCGCCATCGCCACGGCACTGGTGCCCACCATCGGATACGACATCTCAGCTGAGATTTCGAAGGAGGCGCTCAAGAGCGGGCGCACCATTCGCGAGGTGGCCAGGGAGCGAACCAAGCTTTCTGACGAAGAGTTGAATCGGCTACTGAACCCGGATGCCATGACGGAGCCTGGACTTACCGGCGCGCCGGGCGCCGGCTGACAGAAGGGTAATCGCGCGAAACGTACACCTCTTGTACTTGGTATAATACCGCTTTGTGGAGGTGCAAACGTGAAACTACCCACCATCAAGGCTAGGACAACTCAACTGACCTGGCTGCAAGTGATATGTCTGGCGGTATCCGGCCTGTTCTACGTTTCGAGCAACATGACCGGGGCTATGTTGTTCTTGATTCTCGGCACCCTGTTCGGCGTGACCGGGGCCATTCGCAAGTACATGGACGCCAAGCGTGAGTACCCCGAAATGTTCCAGAAGCGCGCACGAAACCCACGAAGAAGAAGATAGAGGCGGTCAGGGTCGCTATCGGCCACCCTGTTCAGCAGAGATCCCTTCGACCCAATTACGATCCCGCCAAGGTGCACCTCAAATGGCTTCAACATCTACTCTCGACTCTTGGGGAGGACTTCATGGATCGGCCCGGCTGGGATGAGTACTTCATGACTATCGCCCACGACGTGGCTTGCAGGGCAAACTGCTCCCGTCGAAAGGTTGGGGCGATCATCGTGAAGGGACGGAGCATCGTCAGCACCGGATACAACGGCACGCCCATGGGTGTTCGCAACTGCTTCGATGGTGGCTGCCTTCGCTGCGCCTCGACTGTGGCATCGGGCCAGGCATACGACACCTGCATCTGCGTCCATGCCGAGGCCAACGCCATGTTGCTTGCCGCCCGCCACGGCACGGCCATCGATGGCAGCATACTGTACAGCACCCTGCGGCCCTGCTTCGGCTGCCTCAAAGAGTCAATCCAGGCAGGGATCAAGGAGATCGTGTACGACGTCGACATGCCCTACCAGGACGAACTGGAGGAGGCCTACCAGGGGCTGCGGCAGGAAGCCGGTATCGGCATGCGCCGGATCGAGAGGGTCACGAAACCGTAGCCGAAACGCGCCGACCACACTTTCTTCATGAGTGGCAGAGCGAGATAGTCAGCCCACGGCGCAACTGCCTATCCCGCCGGTAGTCCTAGTCCGCTAGCTACAGCCCCCATCGAGGGTCAGCTCACGCGGCGGCACTCCTCAGGGCCAGGGCGGTCTAGTTCCCGCCCCCGCCGCCTCGCCGGAAATCTCCGGCTCCGCGCTCCTCTCTCTCCATGGCAGGGTTCACCCTAATCTGACGCCCGTCCATGGTGTAGCCATCGAACATGCGGACGGCGTTCTCCGCCTCCGCATCCGTCACCATCTCTACAAAACCAAATCCACGGGACCTACCCGTGTCCCGCTCAGTCATGACCGTGGTTGACTCCACCGTTCCCGCTTGACTGAACAGGGTTCGGAGGTCCTCGTCCACGGTGTTATACGGGAGGTTCCCGACGTATAGCCGCTTCGCCATTCTGCTTGTCACTCACTTTCCTGCGCCTTCCGAGTCAGCCGATGGCCCCGTGAGATCTTCGGCACGACCTAGTGCCAGCAAGTCCCGTGCCACCAGTCATGGCCACCCCATATAATGCTGGACAATCCGGGCCAGGGGAGGAGCGAGCATGGACCGGGTGACATTCGACAATTTCGAGCAGTTGGAGGTTAGGGGGTAGGGTAAAGATCATGTGACGAGTGAACGGGGCCTAGAGGGCCCGGCGGGCGCCGGGCCCTCTAGGACGGTGCACCCTCGATGGTGTCCCGATCTCTTCACCCTCGTCCGAAATCATGTCACCCAGGTATGCGGCCCTAACCTTCGGATCGGCCTGGAGCTTGGCCGCGTCGCCGGAGAGAACGATCTTGCCCGTCTCCAGAACGTAGGCGCGGGAAGCGATTCCCAGAGCCATGAAGGCGTTCTGCTCCACCAGCAGGATGGTGGTTCCGGCCTTGTTGATCTCTCGGATTATGTCAAATATCTGCTGCACCAGGATTGGAGAGAGTCCCATGGAGGGCTCATCCAGCAGCAGCACCTTCGGAGAGGACATCAGCCCGCGCCCCATGGCAAGCATCTGCTGCTCACCTCCGGACAGGGTGCCCGCGGCCTGGTTAAGTCGCTCCTTCAGCCTGGGGAAACGGCCAAACACCATCTCCATGTTCTTGGAGACCTTGTTCCGATCGTTGATCGTGAAGGCCCCCAACAGGAGATTCTCCTTTACCGAGAGGTTGGCGAAAACGCGACGCCCCTCGGGAACTTGAGCGATGCCACTGGAGACGATCTTGTGCGCGGGCATCGAGGTGATCTCGGTGCCGTTGTGCTTGATGCTGCCGGTCTTCGGCCGCATCATCCCCGAAATGGTCTTCAGGGTCGTGCTCTTGCCGGCACCGTTGGCGCCGATGAGGGTTACGATCTCCCCCTCTTCCATGTTGAAGGAGATCCCCTTTATGGCGTGTATCGTTCCGTAGTATACGTTTAGATCTTCAACTTCGAGCAGCACTTACGCCACTCCCTTCCCTAGATAGGCCTCGATGACCTTTGGATTGCTCTGGATCTCCCCCGGAGTGCCCTCCGCCAGGATCTCACCGAAGTCCATCACGAAGATGCGCTCGCACACCCCCATGACGACTCTCATCTGGTGCTCGATCAACAAGATGCTCAGATCAAACCGCTTCCGGATGAACCTGATCATATCCAAGAGTGTGTGAATCTCGGACGGGTTCATGCCGGCGGCAGGTTCGTCCAGCAGCAGCAGCTGAGGCTTGGTGGCCAGAGCCCTCGCGATCTCGAGCCGCCGCTGCTCCCCATATGGAAGGCTTCCTGCCTTCTCGTCCTGCTTGTCACCGAGGTTGAACATCTCCAACAGCATCTGCGCCTGCTCCGTGAGCTTCCGTTCCTCGTGCTGAAAGGCCGGCAGACGGAAAACCGAATCCACCAGGCTGTAGCCCACCCGGCAGTGGAAGGCGATCCTCACATTATCCAACACGCTCAGTTCGCCAAAGAGTCGAATGTTCTGAAAAGTCCGAGCCACCCCTCTCCTGGTGATAGCGGACGGCGAGACACCCACCAGGCTCTTATCCTCGAACAACACCTGGCCGGACGTGGGCTCGTAATGCCCGGTGACGAGATTGAAGATGGTGGTCTTGCCTGCGCCGTTCGGCCCGATCAGGCCTACCAACCCACCTTTCTCCACCGTGAAGGACACGTTGTTGACGGCCTTCAGGCCTCCGAAGTTCTTGCAGAGACTATCAACTTTCAGTATTGACGCCATGAGCCCTCTTCTCGACCTTTGGTGCCCGCAGGAACGACCACTCCATTCCTCCAAAGAGCCCCTTTGGTCGCAGCAGCATCGCGATGATCAAGAGCAGGGGATAGATCACAAAGCGGAAATCCAGGATCTCCGGCGGGAGTATCACTCGCAGCCCTTCCAGCAGGAAGGTCCATCCGAGGGCCGCCATGATGGTTCCGCTCATGCTCCCGAGGCCACCCAACACCACGATCAGCAGCATGTCCACCGACTTTAGGAAGTCGAAGTTGCTGGGGTGCAGGAAGCTGTACAGATGGGCGTACAGCGCGCCGGCAATGCCGGCGTAGAAGCAGCCCATCACGAAGGCCACGGTCTTATACCTGGCAATGTCGATGCCCATTGCGCTGGCGGCGATCTCGTTCTCGCGTACCGAGAGGACCGCGCGCCCGTGGCTCGAGTACACTACGTTGCGCATTATGACCACCGCCAGTATTGCCGCCACGGCGACCCATGGCCAGCTGGTCATCTTCACGATGCCGGTCATGCCGCGGGACCCGCCCATCATGGGTATCCAGGCGTCGGCATTGTCGAAGGTCACCTTGACGATATAGCCGAAGCCCAGTGTGGCGATGCCCAGGTAGTCCGAGCCCAGTCTCAGGATCGGAAGACCGATGAGGAACCCAACAATCGCCGCGACGAGCCCCCCGACAATGATAGCGGCGAGAAAGCCCAGGGGGTTGTCTCCCGTCCACGCCTTCGTCACGATGGCCGACGCATATGCCCCCAGGCCGTAGAAGGCCACGTGGCCGAGGGAAAACTGGCCGTTGAACCCGTAGATCATGTTGAGCCCAAGGGTCGCGATGGTCAAGATGCAGGCGTACTGGATGATCAACTCCCAATAGGGGTTGATCACTCCGAGCTTCATCAGCACCTCGATGATAATCGCCCCAACGATCGCGACTCCGAGGGCCGTGGTCTCTCGACTTCTCATTCAGAGCCTCCTAGACCTTGTCCGTGCCGCGCTTGCCCAGCAGGCCGGTAGGCTTCACCATCAACACGATGATCAGGATGGCGAACGCCACCGCGTCCTTCCAGGTAGTCGAGACGAAGGCAGCAGTGAGGACCTCGGCCTGTCCCATTATAAGCGCCCCCAGTAGAGCACCTGGGATGATACCTATTCCGCCCAGCACGGCAGCCACGAAGGCTTTCAGGCCGGGCATGATGCCCATGAAGGGCTGTACTTGTGGGTAAGCTATGGCGAAGAGGATACCGCCGGCACCGGCCAGCGCGGAGCCAAGGGCGAAGGTGAAGGACACGACCACGTCGACGTTGATGCCCATCAGCTTCGCGGTATCAAAGTCGAAGGAGACACCACGCATCGCCATGCCCATCTTGGTACGATACACGACGAACTGCAGCAGCGCCAGCATCGCCAGGGTCACAACAAGAATGATGAGCTGAATACTGTTGACGTTGATCCCGCCGATCTGCCAGGTCACCACCTCGAACGGCCGGGGGAACTGGCGCGGGTTGGGTCCGAACACGAACTTGAGGCTGGTGAAGTACTCCAGGAACATGGAGACCCCGATGGCGGTGATCAGCGCCGCAATCCTGGGCGCATTCCTCAGCGGCTTGTAGGCCAACCTCTCGATGATGACCGCAACGATCACACAGACGACCATCGAGAATAGTATGCCGGGAAGGAAGTCCCAGTGGAGCACACTGTAGGAGAAGAAGCCCACGTAGGCGCCGATCATGAAGATATCGCCATGGGCGAAGTTGATGAGTCGGATGATGCCGTAAACCATGGTATAGCCCAGGGCAATCAGGGCGTACACAAAGCCGAGCTGTAGCCCGTTGATCACCTGCTGAGCCAGGTACGATAGATCGACCATAGGTCACTCCTGATGCAAAGTAGAGGAGCCCTCCAGGGGCTCCTCTACTCAGTTCCAGCGGTTACGGGTTGACGGCCTCGGCGAACTTCTGCTTGCCATCCTTGATCTGGATGACAACGGCGCTCTTCACGGGGTCGCCGTTCTGGTCGAAGGTGATGCTGCCAGTCACGGCCTTGAAGCCCTTGGTCGCGGCCATAGCATCGCGGATCTTGGTCGAGTCGGCGCTGCCCGCGGTGACAACGGCGTTGATCAGCAGGTTGGTCGCGTCGTATCCCAAGGTAGCCAACGCGTCAGGAACGACGTTGTACTTGGCTTTATACTTATTGACCCAATCCTGAACCTCGGGTCGGGTGTCCTCGGGGCTGTAGTGGTTGCTGAAGTAGCCACCTTCCACGGCCTTCGTGTCGAGCTCAGGGGAGTCCCAACCATCGCCGCCAAGCAGAGGCGCCTTGACGCCCTTCTCACGGGCCTGATTGGCCAGCAGGTTGACCTTGTTGTAGTAGTCAGGGATGAACAGGACGTCGGGGTTCAGGGATGCGGTCTTGGTCAGGATAGCGGAAAAGTCGACGTCCTGCGCTCCATACGAGTCGAACTGGACAACCTTTCCTCCTCCCTTCTCGAAGGCATCCCTAAAGAACTCGGACAAGCCCTTGGTGTAGTCGTTGCTGATGTCATAAACCACCGCGGCGGTCTTCGCCTTCAGGGTGGTCGCGGCGAACTTGGCCATCACTGTGCCCTGGAACGGGTCGATGAAGCAGGCGCGGAAGATGAAGTCCTTTCGCTTGCCGTCCACGGTTACCTTGGGGTTGGTGGAGGTGGACGTGATCATCACGACCTTGTTCGCCTGCGCGACCTCGGAGACCGGGATGGTCACCTTGGACGTGACCGACCCCATGATCGCCTGGACCTTGTCCTGGTTGATCAGCTTGGTAGCGCCGTTAACGCCCTCCGTGGGGTCGCCCTTGTCGTCGACCACGACCGCGGTGATGTTCACCTTGCCGGCCTTGGTGGCCTCGTCGACGGCCATGTCGAAGGCGTTCTTGGTGGACTCGCCAAAGGTCTTCACCTCTCCAGACAGGGGAGCGCTCAGACCGATCTTGATGGCTATTGCCTTACCTGCTGCCGCCGGGGCAGCTGCAGCGGCGCCGGCAGCCGGAGCGGACGTCGCAGCCGGAGCGGAAGTCGCAGCCGGGGTCGGCGCAGAGGACGAGCAACCAGAGAGTACCAGGAGCGCGGACACGGCCAGAGCAAAAACGGCCAATACAACAGGCTTCAAATGCTTCACCTGATCTCCTCCTTAAAGTGGATGCCACCCTGCTCTCAGAGCAGTACGTTACTTTGTCAAATGTCTGTGCGCGCAACGGGTGCCTACCCCTGTGATGCAGTTGCCATCGCCGCTTTACAGCGACGAAACCTCAATCAATTTGAGGCGACCCCACCCCCTTTTACGTCTGACCATGCAGCTCTGCATAGTTGAGTTACTGCAGTGCTCCCAGGAATCGATACAGGATGCACGGGTCAACCACCAAGATGGCGGAAGCTGTCTACCCACGCTTCAGTATGGCCCGAAGCTGCCTACCTATCACTCGCGATTTGTCTCGACGTCGGTTGCCTCATTTCCAGAGAGCCGTCTTTCGGCCGACACCGTCGTGTTGGGCAGACCCGTAGCCGGGGGGCTTTCCTCAGGCAGAGCCTTGTTGGAAAGTCAGAGCAGTTTACCGTCAGATTTGCGACTGTGTCAAGATTCCAAGTGCAAACAGCCCCTTTCCAGATCGCTTTGTGACTGCTACACATACGTTGGCCCTACCCGTTTGAGCACCTTTCATAGGTCCAGCTATTGTTAACCAAGCGCAATAGCGTCTTCAATTGCACCGTAGCCGACCTCTTGGCTCGCACACGCGTGGAGGAGGGTGCTACAATTGGCTCTTCGGGCGGCATGCTCGCCCCTCTCACGTCTAGTAGTTCCCTGGGAAGGTGTTTCCATGAAATTGAGCGGCATTACAGCAATGGGCGATTTCTGGCGAGTAATCCGTGAGTTCAATCCCGAGGGGATAGAGCGGGAGGCGCATGCCCCCCTGGATCTGTGGATCAGCGGTGCGCCGGGCGCTGGAAAGCGGACCCTGGCCGCCTCCCTTCTTGGGGACCAAAGCGGCACTGGAGATCAGTCTCCGTTCCAAATCATCGACGTTCAGGCCGGGGCTGCCCAACTGCCAATGCCGGGCGAGCCCGATCTCTTGATCGTCGTGGTAAGGCAGGATCAGGATCTATTGGAGCAGAGCCGCCAGGCCGCCGTCCTCTATGGCCGGATGCGGGCGCCCATGCTCCTGGTCTTCACTCACATCGATCCCGCCGGTACGACCAGGGATCTGCGCAATCGGGCCTACCTGGCGTTCTCCTTCGCCTCCCACCTCTCCACCATATTCCTGGACGCTCGCGACCATGTGGAGGTGCAGGAGAGGCTGATTCCGATGCTGCTGGACGCCATTCCCAATCTCCGCACGCCGCTCGCCCGAAGACTACCGGCGGCGCGCAGACGGGTCGCGTCCCAAATCATCTCCGAGACCTGCCGCGTCAACACCCAGTTCGCCCTGGCCGCCACTCTTCCAGCCAACTTGCCGCTGCTCGGTGGCGTGGCCGGCAGCGTGGCCGATTTCTTCGTCCTAACCAAGAACCAGGTGATGATGGTCCTCCGGCTCGGCGCCATATACGGCCGGGACATCAAATCCACGCTTTCCACGGCGGTCGAGGTCGTCCCTGTGATCGGGGGCGGTCTTGTCTGGCGTGCCGCTGCCCGCGCGGCCGTGGGGATGTTGCCAACCATCGTTTCCGCGGCTCCGAAGATGGGAATCGCCTACGTTGGGACCTTCGTCGCCGGTGAGGCAGCCAGATACTATTTCGCCGAGGGATCCAAGCCGCCCCAAGAGCTGCTCGACAGTTTCAGCGCCGAGGGGTCCAGGCTGTTCCACCGCCTGTTTCATGGGTCATCCCCGAGGCAGATCGAGGACATAGACCAGATCTGAAAGGAGTCCACCAAGTGGCAACCGACGCGAACAACATGATGGTTATGCCCGACGACCTGAGGGAGTTCGTCACGAAGCTCTTCGCCAAGCAGAACCTCCCACAGGAGGAGGCTGCCATAGTAGCCGATCACCTGGTCGAAGCGGACCTCCGCGGCGTTTACTCCCATGGTGTTATCCGCTGCCTCCCCTACATCCAGCGGCTGCAGGCGGGTGGGATGAACCCCAGGCCCAGCATTCGGATCCTCCGCGAGACGCCGGGTACCGCCGTGGTCGACGGTGACAACGGCGCGGGTCAGGTGGTCGGCGTTCGCGCCATGGAGATCGCCATCAAGAAGGCCAAAGCAGTAGGCATCAGCTACGTGGGTGTTCGCATGAGCAACCACTTCGGCACCTGTGCCTATTACGCCCAGATGGCCCTGGCCCACGACATGATCGGCTTCGCCACGACGGTTGGGGGAACCAACATCATGGCCCCCACGGGTGGCATCTCCCCTCTGGTGGGCAACAACCCGTTTGGCGTCGCATTGCCGGCCGACAAGGAGTACCCAGTGATACTGGATATGGCCTGCAGCGTGGTGGCTAAGGGGAAGATCGTCCATGCCATGAAGGCGGGAACCCCTATCCCCATCGAGTGGGCCACTGACAAGGAGGGCCAGCCCACAACCGATCCCAAGGAGGCGTTCGAAGGGCTGGTGCTGCCGATGGGTGGCTACAAGGGCTACGGCATGGCCTTCGTTCTGGGCGTCATGGCCGGCCTGCTCAACCGTGCAGCCTTCGTCGGCGAGGTCACAGACTTCTACGCCAACATGAAGGAACCTCAGAACGGCGGGCACACCTTCCAGGTAGTCGACATCAAAGCCTTCATGGACCCTTCCGAGTTCAAGGCGAAGATGGACGAGGCGATCAAGGAAATGCACTCATCCGAGCTGGCTCGCGGTGCTGATCGGACCTACGTTCCCGGCGAAATGGAGTGGCTGAAGCGAGCAGACAGGCTCGAGAACGGCGTCCCTGTGGCGCCTGCCGTCTGGAAGGATCTGGTGACCCTCAGCGAGGGGAACGGTATACCTCTACCCTCAACTATGTAGGCCGATGGCCTGGGCAGGAGGTCTCGATGGCCGAAACCGAACTAACCCCGCGGGTCGTCCCCGCGGACGTACTACGGGACATCTACCGCAGAATGCTCCTAATCCGCTCCTTCGAGGAGCGTGCCAGGGAGATGTTCCAGGCTGGCCAACTCCCTCGCCGCGGCCACCTTTATGCCGGACAGGAGGCCGTGGCGGCCGCCACCCTTGCCGCTATCAATGACGATGACTATATCACCAGTACCCACCGCGGCCACGGTCACGCCATCGGTCGGGGGGGTGACCTGTTGGGGGCAATGGCAGAGCTAGCCGGGAAATCTGCCGGGTTCTGCCGGGGCAAGGGCGGCTCCATGCACGTGTCCGATTTCGACCACGCCATGCTGGGTGCCTTCCCCATAGTCGGTGCCTCCATCACCATGGCGGTGGGGGGAGGTTTGGCCGCCAGGACCCTGGCCAACGGGCGCATCTCCGTGGCCTTCTTCGGCGACGGCGCATCCAACCAGGGCACCTTCCACGAGGCCCTCAACCTCGCCGCCATCTGGGATCTGCCGGTCCTCTTCGTCTGCGAGAACAACGGGTACGCCATCTTCACCAAGCAGGAGAACGTGATGCGGGTGAAGAACGTGTCCGACCGCGCCCCCGCCTACGGCATTCCTGGAGTGGTGGTGGACGGCATGGATCCGCTGGCTGTGTACGAGGCGGTTTCTCAGGCGGCAGTGAGGGCCAGGACCGGCCATGGACCCACCCTCATCGAGGCGATGACCTACCGGTGGGGCGGACACAGCACTGGCGATCCGGGCACCGGCTACCGCAGCCGCGACGAGATGGCCGAGTGGAAGAAGCGAGACCCGATCCCCAACTTCCGGGCTTACCTGCTGGAGTCCGGTGCAACCGACGAGCAGACCATTTCTCAAATGGAGTCCCAGGTGGCTTCGCAACTGGAAGCCGCGGTCTCGCTCACCCTCTCTGCGCCTGATCCGGACAGGTCGGAGGCATTCTCCGGCCTCTTCGCACCATCGTACGAGCCGGAGGCAACCGAGCCGAGCGGCGAACCCCGCCGGATCAACACGCTCCAGGCGCTCAACGAGGCCATCGCCGAAGAGATGGAGAGGGATCCCCGCCTGATCATGCTGGGAGAGGACATCGGGGGCATCGGCGGGCCCTTCGGGGTGAGCAAGGGGTTGCTGGACCGCTTCGGGCCCCTGCGCATCATCGAGACGCCCATCTCCGAGAACGGCTTCACCGCGGCGGCCATTGGCGCGGCCCTGGCCGGCGTCCCCGCCATTGCCGAGATCAGCTACATAGACTTCGCTACCCTGGCCCTGGACCCCATCGTCAACGTTGCGGCCAAAGCTCACTACATGAGCGGAGGCAAGCAATCGGTCCCGGTGGTGATTCGTACGGAGGGGGGCGGGGGCTCTGCTGCCGACGGACCCACCCACTCCCAGAGCCTCGAGGCCTGGTTCGCCCACATTCCTGGGCTGAAGGTAGTCATGCCCTCAAACCCCTTCGACTTTAAGGGACTGCTGAAGACGGCCATCCGCGAGCCGAATCCGGTGGTCTTCATCGAACACAAGATGCTCTACCGATCCAAGGGCGAGGTGCCCGCTGGGGAGTACAGCATCCCCTTTGGCAAAGCGGCGCTGAAACGGCCTGGCCGCGACGTGACCGTGGTGGCGTGGGCCGCGATGGTTCCCCAGGCTCTTGCCGCAGCGGAAACCCTGGCCAAGGAGGGCGTCGAGCTCGAGGTCATCGACCCCAGAACCCTCGTGCCCTTCGACCTGGAGACGGTGGCGGAGTCGGTGAGACGCACGGGCAGGTTGGTAGTGCTGCAGGAGGCGCCGGTGGCCGCCAGCTTCGGCGCCGAGATCGCCCGGGTAGTGGGTGAGGCTACGTTCGACTGGTTGGAGGCGCCGATCAAGGTGGTGGGGACGATGGTTCCGCTGCCGGCTTCGCCGGTGTTGGAGGCCTTTGTGCTGCCCGGGGAGCAGCACTTGATCGACGCGGTCCACGGCGTTCTCGGTCTGTGATGGAGGTCAGTGATGCTCAGGAAGATGATAATGCCCACGCTCGGGCTGGATATGGAGAGCGCGCTCATTCAGCAGTGGCTCAAGGCCGAGGGTGATACCGTGGCCAAAGACGAGCCAGTGGTCCTTGTGGAGACAGACAAGGCAACCACCGAGATCGTGGCCCCGACCGACGGAGTCCTGAAGCAGATCCTCCGGCGCGACGGGACGACTGTCCCCGTCACCGACACCATCGCCTACATAGAGACCGCCGAAGCGGGTGATAGGGAGCCGGAAGCGGCGCCACCACTGAATGGAGGGACCGGCGCCTCTCCTCACCCAGGTGGGCCCGACTCCTCGACCGAAAAGTTGGCTCCATCCACCCCCGAGAGCGAGCATTCCGGCCTTCGGGCATCCCCCGCCGCCCGACACGAGGCCAGGGAGTTGGGCGTGGATCTGTCCATGGTCGAAGGCACCGGGCCGGGTGGTCGGATACAGGGCAACGACGTGCGCGGCTTCTCAGAGCGGATGGCCCCCGCCCCGTCCGCCACTCCAACCGCTACACCAACGCACGCCGAGAGTCTCGCTCCAATGCCGATGGCGCCACCGCTACCCACGGCTTCCGTCGAAGGGCGCCTCGTTCCGATGAGCCGCAAGCGGCGGATCACTGCCGAGCGGATGTCCCTCTCCGCCAGAACCGTGGCCCGGCTAACCATGGACATGGGGGTCGACGCCACGGAGATGATCCGCCTTCGACAGCGCCTGCAGCCCGCCTATGAGGCCCGCGGCGCCCGGCTCACCCATAACGACCTTCTGATCAAGGTTGTGGCGGTCGCGTTGGTCGACCATCCCTACCTCAACGCCCGATGGAGCGACGAGGGCATCGTCCTACTTCAGCAGATCAACATCGGAATGGCCGTGGCGGTTCAGGATGGGCTGGTAGTGCCGGTGATCCACGACGCCCACCGAAAGAGGCTGGACGAGGTCTCGGCGGAGGCGAGCAGGCTGGTGGCCAGGGCACGGGAGGAGAAGCTCTCCATGGAGGAGATCACCGGCGGCACTTTCACCATCACGAACCTCGGGATGTACGGCGTCGAATCCTTTACCCCCATCGTGAACCCGCCCGAGGCGGCCATCCTGGGGGTCGGGGCTATGGCCGATCGGCCGGTCGGCTGCGATGGAGAGATCGTGCTGCGGCCGACGATGACCCTCTCCCTCTCCTTCGACCACCGTATCGTGGACGGCGCGCCCGCCGCTCAGTTCCTGCAGCGGGTGAAAAAGCTGCTGGAGGAACCCTACCTGCTGCTATGACCGTTCCTGCCTCTTCGGCTCGAACCCCAGCTGTAACCTGTCTCCGACCAGCCTGACCCGATGGCTCCCGAGCCACCCGTCGTCGGTCGAAGGGTAGTCCTCACGGTAGTGGGCGCCTCGGCTCTCCTCTCTGGCGAGTGCCGAGGCCGCCACTGCACCCGCCGTCAGACACATCATCCTGGTCTCCTCCCACTCGGCTAACCGCGATGCCGAGGCGGGCCGAGGTCCCAGCGCGGCGCGGCACTCCTCCACGGCCGAGAGGGTGGCGCGCAGGGATCTCGCCGATCGGACGATCGAGGCGCCATCCCACATCGCGATTCGTAGCTTTCGGCGAATTACGTCAAGCGGCTCTCCATCCACAGCGGAGGACCCAGCCTCCAGCACTGCAACTTGTGGTGGCAGGTCTCGTCCCCGCGCGTATTCTGCCGCGGACCTTCCTGCGATGGTGCCGAAGACTACGGCTTCAGTCAGGGCGTTGCCCCCCAGCCGATTGGCCCCGTGCACTCCACCAACGGCCTCGCCAGCGGCGAAGAGCCCCGGCAGGTCGGTGGTGCAGTCCACGTCGATCTCCGCGCCACCCATGAAGAAGTGGACCGTCGGCCCCACCTTGAGCCAGTCGCGGCTCACGTCCACACCGTGCCTGCGCAGGTCTCTCCTCAACGTCGGGAATCGAAGCTGCCAGACGTCGTCCGGGACAGCTGTGCAGTCCATATAAACCTGCCCATCCACTCCATTTCCCTTCCGCACCTCGGAGAAGATGGCCCGGGACAGCACGTCGCGGGTGGCCATCTCGGCGTTCTCCGGATCGTAGCTGTCCATGAACCGCTCCCCAAAACGGTTGCGGAGGACGGCTCCTTTGCTGAAGAAGGATGGATCCACCACGCTCTTGAAGGGGCTACTCATCCAGGTGGGAAAGAACTGGACGAACTCCATGTCTCGCAGCCGAGCCCCGGCAGCCAGCAGCAATCCGTAGGAGTCGCCAGAGATGCCACGAGCGTTGTTGGTGTTGGCATAGATGTGCCCGGCTCCGCCCGCGGCCATTACCACCGCACCGGCTCGGACCATCAGCAGTGCGTCGCGCTCGATGTCGGCGACCACTGCACCGACAACCTCATCCCGATCCAGCACCAACCGGACAACGGGGCTCTGTTCAAGGAACCGTACCCCTTTTTCGGCGGCGGCTTCCGCCATCGGTGCGGAGATGGAAAGCCCCAACAGCGTGCTGGGCCGGCCGGAACAGTCCGGATGGATGCCGCGCGGACGGCTGTGGCCTGGAACCAGGAGGTGAACCGGTTCGGTCCCAGGGTGGACTATTTGCACGCCCCACTCGGCCAGCTTCAACACCCGTTCCCCGCCCCACTCCGTGAGCAAACGGACCAACCTCTCGTCGTTGATTTGCCGGCCACCGGCCATAGTGTCCCGGTAGTGCTGCTCCTGTGAGTCCTGGTTCCCCTCGTAGGGGACGAAGGCGCAGAGGCCGGCGCCAGCAACGACCGTATTGCCGCTCCGTCCAGCTCTGCCCTTGGTGGCCACCACCACCGAAGCACCCTGCTCCCTGGCTTCGATGGCGGCCGTCAACCCTGCCGCCGCCGCGCCGATGACAAGGACGTCACAATCGATATCCATCGCTGCCACCTACCTTCATCTCGTCCATATATATCGTCGTTGGCCCCCGAATCCAAGAGCCGGCATCGTCCCAGATGCCGGCACCTCCTGGACGCAGAATGAGTGTTGGCGTGAGCTAGTCTAACACTCCGAGAAGCCGCAGCTGTAGCACTTGTGGCAGCCTTCCTCGTAGACCAGGGTGGCGTGGCCGCACTCAGGGCAGAGGTCCCCGATCCTGTCGGTCTCCTCGGGCAGATCCAGCTCCAACTGCTTCACCCCGGCAGCCTCATCTTCCGCCGTTCCGGAAAGATGATCTTCGAGCACCTGGGCCACCGCATCGGGCAGCGAGCGAACCCTCATCCGCCCGAAGCCCAGCTGCCGGCCACCGCCGATCCCTGAGAGTTGGCTCACTATCTCCCTCAGCCGCTCCGTGGGCGACAGCGAGGAGGGCAGCCTGAGCGTCATGGAGATAAGCCGGCCAATCGCCTCGGCCACCGCCGCGGTGTCGCTGCCCGCCTTGCCCACGTTCAGGAACAGCTCGAAGGGCTCGTCCGCCCCGTTTTGGTTCACGGTCACGAAAGCGACTCCCAGTGGTGTCTCCGCTCGATACGTCACTCCGTGAACTATTCGCGGCCTTGGCCTCACCTTTTCCTTGGATACCGAGGCGGACTCTTTGACCACAACGGGCTGATCTTCCCCGGCAGGCTTGTCGGAGGATCCCATGTTCAGCACCTGGGTCCCCTTGCAGCCATCCCTGAAGACGGTGATCCCCAGGCACCCCTCGCGATAAGCCTGCTGATACACCGCGGCCACGTCCTTCTCGGTCGCGGAGTTGGGAAGATTGACGGTTTTGGAGACCCCGTTGTCCACCTGCCGCTGGAAGGCGGCCTGCATTCGCACGTGCCACTCCGGTCCAACTTCGTGGGCGGTGACGAACACACGACGTACGTCCTCGGGGATCTCCTCTATGCCGTGCAGGGTCCCTTGCCGGGCCACCTTCTCCATCAACTGCTCGCTGTAGAACCCGCGCTCTCGAGCCACTCGCTCGAACTGCGGGTTGATGAAGGTCAGCTGCCTGTCACCCACTATGTGGCGGAAGGCTATGGCGAAAAGCGGCTCGATGCCGGACGTGCTCCCCGCGATGATGCTTATGGTCCCCGTGGGGGCTATGGTGGTCACCGTGGCGTTGCGCAGCGGCGGCCCGTCCTTGTATATGCTCTCGGCCCAGTTGGGGAAGGGGCCACGCTCCACTGCGACCTTGGCCGACTCCTCGTGGCCGATCTTCCTGATGAAGCCCATCACCTGGTCGGCAAGGGTCAGCGCCTCTTCGCTGTCGTAAGGGATCCCCATCTGAATTAGAAGGTCCGACCAGCCCATAACCCCCAGCCCGATCCGCCGGTTCCCCTTCACCATGGTGTCGATCTCCGGCAGCGGATAGGGGTTCACCTCTATCACGTCGTCCAGGAAGCGAACGGAGATGCGGATGACCCTCTCCATCTCCTTCCAGTCGAGCTCGTGCCTGGTATTGGTATCCGCGCGGCTGTTGCCGGACTTGGCCTTGACTGGCCTTGTGAAGCGCGCCAGGTTGAGCGATCCGAGATTACAGGCCTCGTTGCCCAGCAGCGGCTGCTCCCCGCACGGGTTGGTTGCCTCGATCATCCCCAGCTTTGGGGTGGGATTGGCCGGGCTCGCGTTCACCCTGTCTATGAACACCACGCCGGGGTCGCCGGTCCGCCAGGCTGCCTTCACTATCCGGTCAAAGACCTCGCGGGCCTTCAGCCTGGTCACCACCTTGCCGGATCCGGGGTCCACCAGATCGTACTCCCCGTCCGCCTCCAGCGCCTTCATGAAACTGTCGGTGGCCGCCACGGAGATGTTGAAGTTGGTGATCCCTCCGTCCAGTTTGCACTCGATGAACTCGAGGATATCGGGGTGGTCCACCCGAAGGATGCCCATGTTGGCCCCACGTCGAGTCCCGCCCTGCTTGACGGCCTCCGTGGCGGCGTTGAATACCTTCATAAAGCTGACAGGGCCACTGGCCTTTCCGCCGGTACTGGCGACCACGCTGTCCTTGGATCGCAACCGGGAAAAGGCAAAGCCGGTGCCTCCACCGCTCTTGTGGATCAGGGCCGCCCGCTTCACAGACTCGAAAATCCCCTCCAGGGAGTCCTCCACCGGCAGGACGTAGCAGGCGGAATACTGCAGACCGTTGTTCTTGCCCGCATTCATCAGGGTGGGGGAGTTGGGAAGGAAGAGCATCTCCTGCATCACGTCGCGGAAGCGGCCTGCCACCTCCTTGATCTCCGCCTCGCTCTTTCCCCAACGCGACTCGGCCTGCGCGATGGCATGGCCCACCCTCCAGCACATCTCATCAGGGGTCTCGCTGACCCCGTCCCCATCACGCGCCAGGTAGCGCTCCTTCAGCACCCTCAGCGCGGACTCCGTCCATCGCCCCGTATTGTTGCTGGCCTCCGTGAGCTCAATCATCTCTTCACTCTCCTCGACGGGCGGTCGTTGCGGGCGCCCATCCTTCAGAACGATCAGTGGTTACTCCTGTGGAGTGGCCACCGTGCGAAAGTACAGCGTTCAGCCACCAGATAGACACGTTACACAACATCTTGTGTCCACCACATATAGTGGACACAAGATGTTGTAGTGTCAAGGGGATTCGGACAGGTTATTGGGGAACTTTACTGAAATCCAGTCTACATCCAGGGCTCGGATGTAGACTCTCTCGTCATCAGTTGGGCCAGCACCTCCTGCGGGCTGCCCCCCTCGAACAGAACCGCGTGGATCTGGCGCGTTATCGGCATCTCGACGCCCCTCTGCCTCGCCAGTTTCAGAACCGCCCGGGTCGCGGGTATCCCCTCCACCACCATGGGGCTGGACGCAATCACCTGCTCCACGCTCTTGCCCCGGGCGATCGCCTCGCCTGCCGCCCGGTTCCGGCTGTGGCTGCTGGTGCATGTGGCGATTATGTCGCCGATGCCAGCCATACCGGCAACCGTGTAGGCCTGCCCGCCCTCCACCACCACCAGCCGCCCGATCTCGGCCAGGCTGCGGGTGATCAGCGCTGCCTTCGCGTTGTCGCCATACCCAAACCCATCCGACATGCCGGCGGCGATCGCCACCACGTTCTTCAGCGCGCCGCACAGCTCAACCCCAACTATGTCAGAGTTGGTGTAGACGCGGAAGGCAGCTGCCGATAGCACGGACTGAATCTGTAGCGCCACCGCATCGTCCTTGCAGGCCACCACGGTGGCTGTCGGGATTCCCCTGCTGACCTCTTCGGCATGGTTCGGCCCCGAGATGGCCGCGACCCTCCCACGGTGAACCGGCGGGAGAGCGGCCTCCAGCAGCTCGGAACCCCGTCGGAGGGACTCTTCGTCCAGCCCCTTGGCGGCGCTTACCACCAACTGGTCGGGTGCAAGCACCGCCCCCAGCCTGGGCGCCAGCTCCTTCAGTCCCTGAAAGATGGTGGCCACCACTACCACCGAGCTTCCCACAACTGCCTCATCCAGGCTGGGGGACACGAGAACGTTCCGCGGAATGGTGACCCCTGGAAGGTAGTCGGGGTTCTCTCGGGTGAGGGAGATCTGCCGAGCCAATTCCGGCCGGCGAGCCCAGAGTCGAACCTCATATCCTTTGCCCGCCAGAAGTACGGAGAGAGCCGTTCCCCAGCCCCCTGCATTCAGTACGCAGATCTTCCCATCTACTTTCAATCACTTCTCTCCCGCGGTATGCTATGCTTGAAATCGAGTCAATTATAGCTGGACTGAGGTATAGATGAGCCTTTTCCTGTACGCCGTGGCAGCGGTGGTTGCCTATCTGTTTGGATCGATCCCATCCGGATACGTCCTCGCCCGGCTGAGGGGGAAGAATATACTCAACCAGGGGAGCAAGAAATCCGGCGCCACAAACGTCCTCCGCACCCTGGGCTGGAAGGCGGCGGCGCCCGTATTCGCCTCGGATTTCGTGAAGGGAATGCTGGCGGTGGTCGCCGCCAGACTGATATCGGGTGGCGACCCGACCGCGGACGTTGTCGCGGGATTGGCCGTGCTGCTAGGGCACAACTACTCCGTCTTCATTCGCTTCCGAGGGGGCCGCGGCGTGACCACCGGACTGGGCGCCATGGCGGTCATTTCCCCCATTGCCATGTTGATCACCACGGCCATCGGGGCGCTGATCGTTGCCAGAACCCGCTACGTCTCCCTGGGATCTGTGGTGGGCGCCGGCATGATCCCCTTTTCTCTCCTGGCCCTGGTAATCGCCGCGGGCCAACCCGTTCCGCACCTTCTCTTCGGGCTGCTGGGTAGCGCCTTCGTGATCGCCAGCCACAGGGACAACATCAACAGGCTGATCCACGGCACCGAGCGCAAACTGGGTGAGCGGGCCCGGCCCTAGCGCTCTGACCCGAGCGCGGCCACCAGATTCGCCATCTCGATCGCGCTGGTAGCGGCGTCGAACCCCTTGTTTCCAGATTTCGTTCCGGCCCGCTCTATCGCCTGCTCCAGGTTGTCCGCGGTGATCACGCCGAAGATTATTGGCACCCCGGTGTCCAGGCTCACGTTGGCTACGCCCTTGGAGACCTCTCCCGCCACGTAGTCGAAGTGGGGAGTGGCGCCGCGGATCACCGCCCCAAGGCAGATAACGGCGGAGTAGGAGCCGGTCTGGGCCAGCTTCTTGGCAACCAGCGGGATCTCGAACGCCCCGGGGACCCAGGCGACGTCCAGGTTCTCCTCTTCCACACCGTGCCTGACCAGCGCGTCCTTCGCTCCGGCCAGCAGCCTACCGCCGATGAATTCGTTGAAGCGGGAGATCACAACGGCGAAGCGAAGGCCCCGGCCTACCAGTTCCCCCTCATAGATCCTTCCCATCGGAAACCTCCTGTTTGAGATCTTTGGGCCTTAGCCCCAGCAGGTGGCCCATCTTTTCCTGTTTGGTGAGAAGATAGTGCAGGTTGTTAGGTGCGGGCTCGCTGATCAGCGGCACGCGCTCCACGATCTCGAGTCCGAAGCCCTGGAGCCCCACCATTTTCTTCGGATTGTTGGTCAGCACCCGAATGCGGGAAAGCCCCAAGTCCACCAGGATCTGCGCGCCGATGCCGTAGTCCCGCTTGTCCGCCGGGAAGCCGAGGCGGCGGTTGGCCTCCACGGTATCGAGCCCACCATCTTGAAGGTGGTACGCCTTGACCTTGTTGTGCAGGCCGATGCCCCGCCCCTCCTGTCGCATGTAGAGCACGACCCCACGCCCCTCCTCGGCAATCTTCTCCATCGCCAGCCTCAGCTGATCGCCGCAATCGCAGCGGAGGGAGCCCAACACGTCGCCGGTGAGGCACTCGGAGTGGACCCGCACCAGCGGGGCCGGACCCTCACTCAGGTCCCCCATCACCAAAGCAACGTGCTCCTCTTTGTCCACGATGCTGGCATAGGCATAGATGATGAAGTCGCCGAAGCGGGTGGGAAGCTGGGCCTCCGCCACCCTGGTCACGAGCCTCTCCCTGTGGCGCCGGTAGTCGATAAGCTGAGCCACGGAGATGATCTTGATCCCATGCTCTGCACTGAAGCGCTCCAACTCCGGCATGCGGGCCATGGTCCCGTCCTCTTTCATGATCTCGCAGATCACGCCGGCCGGGTAGAGCCCCGCCAACCGGGCCAGATCCACCGCCGCCTCGGTCTGACCAGCCCGCTTCAGCACACCACCCTCCGCCGCGCGCAGAGGGAAGGTGTGGCCGGGCCGTGCAATGTCGTCGGGTCGGGTGGCCGGATCAAGGATCGTCCTCACGGTGGCCGCCCTGTCGTAGGCGGAGATGCCGGTGGTCACCTTCTTCTTTGCCTCAACCGAGACGGTGAAGGCCGTACCGAAGCCCGAAGTGTTGTGCTGTACCATCATCGGGATCTGCAGCTCGTCCAGCCGATTCCCGACGATCGGCATGCAGATCAAACCACGGCCGTATCTGGCCATGAAGTTGATCGCCTGCGGCGTCACGTGCTCCGCCGCAATGATGAGGTCGCCCTCATTCTCTCTATCCTCGTCATCCACGACGATGACGAACTTACCTTGTCTGATGTCCTCGATGGCCGCGGCCACCTTCGATAACGGCATCCTTACCACCCCCAACCAGACCAACTCACCCTAACCACCCTACATGAAGCCCTGCTCGGCCAGGAACTGCTCTGTCACGCCGCGCTTTCCTTCTCGCCGGGACAGGAAGCTCTCCACATACTTCGCCATTATGTCGACTTCCAGATTCACGCGGGCGCCCGCGCCCTTCTCCGGAAGCGTCACCTCCTGTTGAGTGAATGGTATGATGGACACCGAGAACCAGTCCTCGCCGCACCCGGTAACCGTCAGGCTCACCCCGTCCACGGATATGAAGCCCTTCTCCACCACGTAGTGCGACAGCGCCCCCGGCATTGTGAAGCGGACCAGCAGGGCATCGCCCTCCCGCTGGCGCGACGCCACGGTCCCCACCCCATCCACGTGTCCCTGGACGTAGTGCCCGCCCATCCTGTCGTTGGGTCGCAGCGCCCGTTCCAGGTTAACCCTCTCCCCTGCCTTCGCATCTCCCAGGTTGGTGCGCCGCAGCGTCTCCGGAGCCAATCCCACCGTGAAGCCCCGAGTGTCGAACTGAGTGACCGTGAGACAGGTTCCATTCACGTCTATGCTGTCCCCCAGCTTCAGGTCGCCAAGCACCTTGGACGCGCGAACCCGGAGCCGGTGCCCGCCGCCCGTCTGCACCAGCGACTCGACTGCCCCTGTCTCCTCAATGATGCCCGTGAACATCTCGCACCACGTACCCCACTACCATTATGTCGTCGCCAACCCTCTCCCACTCCACGTCCCGCAGGGCAGCGGCCGACTTCATCGAGGCTACCCCCTGCCCTCCAAAGGGCCCGGGCGCCTGAGTGCCCCCCACCAGCTTTGGGGCAATGAACGCCACGATCTTGTCGACCAGCCCCAGGTCGAAGAGCGATCCCAGCAGCTCGCCTCCCCCCTCCACCAGCAGGGATGTGACTCCCCACTCCGAGGCAAGGGTTCTCAACGCCGCTTCAAGGTCCACCCTGTCCGCCCGCTCCGGGACTGTGATGACGGCGTTGCCCATCGACTCGATGCGCTTCAAGCCGCTTTGATGTGCCCTCGGCCCCACGAGCAGGGCAGTAGTGCCGGGGAGGCGGCCGGACACCATCTGCGATCGCAGGGGAGTCCTTCCGGTGGTGTCCACCACCAGCCGCAGCGGCTGGTGGCCCAGGGGTTGGCCGGAGTCGTCCCGAACGGTGAGCTGCGGATCGTCGGCGATCACGGTGTTCACCCCGACCATCAGCGCGTCCACCGATGCTCTGAGCTGCTGAACCCGCTGCCGCGACCTGGGCCCGCTGATCCACTTGGACTCGCCGGTGAAGGTGGCGATCTTCCCGTCCAGGGTCATGGCATACTTGGCGATCACCATGGGGCGCCCAAGGGTGATGTAGGTTAGCCACCCCTCCAGGAGGCGGCGCGACTCCGCCTCCATCTCGCCGACGTGCGTCGCGATCCCGGCCCGCTCCAGCGATGCCCTGCCGCACCCGCACACCACAGGGTTCGGATCGATCATCGCCATGTGGACCCCCGCGATCCCGGCTCGGATAAGGGCCTCGGTGCAGGGAGGGGTGCAGCCGTAGTGGCAGCATGGCTCCAGAGTCACGTACAGCGTGGCGCCTCTTGCCATCTCCCCGGCCTCGCGGAGGGCCATGATCTCGGCGTGAGACTCCCCTGCCGGCTGGGTGAAACCCCTGCCCACCACCTGCCCGTCCCTCACCAGCACCGCGCCCACGGCAGGGTTGTTACCGGTATTCCCTCTGGCCTTGGCGGTCAACTCCAACGCCATCGCCATGTAGTTATCAGCCATCAGCCCTCAGCCCTCAGCTTTATTGGACAACAAAAAACGACCCGAAGGCACCACAGCCTCGGGTCGCCCCGATACAACCGCAGACGTGCCTTCTCTCATCCGGACTGTACCGTCGGCCCTGGCATTTCACCAGGTCAGCCTTTCGGCTCGCGGGCTCCGCAGCGCTGCTGCGATACCGCCGGTCGGGAGTTGGCTCTTCGCCGCACCCTGCCCTGAAGGACTTTGTTAACTTAACTCCGTGCCTAGTATAGGAAGGCGTTGAGGGGGTGTCAAGGTGGCCGTGACGCTCCGTCGGCCGCGGCGACCATTGGTGAATAATAGTACCGCACAGCTGCCCAAGGCCAAATGCCGGCACTCGCGGCCATTCCCAGCATGAAGACACTGAATGGGTTACTATTGACGCCGCACCCTCTGGCCGGATTCGTGCAAACTCGCAGCTCGATTGTCATATGATTTCAGCCCCGGAGGTGAGGAAATGGAATCGGATCTTGTCCTTCGCC
>Ga0209745_1000523_pt1 | contig 23467 bp, 19 predicted proteins | sample BarGraNGADG00312_FD_184495 | JGI IMG/M metagenome (GOLD analysis project Ga0209745, IMG submission 184495) | Arctic peat soil microbial communities from Barrow, Alaska - Barrow Graham LP Ref core NGADG0004-312 (SPAdes) (version 2) | ecosystem: Environmental > Terrestrial > Soil > Wetlands > Peat...
TATAACGCACCATAATAGTCAAGCCGAACCATGGAAGGTAACTCTTATTGACACAGGTTTAGATACAATGACAGGGGGGCGAATTAAACGAGTACAAAAGTATGTTGGTAATGAACCATTTATGCTAACGTATGGCGACGGAGTATCTGATGTAAACATAAACGACTTGATATTATATCATGAGAGTCATGGTAAAGCAATTACGATGACATCAGTTCAACCTGAGGGTAGATATGGTTCATTGATCGTTAACGACGAACAAAAAGTACTTTTTTTTCAAGAAAAGCCTCAGGGAGATGGAGCATGGATTAATGCCGGTTTTTTTGTTTGCCAACCTGACGTATTTGATTATATTCCTGATGGAGATAAAATAATATTCGAACGTGAACCTCTTGAAAGTTTGGCAAGAGATGGCCAGCTATATACTTTTAAACATGATGGATTTTGGAAGCCAATGGACACTCAACGAGATAAAAGCCAACTGGAGGAGTTAATTGAAAAAAATAAAGCGCCATGGGTAAAGTGGTAAAAAAAACATTATTTGATGATTTCTATAATGGCCGGAGGGTATTAATTACCGGTCATACCGGATTTAAAGGTTCCTGGTTATCAATATTGCTTAACTGGCTTGGTGCTGAAGTGCATGGGTATGCATTAAAACCAGATACTATCCCAAGTTTATATGAACTGGCAAACGTTGACCAACAAGTTTCTTCGACTATCGGAGATATCCGGAATTATGAATTATTGCTAAAAACTATAGTCAGGGTGCAACCAGAGGTTATAATCCATATGGCAGCTCAGCCTCTAGTAAGGGAATCCTATAAAAATCCACGCGAAACTTATGAAATAAATGTAATGGGTACCGTAAATCTGCTGGAAGCTGTAAGACAGGTTGGAAGTATCAGAGCTGTATTAAATGTTACTACAGATAAATGCTATGAAAATAAAGAATGGCATTGGGGATACCGTGAAAATGAACCAATTGGTGGGTATGATCCTTATTCCAACAGCAAAGGTTGCTCAGAACTGGTAACTTCTTCCTTCAGAAGTTCTTTCTTTAATCCCAAAGAGCATCAAATTCATGGTGTTGCCTTGGCTTCCGCCCGTGCCGGAAATGTGATTGGCGGTGGAGACTGGGCTGAAGACCGGCTTATTCCTGATTTTATCCGTGCAATAATGCAAGGTGAGGAATTGAAAATCAGAAGCCCGTATGCCATTCGCCCCTGGCAACATGTTTTAGAACCATTAACTGGATACCTTGTATTATGCGAAAAGCTATATACCGGAGGATCTGCTTTTGCGGAAGGCTGGAATTTTGGACCCGATGATAGTGATGCTAAGAATGTAGAATGGGTAACAAAGACTATCTGTGATATTTGGGGTGATGGGGCTTCATATAGAATTGATAATGAAATAAAAAAACATGAGGCAACTTATCTGAAGCTTGATTGTTCAAAAGCAAAAACATTATTAGGTTGGTATCCCCAATGGAATATCGAAACGGCAATAAAATCAATTGTAGATTGGAATAAAGCTTTCCTTAAGAATGCTGATATGAGACAAGTCAGTATCGGACAGATTGAAAAATATTTCTTAAAGGAATAATGGTTTATAACTGAAGAAATTATTATAAATGGGAAACTACAAGGAAATCAGAAAGGAGATAATCCAAAAAACAATTGAATATTATCAGGACAGGTTTGCTATATCAGAATTCATCCCGGGAAAATCAAAAGTTAACTATGCCGGAAGAGTATTTGATAGTCATGAACTGGTAAATGCAGTAGAAGCTTCTCTCGATTTTTGGCTTACTGAAGGTCGATTCTCCGAATCTTTTGCTGAAAAAATTGCTGAGTTTTTGGGTGTAGAGCATGTACTTCTCACTAATTCAGGCTCTTCTGCAAATCTATTGGCATTTTCTGCTTTAACGTCAGAAAAGCTCGGGGAAAAAAGATTGAAACCTGGTGATGAGGTTATTTCTGTTGCAGCTGGTTTCCCTGCAACTGTTACTCCAATTATACAGTATGGTCTTGTGCCAGTTTTTGTCGATGTGGAAATACCTACATACAATATCGATATTGAAATGATGTATAAGGCTGTTACTCCAAAAACACGGTGTATCTTTATTGCTCATACATTGGGAAATCCGTTCAATATAGACGCTGTAATGGAACTGGCAAAAGAACATGATTTATGGGTTATAGAAGATAATTGCGATGCATTTGGAAGCACATATAAAGGAAAAAAGACCGGAACATTTGGCCATCTTTCAACAATTTCATTTTACCCGGCCCATCACATAACTACAGGAGAAGGTGGCGCAATTTGTACCAACGACCCACAACTGGCACAACTTGTTCGTGCATTCCGTGATTGGGGACGCGATTGTTATTGTGCAGGAGGGGAGAACAATACTTGTGGTAAGCGTTTCTCCCAGCAATTTGGTGATCTTCCACTGGGTTTTGACCACAAATATGTATACACCGAAATCGGGTATAACTTAAAAATGACTGATACTCAGGCAGCAATCGGGGCAGCTCAAATAGATAAACTTCCAGAGTTCTGTGATCGAAGAAAAGAAAATTTCAAAGAATGGACACGAATATTTTCAAAGTACCCGGAATATTTTATACTTCCTGAAGCAACTGAAGGTTCTGATCCAGCATGGTTTGCATTTATTGTAACATTAAAGAAGGGAACCCCATTTACAAGAGATGAAATCACCCAAATTTTGAACTTAAACCTGATTGAAACTCGTAATCTTTTTGCCGGGAATATTACTAAGCAACCCGGTTTTATAAATCAGCTCTGGCGCATTTCTGACCATCTGAATAATACTGACTATATTATGAACAACACTTTCTTCCTCGGCACTTATCCCGGGTTGACAACTATAATGCTTGAGTATGTGGAAGGTGTTTTAGATACATTTATTAGAAGCTCCATGAAATAATTGCGGCTATTTAAAGTAACAACTTATTGAATAATGCTTGTTAAAAAATATAGGTCTAGAATCATAAACATTATTAGCCCATTTGAGGGAATATATACTCTCGAATTTGAGTCTTTGAATGGTCCCTATAAATTCTATCCGGGACAATTCCTTCACCTTGCACTCGATCAGGATTATGATGGTTCAGGTCAGTGGCCGGAATCCAGGTGCTTTTCAATGCAAAGCAATCCGAATGACACTACAGTTAAAATTACTTATTCGGTTAAAGGAAAATATACAAGGCAAATGGAGGAGGCACTAAAAGCGGGTTCTGAAGTGTGGCTTAAGCTTCCCTACGGCGAACTTTTTACCCAGTCCCATAATAAATTAAATACTGTATTTATTGCAGGAGGTACTGGTATTACACCTTTTCTATCTCTCTTTACACACGAATCATTCCAAAAATATATTAATCCAAGAATATATTTGGGTTTCAAATCAGTAAGCTATAACATCTACCATAAAGAATTAAAGAATGTAAAAGATATCAATCCTGTGATCTTCTATGAGGATATTAACGGAGTTATGGATATCTCATTAATTTTCTCACAAAACGGGAAAAACTGTGATTATTTTCTGTCAGGTCCCCCGACAATGATCAAAACGTTTAAAAACAAATTGCTGGCAGAAGGTGTTGCTGATTGTAGGATAATAACTGATGATTGGGAGTAAGTCGATAACAAAATTCATAAAGTATCATAAAAATCTATGAAGAAAATATTGATTACAGGGGCATCTGGTTTTCTTGGGTCAAGCATAGTAGGAGAACTTATTAAAAATGGATATAAGGTAAGTGCACTTAAAAGAAGTAAAAGTGATCTGTGGCGATGTGCTGATTTCATACATAATGTAAATTGGATCGATTGTGATAACTTATCTGATGTCGAATCAGAAATTATTAATTATGAACCAAATATTCTTATCCATTCTGCTTGGGGAGGAGTAAAATCCTATGATCGAGAGAATTGGATTGAACAAGAAAAAAATCTGTCTTTTTTTGTTTATCTTCTTGAAGTTTCAAAAAGAGCAGGTATAAAAAAGATTGTTGCTTTAGGTTCTCAGGCGGAGTACGGTACCTATAAAGGAGTAGTTGATGAATTTTGTCCCTGTAATCCTAATTCTGCTTATGGGACAATAAAATTATGCGCATATACCATTTTAAAGAGTTTTGCCCTGGAAAACGAGATTGACTGGTATTGGATTCGTCTTTTTTCGATATTTGGGCCTGGAGAAGATAAAAACTGGTTAATTCCTTCTGTTATTGAAAATCTCCTGGGGAAAAAAGAAATGAAATTAACAGGCTGTGATCAAAAATATGATTATTTGTACTTGAAAGATTTTACTTCAGGTATCATGAGCTTGATAAATTGCAGTAAGAGCAAATCGGGAGTATATAATTTGTCTAGTGGAACTAGTATAAGTATTAAGGAAATTCTCATTTACCTGGAGAGTAGACTTTCTCCTGATAAAAAACTACTGGAAATCGGAGCATTACCATATCGATCTAATCAGATAATGCATATGGAGGGAAATTCTGAACTGTTTTTCAGGTCATTTAATTTTAGTCCAATTTATAAGATCAGTGTTGGGTTGGAGGAAACTCTTAATTATTATCTCATGCAAAAGAAAAATGACAAAAAAAAGTAAGGTAGAATTATTGGCTCAGAAAATTCGTAAATTGTCTCTACAAATGGTTTATGATGCAAAGGCTTCCCATATTGGAGGTTCATTATCAATGGCAGATATTCTTGCTGTTTTATACTCAGATATACTTAATGTTGATCCTTTATTTCCTAATAATCCGACTCGTGACAGGTTTTTACTTTCAAAGGGGCATGCGTGTACTGGACTTTATGCAGTCTTAGCTTTAAAAGGATTTTTCCCTATTAGTAATTTATCCTCTTATGCAAAGGATGGAAGTGATTTTATAGCTCATACAAATCATCACATACCTGGAATAGAAATTTCTGCTGGAAGCTTAGGACATGCTTTATCAGTTTGTTGCGGTTTGGCTTTAGCAGCAAAAAGGAAAAATTGTAATTGGAAAACTTTTTGTCTGGTTAGTGATGGAGAATTGGATGAGGGTTCAAATTGGGAAGCAATTCTTTTAGCCCCCCAATTAAAATTGGATAATCTTATTCTTATAATTGATTATAATAAAATCCAAAGCTTAGGTTCAGTAAAAGACGTTATAAATTTAGAACCATTAATTGACAAATTTAAATCCTTCAGATGGGAGACTTTTGAAGTAGATGGACATAATCATGACTTACTGAAAACCGTTTTTACAAATGCATTAGAATTAGACGGAAAACCAAAAGTAATTGTCGCTCATACTGTTAAAGGAAAGGGAATCTCTTTTATGGAAAATAATTTGTTATGGCATTATAAATCTCCAAGCAAGGATCAATTAGATGAGGCAATTTATGAACTAAGTAAGAAATGAGAACTGCATTTATTAATCAATTAATAGAAGTTGCAAAAACTAATAAAAAAATATTTCTATTGGTCGGTGATTTAGGGTTCAGTGTTGTGGAACCATTTGCTGAATTATTTCCAGATAGGTTTCTTAATATTGGAATTGCTGAACAAAACATGGCAGGGGTAGCTGCTGGCCTTGCTATGGAAGGATATTGCGTTTATATTTATTCCATTGCAAATTTCCCAACATTGCGTTGTATGGAGCAAATTAGATATGACATCTGTTACCATAACCTTAATGTTAAGATTGTTGCAGTTGGTGGTGGATTTGCATATGGTTCATTAGGTGCATCTCATCATGCAACGGAAGAAATAGGTATGTTAAGAACTATTCCGAATATGATTGTATGTGCGCCGGGAGATCCTCTTGAAGCTAAATCAATAACCACTTTTACAGCACAACATATAGGTCCATGTTATATCAGGTTAGGCAAAGCCGGTGAGCCGATTGTACATACTGAAGATTCTTTAGACATATCACTAGGTGAAATTCTGGAAATTAGAAAAGGAGAAATTATTGCAGTTTTTTCAACCGGTGCAATGCTTAAATATGTAAGCGATTTCATTTTAGAAAACAATCTAAACATTTCTATATATAGTTTCCCGTTTATAAAACCAATCGATAAAAAGAAATTAAACCAAATACTTAATGCACATCACAAAATATTAACTATTGAAGAACATCAGGCTTCAGGTGGATTTGGTTCTGCAATACTTGAATTGACAAATGATCTTATTGAAGAGGGGAAATTGAGTAAGCCTCCTATTATCCAGAGAATTGCTATTCCTGATAAATTTATTTCAAAAGCTGGTTCCCGGAATTATTTAAGAAAACTTGCCGGGCTTGAATTAAATAAGAGTTTTTTTATTTATTAACATAAAATTGCATTATCTTATACTGAATTATTATCAATTTACTTTTAAGGATAAAATACTTCTTATTTTAAACAAGTTGTGAAAGTATTTAAGAACTTGATTTCTTTTCAGTATAGTCGGAGGGAAAAATTGAAAAATGAATTTCTAAGCTATTGCGAAATTCCTTCAGCACTTTTATATTGGAGTTTTTGATGGGTATCCTCACAAATTTTATCCCAAAATCTTGTTGGTAGTCCAAAAATAAAAATGGAACCAGTAATGAATCAGTATTAAATATTAAATAATTGATCTAATACAATTAATGCATTGATAATATATGAAACTGATTAGTATCGTTACACCGTGTTACAACGAAGAACAAAACATTGAAACACTCTATCGAAGTGTAAAAGATGTTTTTACTTTGCTACCTGACTATAGTTATGAACATATTTTTATAGATAATTCCTCTGTTGATAAAACAGTTGAAAAATTACGGGGAATAGCTCTTTTAGACAAGAACGTAAAGGTTATCGTAAATATCCGGAATTTCGGACATATCCGTTCCCCATATTATGGGATGCTTAATGCACATGGCGATGCAGTAATCCTTTTGGTAGCAGATTTACAGGATCCTCCTGAATTGATACGAGAATTTGTGAATAAGTGGGAACATGGATATAAAATTGTAATCGGCATAAAAACTAAAAGTGAAGAGAATAGGATGATGTTTTTAATTCGTAAACTCTTTTACAATATCATAACAAAAATATCTTCAGCCGATTTGATTAAAAACTTTACCGGCTTTGGGCTTTACGATAAAAAGTTTATAGAAGTTCTTCGTAATTTAGAGGAACCCTATCCATATTTCAGGGGTTTGATTGGAGAACTCGGTTTTGAAAGAGCTGAAATACCATATACGCAACCTAAACGGGTAAAGGGGAAATCTAAAAACAGTTTTTACGACCTCTATGATATGGCGATGCTGGGGTTTGTGTCTCACACAAAATTACCTTTACGACTTGCAAGCTTCATAGGATTCGGTGTATCAATATTAAGTATTCTTGTTGCTTTGATATATTTGGTATATAAGCTTTTGGACTGGAATGGTTTTCAGTTAGGTATTGCTCCCCTTGTTATTGGCATATTTTTCTTTAGTGGTGTTCAATTATTCTTTTTGGGTATTATCGGTGAATATATAGGGGCTATATTCACCCAGGTTAAGAACCGGCCGTTAGTAGTTGAAAAAGAAAGAATAAACTTCTAGTTTTTAAAGGTAATCATTCAAAAAATTACATACATGTTTAAACGGATTATACAAACTTTTAAAGTCAACCAAGGCCCTGTTTTTATATGTGTTATAGCTATCATACTCTTTTTCAGATTAATAGATTTGTGGAAAAGCGGCCTTCCTTATTTGTACTACACTGATGAATGGCATAATTTAGAGCATGTGGTTGACTACCTGAACCAAACTCTTCACCTTCGACAATTCAATCAATCAAGTTCTTTCCTTTTCTATTGCCCTGCCTATTATTACACCTTTACCTATTTAGGTTTTATGGTGCACCCGATTCTGCATCTTTTCGGCATTGTTAAAGAATATTCGGACTATTTTACACATTACTACAACATAATTTTTTTAGCAAGAGTTGCTAATTTGGTATTTTTGATGATAACCTTCTGGTTCATATACCGCTCAGCAAAGTTACTAAACTTTCCTCTGGCTGGGTTAATAACTATATTGCAGGTTTCTGTAAGTTATCCGGTTTTACGTATGGCTGGATATGCAAAGGCAGAATGCTTCACAATGCTGCTTACTACAATCTCTTTCTATTTCCTGCTAAAATTCTGGAAGAATAAATATTTACAAAAGTATTATTTCTATACTCTTATATTTGCTTCGATTGCTGTGTGTGCCAAACTTACAGCTATGACATACGCCGGACCAGTTTTTTTGCTGTCGACATTTTTAGTATTGAAAAATAATCCTGCCCGGGTATCCTTGAGAATAATCGGAGTAGGAATATTCTTGGCTCTTTGTTCATTTGTGGCTTTTGCCCCACATTCAATTTTTTTCGCAAAGGGTATGGTAAAAGAAGCCTTTTCAATGCTTGGCAGTTCTTATTTTAATTCTGATATACTTGGAGGAGCAAAAGCAATGACTTTTCAGAATATACTGATTATCATCAAAAACTTTACTGATTTTTTTTCATACTGGTACTTGTTGATTTTCTCTCTTTTCTTTTCTATGTTCTATATATTCAAGACCGACAGATTCTTAACATTACTATTCTGGCTTTTTGTCATAACTACTTGTTTATTGTTTCAGAAGGTATTTCTCGACAGAGGTTATAGTTATTATACAATGCCAGTTTATTCAGTGGTTACACTATGTTTGTGGTACTTTGTATTAATAGCTGTAAAAAATGGAAGAACTTTCTTTGAAAGTAAAATTGCGTGGGTCCGGCACCGGATCTATGGAACATTATTTTCATTATTCCTGGGCTTATTATTAACAGCATATCTGATTAAATATACAATTAGAGATGCTAAAGATTTTTATAATTTTCCCTACTCGTTAGACATCGCAATGTATGCAGATCGCTACGATTGTTTAAAATCAATTGAAAATCAGATCCCTATTGGTGCCAGCATTCTTTTTGATTCACGAAGTCCAAAACCAAATCCTTTTCTGTACAATTCCAGATTTGAGTTTGACATGCGATATAACCTTGAGAATTACCGTAAATATTTTAGTGAGTACGAGTATGTATTTAGTGGTTATGGTCCCTCGGTTAGTTCTGCGGGATTTCTCCGGGTCGCAAAGATCAACATTGCAAAAGGACGACTCGGACTGGATTCTCATGAATTTTTCCACACAGGGGCAAAAAGCAATTATAAACCTACTCCTTATTCAAAGATTGCCAATAAGTGGGTAGAATATTTCTCAAAACCTGAACCTGTCAAACCGGATCTCGATTGGAAGGCTCTTCTTGATGAATCGTGGATACGAAATGGGCTCTTTAAAGAATGGGATGTAACCAGGGAAAAGTATCCTAAAAATTTTGAATCAGGTGGAGGTATATTTCTTATTACCAGAAATGACAAAAGCGATGATGGTATTAAGCTGAGTGGGAAGAGTTTTATTTTCATCCAGGATATTAAGGATTTTGAGAAGATTCGTGGACATTATGTTACTTTGTACGTGCAGATGAAGACTTCTGTTCCTAATAAATTCGGAGTACAAATATATGATGGCAAAAAAGCAGATATTTCATACCATCCTGGCACAGGTAATTATGAGGTTATTGGGCTTCATTTTAAAGTGTCTGAGAATGCTGATCAGTTGTCAATACGTGTCGTATATGCTCAGAATATAGGCAGTATTGAGGATACTGTTGAGGTAAAAAGTGCTGTTTTATTACCCGGTGATTCAATATCGCATAAAAATAGTCAGCTAATATTTAAACAGTGGCAAAATGAATCAAAAAACTTTTGGTCATCGGATATCAGTACAAGACCTATGTCCATAATGCATTGGTACATCGATTGGGACAAAGTAAATTTTACAAGCGATAGTATTCCAAACCAGTATTTTACATATATCCCTTTATCGAAGATCCCGGTGCTTTCCACTGTCAGACATCTTGCGCTGGTTTTTCCGTTATCATTCAACGCTACTCCTGAGGATGAGGTAATTATAGAATTTCAGAATATAAGTGGTGTGGTTTTAAGAAAAAGGTATCTGAACATCAATAAAAAGCTATCTGAGAGCGCATTATTAGTATCAGAACCCGTACCTTTTAATGAAACATTAATCTGGAACACAAATATTGCAAACATTAAGATTATGTACAGGACTAAAAATCCCCGGAGCGAAGTACTGTTCCCGAAGATTGAATTATATTGAGTTTTGAGAATCTGATGAATACAAAATATTATTATATCATTATTCTGGTTTACTGGATACTTTTTCTTGGGCTGATTGTATATTCAATGATGAAAAAACAATACAAATTGTTTGAGAAGTTATCAGCATATCTGTTATTTACATCTTTATTTTTTTATTTTTTAATTTGGCTTCCACAAGGATTGGATATCACCGATGAAGGTTATTCCCTTACTAAAGGCTGGTTTTCTTTGCATGGTGGGTGGAAAGATAATGTCGATATAATCTGGATGTCTTCACTGATAAACGGCTTATGGTTGAGCATCGTAGGCGAGCCTTCTGTCATTTGGGGAAGAATTGGATATGCAATAACTATATCACTGATATCAGTCATTACATTTTCAATTCTCAAACTTTATTTCAAAACTGTAAAAACATTTATTGTTGTATTTCTGGTAACTATCCTTTACGCTATAAAATCCTTTATGTCAATAAGTTATTATATACTTCCAGTTTTGTTTGTTTTATTGTCAATATATCTACTTGTAAAGTTTATTAGTTCAAGGAATAATTTGCTACTGTTTGGTGCAGGTTTTATTATTGGAATTCTTGGATTTGTGAAATGTACATTTTTTCTAACTCCTGTTCTGTATTTATTTTATCTTAAAATATTCCTCCCTGCTGAAAAGAAAGAATTGAAACCTATAGTTTTGTTTTCGTTGGCAGGATTATCTTCCGGCTATCTTTTTGGCATACTTATATTAATATTTACTGGTTCATTAAAAATATTCATTAATGAATTAGCTATAGCTTTTGGATTGATTAGTAATCCATTTCCTTCCTACGGTTTAAAACATTCTATATCTAATTTACTCATATATTATTCTGAAAATTTTTATCAATTATTTTATTTCTGTCTGGCTGGAATAAATATTCTGTTTGTGTTCTTATTATCAATTTCATGGCTTAAGACAGGGTGGTGGAGAATTCTTGTATCGATATTGTTTATCTATTTTATTTATTCTTTCGCCAAAAAAGGCGATTCTCAACAATGGGAATATGTTGTAATGACCTTTGGTTTTACTTATTTGTTTTTGAAAATGTTTGATACAAAATCAAATGAACAACTTAGCCTGATTATTCTTTTTTCCCTTATAATTTTCGTTTTGTCATTTTTAGGCTCACGTGATGGTTTAGTTACTGGATTTCAATCAGGTGGGATGTTATTATTACTATCTGTTTCAGTTTTAATTTGTGATGACATAAGTTTAGACCCATCATCTCTTATTAAGCTACATTCATTTAAGTACCTAAAGTATATTTTCATCGGGTTCCTGGTATTGGTTTTAATATGGAAAAAGTCCGATGACGCTTATCGTGAACGTCCTAGGAATGAATTAAGAGTTGCTTTTCATTCAACTCCGTTATTAGGCTTATTTAGTCATCAGCAAAGAGTAAATTCTCTTGATAGTTTAATTATAGCTTATGAAAAAATTAAAAGGGCTAATTCAACGTCATACCTAAATACTCTGGCAATTAATTCTAATCCAATGTTCTATTACTTAGCTAATAACAAACCCTATCTATCTGAGCCATGGGGATTCTCAATATTAAGCTTTGATAAAACATTGCAGACTAAACCTAAACCTGATATTTTTGTATTTTCCCTGCAAAATCCCAGAAATGCTAGCTGGCCAATGAATAATTCAAAGCCATGTGATGGGCTCGATTCATTAGATTTTAATTATTTTATGAATTATGTTTTGAAAAATAATTACATGTCTGCATACAAAAATAAAATGTTCCAGATATTTGCACAACCAGAATTGCTGTTCAGAATTGAAAACTCAAATATTTTATTGGGAGATAATTACACTCCTCCAAATAAAATAGCAGACCAATGGGAAAAATTAAGACCCAACTGCACAGTAAAATTTGATATTAATAGTTCCTCCGCTATAAATTTTGAAATAGAGAACAGACTGGAAGGAGGAATCGGGGGAATCTTTAAATCGGTTCTAATTCCCGACAGCACTTACTTTGTGACGGCCAGAATTAAATCAGATTTTCCTGCAAAAATTATTCTTCAGGCTGGCGGTGGTATATCTCAAATATCTTATCAGCTCAAGGTTAATACATGGGTAGAAGCGAAGGGATTTCTAAAGTCATCGGGAAATGCGTTTATTATTTATGCAGACAATATGCCTGTTGACGGTAAACTATTTGTTAGTGGAGCTGGTGTATTCAAAACCTCAGGTAAATAGGAATTTTTAAGCAGGTATGCCGGTATGATAGTAGCTTTTATTTTATCATTTAGCGGTACTACGTTCGATTTACTTTCCTGTTATTTCCATAAATATGATTGATTCGTTGGCACTGATTAACAGTTAGATTAAAGTCGAAAATAAATGTTTATACGCAAAGTATTTAATCAAAAATTTGGTATCACGTTTCTTTTGTCAGTGCTTTACGTTGTTTTGCTCTTTCTATATAAAACATATATTATCAAAAATTACTCTTCAGTAGGGTTTGAATATAACCCATCAGTACTTAAGATATCACTTTCTATCATCCTTTTCTTAGTTTCAGTTACTGTTACAAACCTGTTCTCCAGTAATTTTGTTTATGCTGTATCAATATTGCTGAAGTTTTTATTCTTAATTCCATCATTGGTTATTTTTAGTTTGATGAATAACAATTTCCTGATACCTCTAAGCAGTTTCCTGTTAGATATTGGGTTTGTTTTTGCATCAAAAATAAATCTGAAATTTAAGAGTAAGGTCTTTACTCCTGATATTCATCTTTTATTCTTAATTATCATTTTGTCGGCATTATTAATTCCCTTTATTTACACGTATGGTTCAAAAATAAATCTGAATCTGCTATTATTAAAAGATATTTATATTTCACGGTTAGCATTGCGCAAGATTGATACTCCATTTGGTCAATATCCTATGTACTGGATGAGTAAGATAATAATTCCTATACTTTTAATCTTGTCGATATCAAAACGTAAATATTTATTATCAGTTGCGTCAATTTTATTATTGATTTATATTTTTCTGGTAGCTGGTGCTCATAAATCGATTTTGTTCTCCTTATTTGTATTTTTGGGTTTCTATTTCTTTAAAGATTATTATAAAAAAATTTATCTCCTTCTTATTGGTGTTTTGTTTATGATTTTTTTTGGGATCATTTTCTCCGCCAGTATCCCACAAATAAATAATTTATTAGTAAGGAGAACAATCTTGGATCCTGCTCTGCTTGACACTCAGTACTTTGATTTCTTCCATAAGCGTCCTGTCTATTTAGCCCATAGTATTTTAAAGGGAATTATTCATTATCCCTATCCTGTTCAACCTTCATATCTGATAGGAATAGAGTATTATCATAATCCTGCAACAAATGCAGGGAATGGTATTATCAGCGATGGATTTATGAATTTTGGGATGCCGGGTGTCTTTATTGAATTATTTATAGCAATAATCATTCTTGTTTATTTGAATTCGCTAAACCTGAGTCCACGGTTCTTTGGTTTGTGCTTTATAATTATTTATGGTTTTAATGCAACAGGTATCCTGACTAATATATTGACCGGTGGCCTGTTCCTGATGCTCCTGATTGGGCAGTTTATTATTAAAAATTCTGCTGAAAAGATCTGAACAGATGCTTAGGAAAATTCCAAGAAAAGGATTTGCTATCAATGTGCTGACACTTATGACGGGAACAACAATAGCCCAGGCAATCCCACTGGCTTTATCTCCTGTTATTACACGAATATATTCTCCTGCTGATTTAGGTGCTCTGGCTTTGTACATGTCAGTGGTGTCAATTATCTCAAATATTGTCACTCTAAAATACGAACTTGCGATAATCCTGCCTGAAAAAGATGAAGATTCAGCTAGCCTTGTTGTAATATCGTTAATACTATCTTTTATAATCAGTTTGATCTCATTAATAATAATTTTAATATTTAATGATCAAATATTTAAATTATTCATTGATAAAACACCTGGTGCAAAATACTGGCTATATTTTACCCCATTGTCAATACTTTTTATTGGAATTTACAATTCTTTTAACTATTGGTCAAACAGAAAACTTCATTATAAAAGGTTAGCAATTAGCAGGATCTTTCAATCTTCAGGTATGACAGGCACTCAGATTCTAATTGGAATTCTTAAGAAGGGAACTTATGGACTTATAGCTGGAGATATAATCGGACGTATTTCTTCGATATTTGTTCTCGGATATCAGATTCTGAAAGAAGATAGGCAATTCTATTTCAAGGTAAGTAAAAAAACTATTAAAGAGCAGATGGTCAGGTATAGAAATTTTCCAAAGTTATCAATTCCTGCAGATTCAATCAATGTCATATCAAATCAGCTTCCTGTTTTTTATATAGGTAAGTATTTTGGAGGGCAAATTTTAGGTAATTATGCTCTTATGGATAAAGTACTAAGTTCACCAATTGCTTTGATAGGTAGGGCTATACTGGATGTTTTCAAACAGAAAGCAAGCAGCGATTTTATAAAAAATGGAAACTGTAAGGATATATTTGTCAAAACATTTAAAATGCTTGTTCTGATAGCCATTGTTCCTACATTGATAATATATTTTATTCTGCCACGTTTTTTTGGCATTATTTTTGGTCCTGAGTGGAGCCTCGCAGGAGAATTTGCCAAGATCATGGCTTTGCTTTTCTTCTTCAGGTTCATAGCAAGCCCGCTGAGCTATGTCCTGTACATTGCCGAGAAACAAATTTATGATCTTTTCTGGCAAATAGGATTATTTACAGTCACAGTCGGCTCTTTTATAATAGGTACACATATGAATAATGTAAAAGCCGCGTTAACATGTTTCTCAATTTCATACTCTGCTATGTATATCATTTATCTGGGAATTTCTTTTAAATTTGCACATGGAATAAAAAAATGATAGCAATCATCGATTATGGGTTAGGAAATCTGGGTTCCATCCAGAACATGTTGAACAGGATAGGTGTAAGTTCACTGATCACATCAAAAACTGAAGAGATAAAAAATGCAGACAAGCTTATTTTGCCGGGTGTGGGTGCTTTTGATGTAGGAATGAAGAACTTAAATGATTTCGGTCTTTTGGATATTTTAAATGACAGGGTCCTGAATGATAGAGTGCCTGTCCTGGGTATTTGTCTTGGAATGCAGTTAATGGCAGATAGTAGTGAAGAAGGCTTTCGCACGGGGTTGGGATGGATAAAAGGATCTTGTCTCAGGTTCAAATTTGAAAATGGTTCCGGGCTGAAGGTTCCTCATATGGAATGGAATGAGATAACAATAACCAAACCAAATAAACTGATCGGTGAGTTTGAAGATCAACGATTTTATTTTGTACATTCATACCATTTAAAGTGTGCTGAAAATGAAGATGTTATGGCAGAGAGCATTTATGGATTCAAATTCACTAGTGCAGTTTCAAAAGACAACATCCTTGGCGTACAGTTTCATCCGGAAAAAAGTCACAAATACGGGATGCAATTATTAAAAAATTTTATTGAAAAATATTAATTGAAAACAAAAAGAGTTATACCCTGTCTGCTGTTGAGATCTAATGGTCTTGTCAAGACTATAAAATTTAAAAATCCAGTATATGTTGGCGATCCTATCAATGCTGTTAAAATCTTTAATGAAAAAGAAGTTGATGAATTGATCTTTTTGGATATAGATGCAACAAGAAACAGGACGGAACCATCATACCATATTATTAAAAACATTGCCAGTGAATGTTTTATGCCCTTTTGCTATGGAGGTGGTATAAATCGTCTAGATCAGATAGAAAAAATTATTGAGCTTGGTACGGAAAAGGTTTGTATAAATTCTGCTGCATATTTACAGCCCGAACTCGTCAAAGAAGCTGTTGGAAAGTTTGGAAGTTCAACAATAGTAGTCGCTATCGATGTTAAGAAAAATACTTTTGGAAAATACAGGGTTTATATAAACGGTGGAACAAAGGACACTAAACTACATCCTGTCGAATATGTAAAAAGAATAGAATCACTGGGTGCCGGCGAAATATTCTTAAATTCTATCGACCTTGATGGTACAATGGCGGGATATGATCTTGATCTGATTCAAATGGTTTCGGGAACTGTTTCAATACCTGTTATAGTTTGCGGAGGAGCAGGGAATCTGCAGCATTTCAAAGAGGCAATAACGATTGGGGGGGCTTCAGCTGTTTCTGCAGGAAGTTTCTTTGTTTTTCAAGGTAAACGCCGGGCAGTATTGATTACTTATCCTGAATATAATGTCATTAAAGATATATTTTCTGATTAAAAATGAATAAGATATTAAATCAACGCGAATACCAGATATGCAATCGCTGCTTAATGGATACAACTGATCCTGAAATCAGATTTGATGAGAATGGATATTGTAATCATTGCACAGAAGCTCTGGAGGTGGGGAAAAAAGTTTGGTTTCCCAATGAAGAAGGCGAACGGCATCTCAGGGAAATTGCAAAAAAAATAAAGAAAGAAGGTAAGAATAACGAGTATGATTGTATAATAGGCTTAAGTGGCGGTGTTGATAGTTCGTACCTTGCTTATATGGCTATAAAAAATGGCCTGAGACCGCTGGTGGTTCATATTGATTGCGGATGGAACTCAGAATTAGCGGTTAAAAACGTTGAAAATATCGTTAATAAACTCAATCTTGATTTGCATACCCATGTTGTTGACTGGGAAGCAATGAAAGAATTGCAATTGGCATTCTTAAAGGCAAGTGTTGCCAATCAGGATATTCCTCAGGATCATGCTATTTTCGCAGCACTATATAGCTTCGCAGTAAAAAACAGAATTCATTATGTATTGAGCGGAAGTAATTTTGCTACTGAATGTATTCTCCCTCAATCGTGGGGCTATAATGCTTCTGATTACAGACACATTAAGGATATAAACAGAAAGTTTGGAAAATGCAAGTTATCTCATTATCCGCACCTCACATTCTTTCAGCGATATATCTACTTTCAATTTATACACCGGATGAAGATTGTTAAGTTTCTTAATCTAATTCCATACAATAAAGAAGAAGCCATAAATTTCCTGAGTAAAGAATTTGGCTGGAGATATTATGGAGGGAAACATCATGAATCAAGATTCACCAAATTCTTTCAGGTTTACTATTTGCCAACAAAATTCGCCTATGACAAAAAAAGGGCACATCTATCAAGTCTCATTGTTTCAGGAATCGTTACCCGTGAAGAGGCTTTGAAAGAAATGACGTCTGTGCCTTCTGATCCCAATGAACTCCATGCAGATAAGGAATATGTCGCAAAAAAATTAGATATATCCGTTAATGAACTTGATAACCTTATAAAACTGCCAAATAAGACTTATCGCGATTATAAGTCGAATGAAGTGTGGTTTCGTAGAGGTTTTAAAATCAGGGACTACCTTGCCAGATAAAATGAAGCCAAAAATTGCTCATCTGACATCTGTACATCCACGCTGGGATGTCCGGGTGCTCTATAAGGAATGTGTCTGCCTTGCTAAGGCAGATTTAGAAGTACATCTGTTTGTAGCTGATGGTAAAGGAGATGAGATTATAGATGGAGTTGAAATTCATGATTTAGGAGTACAACACAGGAACAGATTCGGACGCTTTCTCCACACTCCAAACGCTTTATTTAGAAAAGCTATAAAGTTTGATTGTACTATTTATCATATTCACGATCCTGAAATGTTGCAGGTGATCCCTAAGCTTAAAAATAAAAAAAAAATTACAATCTATGACATACATGAAGATGTTCCCCGTCAGATTTTGACCAAATCATATATTCCTCGATATCTGAGAAAAATTATATCAGTTCTGTTTGAAAAGTATGAAAATCTTATTGTAAAGAAGGTTGACTTTTTAATTGTTACTACACCTCATATATATAACCGCTTCAAAAAACTCAATGCAAATACTGAGATAATTCGAAATTACCCAATAAATAATTTTTTGATTGAAGGAGAAAAAAGTGTAAAACGAAATGAAATTTGTTATTTCGGAGGCATCTCCTACATCAGAGGCATTAATAATATTTTACGGGCAATCAGTAATATTGATGTAAAATTAAATCTGGCAGGATTTTTCGATTCGGATAAGTACAAACAACAATTGATGTCCTATCCTGAATGGAATAAGGTAATTTATCATGGTATATTATCAAAACAAGAGATGCAAAAATTGCTGGCTTATTCTAAAATCGGACTCGTTACGCTTTTGCCGATGATTAATTTTATTGACGCTTTACCTGTTAAGATGTTTGAATATATGGCCGCCGGTGTCCCGGTAATCGCATCAAATTTTCCTTTGTGGAAAGAGATAGTAGAAGGCAATAATTGTGGGATATGTGTTAATCCGAATGATCCGTCTGAAATAGGAAGAGCTATAAGTTACCTGTTAGAAAATGAGAGTATTGCGCTGGAAATGGGAATGAATGGACGAAAGACTGTTATTCAAAAATATAATTGGGATAATGAAGGTAAGAGACTTATCAGCATTTATAGTAAATTATTAGAGTTGTAGACTTAAGATATAATAATCAAAATATGGATATTCAGAAATTGATCGCACACCTGGATGTTACCGCCAATATTTAAAGCAAAATATAGAAAGAACGAACCAATATAATAAAAATACAAATTTATAGACTTATGACAAATGTTCAAACACAAACAGACCAATGGTATAAAGATTACTATTCTAAAAAAGGTAAAAACAGAAATGATATTTTAACTAATGCAGGTGTTTTATTCCAACAATTAGCATTTCGCAAATCTATTGTTAAAGCACTTAATGTTTTATCTGTAAAAAGGGATTGGAAAATACTTGATGTTGGAGCCGGTAGCGGTGGAAGCTTGTCACAATTTTTGGAATTTGGATTTTCTCCAGAGTGTTTATGGGGGATTGATATAATTCCCGAAAGAATTCAGCAAGGGAAAAAACAATTTCCTAATTTAAACTTAATTTCTGGAGATGCATCACAAGTGAATTTTGAATCTGATTTTTTTGATATGGTTATAGAATCAACAATGTTTATGCAATTGACTGATAGGAGTCTATCAAAAAAAATAGCTGAACAAATGATTAGAGTTGTAAAACCTGGTGGTTATATAATGTTGGTTGATTGGCGATATAGTTTTGGAAATCCTATATACAAAGCATTATCAAGGAAACGTATAGTTGATTTATTCAAAGTTGGAGTAACAACAAGGATCTATAGTCAAAAACATGGGGCGCTAATTCCTCCACTTGGACGGTTGATGTCGAAATATTTTTATCCATTTTATTTTTTGGTACAATTTCTTTTTCCATTTTTAGTTGGACAAATGACAACAGTTTTGCAAAAAAGTAAGAACACTGATTGAATAAAATACTGACGATAACACGTGGTATAAAAAATTGCCGGGTCAGTAGGTTATTCAAGGGTTGTAGCTCGCTTCAACTATCTTGTACCTTGATAGGGAATCGCCCGCAATCGGCACCTTTTCATACCACCACCGATATTTCCAGGGTAACAAATCAGCAATGGTTACAGAGCCTGAATCAAAGAAAGTTCAAAGAGCCTCTAATGAGAACAGAATGGGAGAAAACACATATATTATCATTGAAAGATGTTCGTTTTGCAAAACATTTTTTTATGTCCGGAATATAAGATACTGGCATATAACAAGCTATTTAGGGGCCAATGTACCATTTATTCAACCGGTTTTGAATGCTGTTGATCAGATCCTGTCAAGGATACCAGTAATTCGCCTTATGCATGGATTTTTACATTTGAATTGATTTCTATAAAAAAGGGGGGAAATTGAAAAAGTAATTATCCCCTTAAGCATTATTAAAATTCACTCTAACAAATATTTCTAAAAATGGATTCTGTTTCGATTATTATCCCGACCAGAAATGAAGAAAAATTTATTACAAAATGTCTGAAAAGTGTTCTTAAGTTCGATGGAATAGATAAAATTAAGTATGAGATACTTATAGTTGATGGAAATTCGGAGGATAAAACTCTTGAGCAGGTAAAGCTCGCATCTGAACAATATCCTAAGACTGAAATTCACATTATTCATAATCCAAAGATTTTTCAGGCTTGTGCTCTCAATTTAGGTATTGAACAGGCACAATATGATTATATTTTGAGGTTAGATGCTCATTCCATATATCCTCCTGATTATCTGAATCTGCTTTTTGAGACTGCCTTAAGAACTAATGCGGATAACACAGGTGGAATTCTAACCACTCTTCCATATAATTCAACTTTTAATGCTCAGTTGGTACAGGCACTGACAACTCATAAATTTGGTGTAGGAAATTCCGGATTCAGAACGGGAATGAAAGAAGGTCCGGCAGATACTGTACCATTTGGATTTTTCAGGAAGCAAATATTCACTAAAATAGGTTTATTTGACGAACGTTTGATAAGAGCTCAGGACTATGAGTTTAATCAGCGAATCAGAAAAGAAGGTGGATTAATATGGTTAAATCCAAATATAATTGCTGAATATTTTAATCAATCTTCAGTTTACAAATTTCTAAAAAAACAATTGGCAGATGAGGGGCCATACAACTCGTATATGTGGTATTTAGCCCCTTATACTTTCACATTTCGTCATGCAATACCCGGTGTTTTTACAGCAGGCATAATTATAGGTTCTTTATTATCTTTAGTATCAGCTTTAATATTTTATGTTTTCATCGCAATATTACTCCTTTATGCTTTGCTGGCCCTGTATTCATCATTTCAGCAGGCCAGAAGATACAGGAATCTTTCATTTATATTAATATTACCATTTTGTTTCTTTGGTTTTCATTTTTTCTACGGATTGGGTATACTTACAGGAATATTCAATTTACTTTTTAAGATTTCTCCTGTTCAAATTAAGAAAAGTATTTAGTGCTATATTACTCCTTACTTTAATACTCCGGATAAATGGATAAATACTGTGGCGACACTGCCTGAGCCAATAAACGATAAGAGAAGATATAAATTTGACATAATTACCTTATTTTAATTCAAATGGATCTATCAAAAGATATTATTCTTAAATTGTACAAATCAATGCTTCGCATCAGGCTTTGCGAAGAGAGTCTGGTAAATCCGATCATATCAGGTAAAATAAAAACCCCTGTGCATCTTTATTCAGGCGAAGAAGCTGTTGCTACCGGCCTGTGCAGTCTACTGAACTCGAAAGATTATATATTTGGGAATCACCGGTCCCATGGACATTATCTTGCCAAGGGAGGAGATATGGGCATGATGATTGCTGAAATATATGGAAAAGAGACCGGTTGTTCACATGGCCGAGGAGGATCTATGCATTTAATTGATCCTGAAAATGGAGTCGTTGGGATAGTTCCAATAGTTGCCGGCACAATTTCACTCGCGTTAGGTGCATCCCTTGCTTCTAAAATTAGAAAGGATAAAAGAGTTACAATATCTTTTTTTGGTGATGGTGCAACTGGAGAAGGAGTCCTTTATGAATCCTTAAATTTTGCAGCACTCAAAAAGCTCCCAATCATTTTTGCCTGTGAAAATAATTTATATTCAACTCATTTGCCAATCAGTGAAATTAGAGTTAACGAGAATATTTCTGAAACAGCTATACCATTTGGGATCAAAAGTCTCAGGGTTGATGGAAATAATGTTTTGGATGTATATGAAGCCGGTAAAGAAGCTGTTGAACATTGCAGAAAAGGAGAGGGACCATTTTTTATTGAATTTCTGACTTATCGGTTCAGAGGACATGTTGGCCCGGACGATAACATTCAAGGCTCACATACTGATATTAGACCAAAAGAGGAAGTTGAGAAATGGCTTAAAAGAGATCCTATTAAACTTCTTAAAGAATACTTGAAAAATGAAAAAATCTGCTCTGAAAAAGAGATTCTGGAGATAGATGATAATGTGAAAATGGAAGTTAAAGAAGCTACCGATTTTGCATTGAAGAGCGATTTCCCAAAACCTTCTGAATTATTGAATTATGTCTACAAAGGATAGAAAACTCTCTTATAGCCTGGCTATAAACGAAGCCCTGAGGCAAATAATGGCGATTGATGATTCGGTATTTATCCTGGGTCAGGGTGTGAAAAGCCCCTGGTATGTCGGAAATACCTGCAAAGATCTGATAAAACTATATGGTGAAGAGAGAGTAATAGATACACCAATTTCTGAAAATGCTATGACAGGTGCCGCAGTAGGAGCTTCACTTGTTGGAATGAAAGCTATTATTATGCATCCACGGATCGATTTTTCGTTGTATGCTTTCGATCCGATTATCAATCAGGCAGCAAACTGGTCATATATGAATGGAGGAAGAGCGTCTGTTCCTGTCGTTTTCTGGTTGGTCGTTAACAGAGCTGGAGAGCAGGCTGCACAACACTCACAAGCGCTACATTCCTTGTTTGCTCATATTCCCGGACTTAAGATTATCGCACCCTCCAATGCATATGATGTAAAAGGTTTACTGGTTTCGGCTATAAAGGATCCGAATCCTGTAGTTTTTATTGATGATCGCTGGTTATATGGTAAGGAGGACTCTGTACCGAAAGAAATATATGAATTGCCTATCGGTAAAGGAATCATAAGGTCTGAAGGTTCTGATCTAACACTTGTTTCTTCTTCCTTTCTTTCAACAGAAGCTATAATTGCATCAAAAGATTTAATCGATGAAGGTATAAGTGTAGATTTGATAGATTTAAGATCAATCAAGCCGCTTGATATGGATCTGATAATTAATTCAGTGAAAAAAACCGGACGTCTGGTTATTGTGGACGGATCGTGGAAAACAAATAGTATTGCATCTGAAATATCTGCCACAGTAAATGAGAGTGCATTTGGACATCTTAAGGCTCCGGTATTCAGATTAAATTTGCCTGATGCTCCAGCACCTGCAAGTCGAACCTTAGAAGCAGAATATTATATTACGAATAAAATGATCTTCGACTCAGTAAGAAAAATTCTTAAATATTGATAAAACGTACTGATTTAAAATGAAAAGAATAATTGATTTTTTGATATCACTTTTTGGATTGATTATCTGTTCTCCAATTTTGATTCCAATATTAATAATTGTTTGGGTACAAGACTGGCATTCCCCATTTTATATCGCCCAAAGAGTTGGTAAGGGAGAAAAGACATTTAAAATGTTTAAGTTGCGATCAATGATAATTCATGCAGACAAAAGCGGTGTTGATTCAACTTCAGCAAATGATAACAGG
>Ga0209745_1000525_pt1 | contig 23446 bp, 16 predicted proteins | sample BarGraNGADG00312_FD_184495 | JGI IMG/M metagenome (GOLD analysis project Ga0209745, IMG submission 184495) | Arctic peat soil microbial communities from Barrow, Alaska - Barrow Graham LP Ref core NGADG0004-312 (SPAdes) (version 2) | ecosystem: Environmental > Terrestrial > Soil > Wetlands > Peat...
CCAAAGTAAATACTCGTCCATTATATAAGGTAGGCGTCGACCGTGGGCCGGCTCCTGCGTGTGAATCCCAGAAACGGACTTTATCGCCGTGTTTCCAAACCATCTCTCCCGTATTTATATCATAGCAGGTAACCATCTCATATTCGCCGCGTTGCTCCTGAGTGTACAGAAAAGGTCCGTGTACTGCAAATGAAGAACAACCCGGTCCAACTGGTCTGCGCCACATCTCAACCGGAGGTGTCTTTGTCCAGTCAGTACCAATGCGAACCCCATGTACAACATCATCGCGGTTAATACCCCGGAAACCCGGCCATTCAGGCTGGGATGCCATTAATGCTGAATCTGCCGGCATTAATTTCATCTTATCGTCAGTACGTGCAAGCAACCGTTCCTCGGGCGATTTTGCCCACCTCCATACGATCATCTGATGGGTTTCCGCGTCCATTCCATCGGTTCGCAGCATTACCCATAAACCGAACGATAGAAAGATCGTTGCAGCCATTGTTATACGTCGTAATCCAGGTGCAGTATTCCTGGTAAGATATGCCCATGCAATAAAGGCCAGACACATAATGGGGATGGAATATACAACGAACATCAATCCCATCATTGAAGTAGTTATGGATTTATCCAAAAATTGGTTTGTTAGAAGAAGTGCGGCTAATATAAGAACAACAGCTTCGAGACGCTCAAACCATTTTACCCTGCTGAAAAAGACCCACCATATTACCAGAGCTACCCCACCGAGTAGTCCTGTAATTACAGCTATCTGAGTTATTATATCTCCATTAAATAACATCGGGATAACAAATCTGAGGAACCATTGAATGATAACGATTATCAGTCCGGGTAATAAATTCACTGGCTTTTGCTGAACCTGCTCCCTGGCATTATTATCTGTATCCATACAATTAGCTTAATTATAACTTACTATGAATTTTAAATTTCGATGTAATAGAAATCTAAAATTATAGAATTATTTTCAGATTACCGACATGAGAAATATGAATTGACATTGTTAAACCTTTGGGGATTAATAATATCTAAGTGATATATAACTTAAAAAAATGGTAAAATGAAAACAATTGTCAAATCAACATTATCAATCCTGCTGGGAGTAATTATTACAGGTAGCGTGGCGGTTGCGCAGGATCAATCACAGACAAAAACACCTGTACCCACAAAAAATATGAAGACTCAGATTCTTACTGAAAATCAGAAGGCAATGCAAAAGGCCGATCAGCAAAAAAGAAAAGAGATGAGGGAAGCTTTTAAGACTACTATTTCTCAGGATCAGAAAGACTTACTTTCAGACCCACGATTGGTAAAAGCCGATAGAATTAAGAAGTTCAGAGCATCTCTTACCGATAAACAGGTTAGTATGATTAAGGCCAGACAGCAGGAGGTTAAAGCTGAAAAAGAGCAGTTCCGTGCAACTCTGACAGATCAGCAAAAAATTCAATTAAGACAGAGGTCCATGATGAAGGGGAAAATGACGAGGGGAAACCAGATGAAGGGCAGAATGAACGGACAGATTCCAAACAACTCAAGGATGCGAAAACAGATTTAAGGAATCTGAAAATGGTATTATCAGATAATATAAGTGCTTCTGCAAAGGGGCACTTATTTTTTTTATTTGTTTTGAGAACCGAATTATTATATTTGCATAATCGAATATGTCCGTAATAAGCTGAACATTAAACCTTGCACACAGAACACTAAACTTTGAACTTTAAACCTGGCCGTATATGAACAACCCTGCAATAGTTTCGATCCGCAATCTTACAAAAAATTATGGCGAAAAGGAGGTCCTGAAGGGGATCAATCTTGAAATCACTCCCGGACAGATAATCGGATATATCGGTCCCAACGGTGCAGGAAAATCGACTACCGTAAAGATCCTTTGCGGTCTGATATCCGAATTCAGAGGCGAGATAGAGATTTTCGGAAAAGACCTGAGGAAACAAACCCTCGAAATAAAAAAACAGGTTGGGTACATTCCTGAAAATGCTGTCCTCTACGAATCGCTCACTCCTATGGAATTCATGGAGTTTATTGGTGAGATGCGCAGCCTCAATCCGGAACAAACACGCAAAAAAGCTGAAGCTCTGATGAGCATCTTCGAGATGAAACCAAATATAAACCAGCGGATTTCAACATTCTCTAAGGGAATGCGACAGAAAGTCTTGATATGCTCAAGTCTGCTCCACAACCCCGACCTGATATTTATGGACGAACCACTTTCGGGGCTGGATGCCAATTCAGTTATTATGGTAAAAGAGATGCTTACCCACCTGGCGCGCGACGGGAAAACGATTTTTTACAGCTCGCACCTGATGGATGTTGTGGAGAAAATATCGGACCGCATTATACTTATAGATCAGGGAACTGTTATCGCCGACGGTTCGTTCAGTGATCTGAATAAGCTGACAAACGACGCGAACCTCGAGAAGATGTTCACCCGCCTCACAGGGAATACTAATCACGAAGAGAAAGCAGAAGCATTCATAAACGCATTTGAAAAGTAACATCATGATCCGTTTTATCCTCTCTCTCTTTGTTCCCTTCAGGTGGTTTATAGAAAAAATGGGCGCCGATTATAATCAGTTCATAAGGATCCTGCAGCTAAAACTTACTCTCGATAACCGCAGGGTAAAAAGTTTTTCGAATAAACCACAGAACGACCAGAAAAATGCACTGATATGGCAATCATTAACCCAGGCTTTGCTAGGAATATTCTTTGGTATCTTCCTGAGTATAATCAAGACACCTTTCACTTTCTATTACTTTTCGCACTTGTTCATTATGATAATGATGGCTATGTCTATCATTTCGGAATTCACTAATATACTGTTCGATACTTCTGAAAATGCAATAATTCAACCTTTGCCGGTTAAAGGTAACACAATAAGCCTGGCAAGGAATGCCCATGTATTTATCTACCTGACAATGATTGCTTTCAGCCTGTCGATAGTATCTATTATTGTAGCATTTGTGAAGTTTGGAACACTCTCAGGATTGATCTTTATTTTTACCATATTCATGAATGTTTTGTTCACCCTGTTTTTTGCGAACATACTTTACCTGGGAATCTTCAGACTTGCCAGCGGTGAAAAGCTCAAAAATCTGCTAATGTATTTCCAGGTATTTATAGCCATCCTGTTTATGGCTGGTTATCAGATAGGCATAAGGCTTGTTGATAAAAGCAATATTATGAATATGGAATTGCCTGTTCACTGGTACACATTCCTCGTTCCTCCGGCATTCTTTTCAGGCTTCATTGAAGGTCTGTCGGGAACGAATTGGGATGTGACTCACCTGATATTCATTGCTGAAGCACTTGTAATACCTGTAGTTGCCATCTATATAACCGGCAAGTACCTCACTCCTGTCTTCAACAGAAAACTTGCAGATCTGGAGCAAGGTGACCGTGCTTCGAAGGTTAAAGCAGAATCGACAGGAAAAAGTATTCTTTATCGGGTTATGTCGTCTGTTTTTGTTCATGAGAAAGATGAAAAAGCGGCGTTTAGCCTCATGTGGAAAATGACGGGACGTGAGCGACTCTTTAAACAAACCCTCCTCCCATCGTACGGCTACTTCGTGATAATGATGCTTTTGCCATTCCTCAGCAACCCTGGTAAGCTAAGCAAAATATCAGAAAGTGATAATTACCTCTTTATTCTTTATTTCTCAGTATTTATTGTGGCCACACTTCCACGTGCAATGCTTATCGGAACCAATCGTAATGCTGCATGGATATTCAAATCAATACCGTTAGAGACGCCGGCCGGATTCTTCAAAGGAAGTATAAAGGCTGCCTTTTCAAAGTTCTTCATACCCTTCTATATTGTTGTGGTTATTGGGGTATGTATAACCTGGGGAATAAGGATTCTTCCTGATGCGTTTATTGCCTTCCTCGTTATTTACCTGTTTGCCCTGGTTACCTATTATATTCAGAATCCGATCTTTCCATTTGCATCTGATAAATCAGCAGCTCAGGCAGGAGGAGATACCATTAAGTCATTCTTATTTTTGATTGCTGGAGCCGGGTTTGCTTTTCTGCATAAATTCTTAATCCACTGGTTCCCCTTCGCGAATCTGATTCTCATCCCGGTTTATGCTGGTTTAATATATTATGTTAACAGGGTTATGGTGTACCAGAAGATCAGGTGGAAGGTGGTCGACAGGGTGAATGTATATTGAAAGGCGCAAAGGCACAACGGCATATCGGCGCAAAGGCAAGAGCGTGAGGTGAAGATTCTTACTCCACGAACGGCGAAGCCCTCGATGAAGTCAAACTCCGAACTTTTATCTTTTTACTTTTGTCTTTTATCTTTTTCATTCTCCTTTTGCCATCTTCAGGGCACTAGTTGTAGTGTAATATTTAGTTATCATATTGGGTACCTCCCATGCCGGCAATTGACCAGTTTTCAGGTATTCAAGGAATTTCGAAGTAACCTGTGCAAAATGATCCTCGTGAGTTACCCTGTACTTTATTGGAATATTTATTTTAATGGAATTAGTATTTACGGTCTCTGCAACTAAGCTATCATAAGGTAATGATCCTAATGCTTCCTTTAGTTTAATGCTGAAGTCCTTAGTTGCCATTCCTTTTACATTTTCAATATAAAGTGTAGGAAGGAATTTCTCATCAGTTCCCTGTTTAATAATCAGGTCACACTTTGTTCCGCGCATGACCGAATAATGAGTGTCGCCCCCACCAGGAGGTGCCTGGTATTTCCACTCAACAGATACTTTTGCATAGACTCCTTTTATTTTGTATGTCATTTCCCCGTTAGAGAAGACATTCAGTTGCCCGTTCTTTACATCTTTTTGCAGGTAATCAGGGAAATTCTCAAACCCGGTGACTCCTTTAAACTCTTCCTTTGAGATGGGGGTGGACCATCTCCTGGCCGAGACCATGTTGATATCTTCAATGTTTAATATCTGTTCAGGGAAACATTCCCATTGTACAAGGTCGACAAGATGAGTAGTTACATCCACAATGCCTTCGCCCTGCTGTTCCACATCGAAGAACCAGGCTGGACGAAGTAACGGTGTTCCTGATACTATTTTGGAAAAATGATGCACACTAATTTTTGTTACGGCAGGTTCTTCAATAGTACCCTGAGTTAACGTGCCAAAGATTCCATCATTTTGAGAAAGTAGCTTCTGGAGAATTGTAGTTATCTCAAATCTCTCTGTCATAATATCATATAGAAGAATCCCTTTCTCCTTTGCTGTTGAAAAAGAAGCTTTCAGCACAGGAAAATCCTCAGAGGAGATTATCATCGGTTTATCGGAAAGGACATTCAGTCCGGCATTAATTGATTTTGAAATGTATTCTGCTTTCTTTATGTTATTACCTGACAGGACTACTACATTTCCGGCTTTTTCAGCAAGCATTTTTTCGAAGAAATCAGGACCTGCATACACTATTTCTTTCCATGATGTCGGATTGACTGTCCTTGAATTATAAGAAGTTATCTTTGTCAGATGCTGCTTATAATCAGGGCCTTCAGGAGCATAAACATGTACTTCGGGTGATACCTGATCGTACATCGATTTCTGAACCAGGGCTGCATGAAAATGGCCCGGATCGACTGTGATTAATTTAACCGTATAGTTCTTTTCCATTAAAGCATCGGTTTTAGCAGATTGTTGTTTTGAACCTCCCGATCCGCAGGATGCGAGTACCAAGGCAGGAAGAAGTAAAAATAAAAACCTTTTCATAATAATTAATTTTGATAAGATATTATCCTTTTTAAAACGAAGACAGTCTCAAAGCTGAAATCATAGGTTTTCGAACTTTTGTCTTTTTACTTTTGTCTTTTGTCTTAATCAATTACTTTTTTCATCGTCTCCTGCCTGTATGCATCAACTGAGTCGCAGGTACAAACCAGATTTCGATCACCATAACCATCGTCGATTCGTCCTACAGATGGCCAGAATTTATTCTCAACAACCCATTTTTGTGGGAAGGCAGCTTTCTGTCTGCTGTAACTATGGTTCCATTCATCGGTTGTTAAAACTTTAACAGTATGGGGTGCATTATGCAGCACGTTATCCTCTTTATCAGCCTTGCCATCTTTTACCTCCTGAATCTCCTCCCATATAGATTTAAGCGCGTTTATAAATTTATTGAGTTCCTGAAGTGATTCCGATTCTGTTGGTTCCACCATAAGTGTACCATGAACAGGGAATGAAAGAGTTGGGGCATGGAATCCATAATCCATTAATCTCTTGGCAATATCCGCTTCTGATATTCCTGCTTCAGTTTTAAAGTTTCTGCAATCGAGGATCATCTCGTGGGCAACAAATCCTTCGGTTCCTGTGTAAAGTGTTTTAAACCATCCCTTCAATGATGCGGCTATATAATTCGCGTTGAGTATAGCATATTTTGTAGCCTGAGTTAATCCGTATGAACCCATCATCATTACATAGGCATGTGAAATTGTAAGTACCTGTCCACTGCCGAAAGGTGCTCCGGCAACTGCCGTGGTACCATGACTACCACCAGTTTTAACCAAAGGATGAGAAGGCAGAAACTCAGCAAGCTTGTCATTAACAAGGATTGGGCCCATTCCGGGACCTCCTCCGCCATGCGGTATTGCAAAGGTTTTATGAAGGTTCAGATGGCATACATCAGCTCCGATATGTCCGGGATTGGTTAATCCAACCTGGGCGTTCATATTTGCTCCGTCCATATAAACGAGTCCGCCATTTGCATGAATGATCGCTGACATTTCTTTAACAGCAGCTTCAAATACACCATGGGTAGAGGGATAAGTGATCATAAAACAGGCAAGATCGTTTTTATGCAACTCAGCCTTATTCCGTAGGTCTTCAACACTTATGTTTCCTTTTTCATCGCATTCAACTACAACTATCTGCATGCCTGCTATGGCAGCACTCGCCGGGTTAGTACCATGTGCGGATGAAGGAATCAGTGTAACATTTCTGTGGCTTTCCCCCCTTGTCTTATGATATTCGCGAATGACCATTAATCCTGTATACTCCCCTGCAGCGCCTGAATTAGGCTGAAATGAGATTGCTGAAAAACCCGTAATTTCTTTGAGAGCTTCTCCTAACTCATCAATAATCTGATAATATCCGAGCGCCTGATCTTTTGGAACAAAAGGATGAATGTTTCCGAATTCCGGCCAGCTCATTGCGAACATAGAACTGGCGGGATTAAGCTTCATGGTACAAGAGCCCAGGGATATCATACTGTGTGTGAGGGAAAAATCTTTTCTTTCGAGCATCTTTATATACCTCATCATCTCTGTTTCACTCTGATACCTGCTAAAAGTACCCTGCTGTAAATAGGATGACTGTCTTAAATATTTCTCGTCGATACAGGTACAATTGCATGAGGCGCTGACCCGGACAAATTCCTTACCTGCAGCTTTTGAGAATATCTCTACAATAGTATTTATCTCCCTGAGTGTAATTATTTCGTCGGCGCTGATAATCACAGATTTATCATCGGGGAAGAAGAAGTTCATCTCTGACTCAAGAGCAAGTTTTCTGATAGCTTCAATTGAATTCCCTGGTAATGCCACTATCTTCAATGTATCAAAGAACATTGAATTCACCTGTTTGTACCCAAGATTCTTAATATGATAATTCAAAGTACAGGCAGAACTATGAATGTGCTCTGAGATTCGTTTCAACCCTTCAGGTCCATGATACTGGGCATACATTCCAGACATTGTTGCGAGAAGTGCCTGAGCAGTACAGATATTTGACGTTGCCCTCTCCCGTTTTATATGCTGCTCGCGTGTCTGCAATGCCATTCTTAATGCCTGATTTCCCTGAACATCAACTGAGACACCAATTATACGTCCGGGCATACTTCTTTTAAGTTCGTCTTTAGTTGCAAAATAACCGGCGTGCGGACCACCGAAGCTCATTGGCAGGCCCATCCTCTGATTTGAACCGACAACCACATCAGCACCCCATTCTCCAGGAGGGGTTAGCATGGCAAGAGACATCAGATCGGCGGCTACACCAACAAGCAGTCCTGCTGAATGAGCCATATCGGTAAATGATTTATAATCTCTTACCTGTCCGGAAGCTGCAGGATACTGAACAATAGATCCGAAGTAAGATTCATTAAAGTTAGCTTCTGTATATTTACCAAATACCAATTCAATTCCAAGCGGATTTGAACGTGTTTTTAAAACATCAATGGTCTGAAGGAATATGTCGTCGTCAACAAAAAATTTATTGGCACCTGCTTTCACCGAAGCTCTCGAACGTGCATTGAACATCATTATCATCGCCTCAGCAGCTGCTGTAGACTCATCCAAAAGAGAGGCATTAGCAATCTCCATACCTGTTAATTCGATTATCATCGTCTGGAAATTCAGAAGAGCTTCAAGTCTGCCCTGCGAAATTTCAGCCTGATAAGGAGTATAAGAAGTATACCATGCCGGGTTCTCCAGAACATTCCTCGTAATGACTGGTAATACAGCAACCCCATAATAGCCCTGTCCGATGAAGGAACGGAACATTTTATTCTTCTTTCCAACTGATCTTATATGATTCAGATATTCGAATTCACTCATCGCATCGGGAAGTCTGAGTGGCTTTTCGAGCATAATAGATTTTGGAACTGTTTTTTCAATTAACTGATCTAGCGAACTGACTCCAATAACTTTAAGCATGGCTGGCAACTCTGAATCGCGTGGACCATTATGACGGGTAACAAACTTATCTGACGACATAAAAACTATTTATTTAACGAAATAAATTAATACTCAGGCTTCAAAAAACAGAAGTCCAATGATATGAAATTCCCAGCAAAATTAATATGATTTATATTATGCAAAATAGGGGTTTGATTTCATTTCCCTTTCAATAGATGTTTCGTTTCCGTGTCCTGAGTACACTATAGTTGATGGAGGAAGGGTAAATAATTTGCTTTTTATACTATTTATAAGTGTGTCATAATCGCCACCTTGCAAATCTGTTCTTCCGATGCTTCCTGCAAATAGTGCGTCGCCGGTAAAAACTGCGTTGTTCTTTTCGCTGTAAAAAGCGTAACTTCCTGCGGAATGTCCCGGAACATGAAGAGCTAAAAGTTCTGTGCTGCCGAACGTAATTATCTGATTATCTTTAATGAACCCTGCAGGTTCAGGTGGTTCATCCATTGTAAGACCAAACATGGCAGCATGCTGTAAAGATCTTTTCCTGTTCATTTCGTCACCTTCACCGGAAAAAGTTTTCAGATTGTACTTTTCCAATACGAATTTATTCCCAAAAATATGATCGAGATGGCAATGAGTATTCAGTAATAACACTGGTTTGAGATTTTTAGACTCGATTAACTTTACCAGCTCAGAAAACTCATCCTTATCGTAGCAACCACAGTCAAGGATAGCACAATCGCCTGATTTATCGGCTAGTACGTATGTATTAACATTAATAGGGGAAAAGGTAAATTTAAATATTTCCATTTTAATTTATTATCCGTTTACAGTTCCTTTCAGCATTGGCACAAATACAAAAGTTCCATGTGTTGTATATTCAAAACTATCCGGTCCGGTCCTTTCCACAACTGTCATGACCTGTGAACCTGAACTACCAACAGGGATTATCATCTTTCCTCCTGTTTTAAGTTGCTGAAGCAGTGCGGCAGGCACTTCCGGTGCTGCTGCAGTAATAACAATACCGTCGAAGGGACCATATTGCGGTTTGCCCTCATATCCGTCTCCATAGAAGAAATCTGCAGAGTACCCGAGTGAGGTAAGTGTTCTCTGGGCTTTTATGAAAAGCTCCCTGTGCCGCTCAATTGTATAGACCTTCGCCCCCATTTCTATGAGAATTGCAGCCTGGTAACCTGAACCTGTTCCAACTTCGAGAATCTTATCTCTCTTTTTTACTTTCAGAAGAGCAGTCTGAAAAGCAACAGTGTAAGGTTGTGAAATCGTCTGACCTGACGTTAATGGAAAGGCTTTATCGATATAGGCATGACTCAGAAATGCAGGATCCATGAAGAGATGTCTGGGAACAGTATCTATTGCCCTCAATACATCTTCATCGGTTATTCCTTTCTGTCTGAGCTCTGCAACAAGTTTTTTACGCTTGCCTTTCGCCTCAAATGTATCTGTCATCTGATATAGAGAAGTTTTAGTTTTAATTCCAACAAAAATATAAAAAATGTAAGACAGACACCCAAGGTAAAGGCGAATTGAAGAAATTAGCCACGGTGAAGCCGGGCTCGCCGTAGGAAAAGGCTAAAGCGAAGAAAGAAAGTTTATAAAATACCGGCGTCTATATCTCTGATGATAAGTTCTATAAGGGCATCATCGCCATAACCGTCATATTCTTCTTTAAGATTTGTTCCGAATATACGTGCAATTCCCTGCCAGAAAGCCGCAGACAATTTCCCTCTGTATTCTTTTATCAATTCGTATGAAGTATTTTGTGTTTCCCTGTCTATCAGTTTAATGAGTAATCTCCCCTGTGTTATTGTCATCTGTTGTATATCTTCTTCATAATCAGCAAATACACTTTTCTCCACTTTTTTCAGATATTCTTTACGCTCCTTTTCATTTTTAATATTTTTCAGATCTTCATTAACCTGAGTAAGCCTGTGCCGTACAATAACTGCGTATGGATATACCCTTTTTATATTAAGTACAAGCCGTTCGTATTTACGATATTCACTTTTCTTTTCAGGTCGTGGCGGTGCTATAACTCTCACCTCCTTTATTTCAACTTCAGGCATGGTTATTCCATCTCGTTCTACTTTTTGCAAAAGGTAAAACTTTCCCGACAGAGTATCAGCCTTCTGTTTTAGAGTATCGCTCTGAGCAGAGATATCAACGATGAAAAAGAAAAATCCCAGAAATAGGAATATTGGTCTCACAGATGGAATATTTCTGCAAAGGTATCAAATAACAGGCCACAAATTATTAGCAAACATTTTCCATTGCAGTATCATGTCAATACTACTGCTGGTAGAAATGCTCCGATTCTGATAAGGATAAATAGAATGACCCCTAACCAGGATTTACGCTAAGTCTTTTTCAAATGCCTCTTTATTGAACTTAAATTTATTGTCTAGAAATTCAATAATCAGCGAAGTATCTGAATAGGCATTTCCCAGGCAGGTAGATGCGCCTGGTGATGGAGTTATGTTGAATATTATTTTATCTCCGGAAAGTTTTGCTTCGCCCATCTCCAGCTTCCTGGTAGTATTGTTCACAATTTGTGGTCTGGTTCCTCCGATACCTTTTGCAAATTTTATTTCATTCAGTTTAAGTAAAGGAACTATTTTCCTTATTTGCTTAATAAACAATCTTTTCCCAATAAATGGCAGGTCATAAAGAAAATTGACCACGATATAACTGAAGAGAACCTTGTCAAATATGATTTTAAATAAACTTATTATCGGATTTATTCCAAGACCGAATGTTTTCCAGTACTCCCAAAAGGTTGACATGTTATGTCTTTCCAGCTCGAAGATTGGTTTTGCTGTTGGACCGAAACGGGTAATATTATCGTTGTGCACTTCAGGATCACCATGAATAGCAGCAAAAGGAAGCTTAGCAACCTGCATTGTATATACCTTACCATTCAGCACTTTAGGTCCAGTATAAAAGCTACCCGCCATTGATAAGATTGCTAAGTTTTTTCCGTATCCAAGCGACTTTGCAATCATGAGGCTGTGACCTCCGGCGGCGATAACAACAACTGTAGATTTCAACTCACCTTTGTTAGTCAGAACTGTATAGTGATCTTCATTTTTGGAGATTTTAAGAAGTTTTGTATCAAGATTTATATCCAGCGTTGGATTCTTTCTCAAGGCATTGTCTACAAACGAATGACATAGTCTTTTAAAATCGACGGTGTACCCATCCTCTGTAACAAGAGCAAGTATTTCCTGCGATGGATCTCTGCCCTCGAGTACCCTTGGTTCTATTTTCCCAATCTCATCCCGCCCTATCATTTTCAATTTAGGAAATAGCTTACTGAAAGGAGGATATCTATTTTTCAGTTCCTCTACCTGGCTTTTGCCTACAGCAAGAACCATCTTTGAGTATTTACTGAATATCTTATTTTCGGAGGATTTGCTTTTTTCGCTCTCAACGTACCTCATAACCATATCGGACATCCTCTTTACACTTGTGGCTTTATCAATCGAATAATTGGTTTCGATATCGCCGAAGTGAAGAGTCTGGCTGTTATTATATGATGCAGAATTTACAAGACCAAAGTCAGAATATTTTTCAATTAAGCAAATCTTCTTTATGTCAGTATAATTACTTAAAGTATAGAGTAATGCCGTTCCGACCACTCCACCTCCAACAATAAGTACATCATATTTAGTATTTGTATCGTTTATCATTTTTAGCTTTTATCGTTCGTCTATTGGAATATAATCATGTTTGCCGTATACGTTTTTAAACGCAGGACGTATTATTCTCTTTGCTGAAAATGTAAGCTCTTCAATACGGTGAGTGCACCATCCGGAAACTCTTGCAATTGCAAAAAGAGGGGTATAAAGCTCTTTTGAAATATCAAGGCAGGAGTAGACGAAACCTGAGTAAAAATCCACATTAATACAGACTATCTTTGTTGATTTTTCTCCTTTAAATACTCTGAAAACTTCAGGTGTGAGGCTTTCAACCAGTGAATAAAGCTCAAATTCTTTAAGACGGCCTTTTTCTATTGCCAGTTCTCTTGCTTTGATTTTCAGAATACCAGCTCTCGGATCAGAAATAGTATAAACCGCGTGTCCGATACCATATATCTTACCTGAAAAGTCATTTGCCTTTTTATTAAGAATTTTCAGAAGATGCTCTTTAACTTCTTCCACATCGGTCCAGTCCTTGACATGGGTTTTCATATTTTCCATCATTTCCAGAACACGGACATTTGCACCACCATGCAAGGGTCCTTTTAATGAACCGATTGCTGATGTTATTGAAGAATAAATATCAGTTTCAGAAGAGCTGGTTACCCTCATTGTAAAAGTTGAGTTATTACCGCCCCCATGTTCTGCATGAAGAACAAGCATAAGGTCGAGAAGATCGGCTTCAAGTTTTGAGAACCCCTTACAATCACCTTTAATTAAATAGAGGAAATTTTCAGCAGGACTCAGATTGGGCTGCGGATGACGTATTGAAAGTGTCTTACCTTTATATAAGTGCCTCAATGCCTGATATGAATACGCTACGATTGTAGGAAATTTAGCAATAATATTCAGTGACTGCTTAATCATATTATCGAGTGCGATGCTATCGGGATTCTCATCAAGAGTATATAACCCGAGTACCGATCTGGCAAGAATGTTTAGTACATCTTTCCCCTTCATAGACAATATCATATCTTTAACAAAGTCATCAGGTAAAGCACGCAGAGAAGCCATATGGTCCGAAAATTCTTTCAGTTCATCTGCATGTGGAAGATGACCCGTTAATAACAGGTATACGGTCTCATCAAAGCCATGCCGGTCTTCTTTCTGAAATCCCTGTGTAATATCAGCTATATCAATTCCCCTGTATAATAATTCTCCCGGGATAGCAACAACTTTATCACCCTCTTTTTTATACCCGACCACATCGCCGATGTTAGTCAGTCCCACCAGAACACCTGTTCCGTCTTTATTCCTTAACCCACGCTTTACATCAAACTGTTCGAACAGATCATTATTAATCTGACATGATTTTCTAACCGAATCCTCCAACTTTAAAACGTAATTCTTGTCTTCCATTAGCATAGATTTATGACGTTTCCTAAAAATTAAATATTTGAAATAATTGCATCTGCAAATTCTGATGTCTTTAATAATGTTGCATTCTCCATCAGTCTATGAAAATCGTAAGTAACCTTTTTACTTTGTATTGTTTTTTCCAATCCTGCATAAATCCGCTCCGTTACTTCACTCCATCCCATATAATCAAACATTAGTGCACCTGAAAGTATTACTGAGCCCGGATTGACTTTATCGAGATCGGCATATTTCGGAGCTGTGCCGTGTGTTGCTTCAAAAATGGCGTGTCCGGTTTCAAAATTGATGTTTGCACCCGGAGCGATACCTATTCCCCCCACTATTGCGGCAAGAGCGTCAGAAATATAATCTCCGTTCAGGTTTAATGTGGCAATTACTGAGTATTCTGCAGGCCGGGTTAGAATCTGCTGTAGAAAAGCATCGGCAATTACATCTTTTATTATCACCTTGCCGGCAACTTCAGCCTGCTTTAGCATTTTGTCAGCAGTTTCCGCTCCCTGCTTATCTGAAATGATTTTATGTTGTTGCCATGTAAAAACGTCGTTAGCGAATTCTCTTTCGGCAAGAGCATACCCCCACTTCATGAAAGAGCCTTCAGTAAACTTCATAATGTTCCCTTTATGAACAATTGTAACTGATGGCAGCTTCTTTTCAATGGCAAATTTAATTGCCTGTCTTACCAGGCGTTCGGTGCCTTCCACTGAAACAGGTTTAATACCAATAGATGAAGTGTTTGGAAACCTGATTGATTTAACGCCCATTTCATCAATCAAAAATCTTTTTATTTTTTCAGTTTCAGGTTTGCCGTTCATGAATTCAATTCCAGAGTAAATATCTTCCGTATTTTCTCTGAAGATGTGCATATCAACCAACTCCGGATGCTTTACGGGACTAGGCACACCATTGAAGTACCTCACTGGTCTGTAGCAAGTATATAGATCCAATATCTGACGTAAAGCAACATTTAATGAACGCATTCCCTCCCCGACAGGAGTTGTAAGAGGTCCCTTTATACCTACCAGATATTCCCTAAAACCAGCCAGTGTATCTTCAGGCATCCAATTACCGGTTTGTTTAAAAGCTTTTTCCCCGGCAAGAACCTCTTTCCAGGCTATTTTCCTTTTTCCATTATAGACCTTTTGAACAGCGGCATCAAAAACCCGCACTGACGCTTTCCAGATATCAGGTCCGGTTCCATCTCCTTCTATAAAAGGGATGATTGGATTTTCAGGGACAATTAATTTTCCGTTGGCAAGCCTTATTTTTTCTGGTGTCATGGTATAAATTTATAGATTTGATTTTCTAATCAGGTTCAACGCACTTCCGGCTTTAAACCATTCAATTTGTGCAGCATTATATGAATGATTAGCTATTATAACCTCTCTTTTCCCATCAGAATGATTTAGTATAATAGTTAATTGTTTGCCTGGAGAAAGCTCTTTTAACCCGATTATATCAATTTTGTCGTTTTCTAAAATCTTGTTATAATCAGCTTTATCAGAGAATGTTAAGGTTAAAACTCCTTGTTTTTTGAGGTTAGTTTCATGGATACGTGCAAAAGATTTCACTATTACTGCTTTTACACCCAGAAATCTTGGTTCCATTGCAGCATGCTCGCGGGATGATCCTTCTCCAAAATTTTCTTCTCCAACAACCAACGAGCCAAGGCCTGCTTTTTTATACGCTTTTGCAACAAAAGGAACAGTATCGTATTGAGTTGTTAACTGATTCAGTATCTGGTTTATTTTATCATTGAAATAATTAACAGCTCCGATCATGTAGTTGTTTGATATGTTCTCCAGATGCCCTCTGTACTTTAACCAGAAACCTGCCATTGAAATATGGTCAGTAGTGCATTTCCCTTTTGCTTTAATTAGCAATAGCAGGTTTGAAAAATCCTTTCCGTCCCATTCCGTGAAGGGAGTTAAAGCCTGCAGCCTGTCCGATTCAGTGGCTATGAAAACATTTCCAGCACTTCCTGCTTTTTCAGGTTTCTGGTATCCGCTTTCGATATTTCCGAAACCCAGAGGGGGCAGGTCTATGCCTTTGGGTTCAGCTAATTTCACTAGTTTCCCTTCAGAATTCAGTAAAGAATCAGTTAACGGATTGAATGTAAGCTTTCCTGAAATTGCAATGGCGGTAACAATCTCGGGAGATGCTACAAATGCATAAGTATTTGGATTCCCATCAGTTCTTTTTGCAAAGTTCCGGTTAAAGGAATGAATAACAGTATTTACCGGACTTTTATCGGCACCCTTGCGATCCCATTGTCCAATGCACGGGCCACACGCATTTGCAAATATTTCGCCTCCTATTTTTTCAAAAGTACCAAGAAAACCGTCTCGTTCTGAGATGAACCGTATCTGTTCAGAACCGGGAGTAACTTTAAATTCCGACCTGGCGGTAAGTTTTAAATCGAGGGCATTTTTTGCAACCGCTGCTGCACGCGAAATATCTTCATATGAGGAGTTTGTACATGAACCGATTAGTCCTACTTCAACATTTACAGGCCATTTATTTTTTGCAGCAACTGTTTTCATCTGCGAAATCGGGGTGGCCAGATCAGGCGTGAAAGGACCATTGATAAAAGGTTCGAGCTCCGATAAATTTATTTCAATAAACTGGTCATAATATTTCTCCGGGTTATCACTTATTTCTTTATCTGCAGTAAGGTGTTCCCTGTTTTTTCCGGCTAGTTCTGCAACCTCATTTCTTCCTGTTGCAATAAGGTATTTAGCCATTGAGTTATCATATCCGAAGATAGAACAGGTAGCTCCGATTTCTGCACCCATATTGCAGATTGTTGCTTTTCCGGTACATGAAAGTGATTCGGCCCCTTCACCGGAATATTCAACAACACATCCTGTTCCTCCGCTAACTGTAAGCAATCCGGCAATCTTCAGGATTATATCTTTTGGCGAGGCCCATCCATTCAATTTCCCATTTAGTCTTATTCCGATTATCTTAGGAAGTTTCAATTCCCATGCCATACCTGTCATAACATCTACAGCATCTGCCCCTCCCACTCCGATAGCTATCATACCAAGTCCTCCCGCATTTGGAGTATGCGAATCTGTACCGATCATCATTCCTCCGGGAAAGGCATAATTTTCTAAAACTATCTGGTGTATAATTCCTGCACCTGGTTTCCAGAAACCAATATCGTATTTATTACAAACAGAACTTAAGAAATCATAAACTTCTTTATTTGTAAATACGGCTGATTTCATATCGTCGGCAGCTCCCGATTTTGCCATAATAAGATGGTCGCAATGTACTGAAGCGGGAACTGCTGTCGCTGATTTTCCTGCCATCATGAATTGCAAAAGGGCCATCTGGGCTGTTGCATCCTGCATTGCAACCCTGTCGGGAGCAAAGTCAACATAATCAACACCTCGTGTAAATGTTCTTACTTCTGATTTTTTATAGAGATGGTTATAAAGAATTTTTTCTGTCAAGGTTAAAGGATGATGCAGGTTTTTCCGGGTTTCAGCAATTCCTGAGGCTAGTTCTCTGTAAAATGCATCAATCATTTTTAAGTCAAATATCATGTCCAATATATTAAAGATTAAAACCTTATCTGTCCGTTTCCTTCAATTATCCACTTGTATGTTGTCAATGCTTCCAATGCCATAGGTCCTCTTGCATGTAATTTCTGGGTGGATATACCAATTTCTGCCCCAAGTCCGAATTCAGCCCCATCTGTAAAGGCGGTTGAGGCATTTGCGTAAACAGACGAAGCATCTACCAATTTATTAAACAACTGAATTCTGGAATTGTTTTCAGAAATTATTGCCTCGCTATGCTTCGATCCATAAGTATTAATATGGAAGAGTGCTTCATCAAATGTTTCTACTGTTTTGACAGCCATTTTATACGATAGAAATTCTGTGCCAAAAGATTCGCTGGTAGCTTTTTGAAGCAGGCCAGAAGGATACTTGTTCTCTAAAGCCTTATATGCTTTTTCATCAGCATATATAAGAACATTAGAATTTGAACATAGCTTAACAAGAAAAGCTAATTCCCCAATTCGTTTCTCATGAATTATAAGACAGTCAAGAGCATTGCAAACACTTACTCTGCGTGTTTTTGCATTGTTAATAATCAGCTGCCCTTTTTCTTTGTCCCCATACTCATCAAAATATGTATGACAAATCCCGGCACCTGTTTCAATAACTGGAATAGAGGCATTTTCCCTAACATAATCTATAAGACTGCGGCTTCCTCTTGGGATAATCAGATCAACATATTCGCGTGCATTTAACAACTGGGACGTTTCATCGCGACCAGAAGGAAGAAGGGTGATAACATCCTGGTCGACACCGTTTCTCTCAAGAACCTTTCGTATAACTTCAGCAATGGCTTTGTTTGAGTTTATTGCATCACTTCCACCTTTCAGAATACACGCATTACCAGATTTCAGACAGAGTGAAAATACATCAAATGTAACATTTGGTCTTGCTTCATAAATGACACCGATAACACCAAACGGCACAGATATCTTAGATATTATTAATCCATTGGGTCTTTCATTTTTTGACAATATCTTATCCAGAGGATTTGCCATGGCTGCCACGTTTCTGATATCGCCTGCAATTGCTTTAATTATTTCAGGAGTCAGAACTAAACGGTCATATTTAGGGTCTGACTTATCCATAAGAGCCAGATCCCTGGCATTTTCCTTAATAATAAAATCAGAATTCTCAAGTGCTGCCTCAGCAATCATTACGAGACATTTACTAATGATAATCGGATCTAAAACGCTTAATTTCCGACTAGCCTTTACTGCATTTTTAAATAATTGTGTGCAATCCATTTTAAAATTGTTCCTTGTTGCTTGTTGCTGGTTACTGGTTCTTCTTGCCCTACGCTCTATGCTCTTTGCTCTGAGCTTTTGTCTTTGTACTTTTGTCTTTTGTCTTTATACCTGAAGGCTACTTTTATTCTTCTCATTTATAACCAGGTAATCATAATGGATAAGTGGCTTACTCAACTTTTCTCCAATATTTTGTTCGGCTTTTTTAGAGTCGTACTGAGATTTTCCCAATCCTATTATATTGCCCTTCTTATCAACTATTCTTACAACATCACCACTTTTAAAAAACCCTTCAACTTTGGTAATTCCAATCAGAAGAAGGCTTGTTGCTTTTTCTCCCAAAAGAGCCTCTCTGGCGCCGTCGTTTATGACAACAGCTCCTTTTGCAAAAGTGTCTGAGTGAGAAAGCCACTTCTTAACCCCGGTCTCTTTCTTCTTGCTTGCAATAAAATGACTGTAGGGGACATCCTTTTTCCTCACAATATCAGTTATTATTGCATCGCGCGTTCCATTAGCGATAAACACATCAATGCCTTGTGACGCAATTTTTCGTGCAATCGTGCATTTTGTAATCATCCCTCCTCTTCCGAATCCTGATTTTTCCTTTGAAATATACTGCTCCAGATCTTCTGATTCCACATCTATTTTATTGATGAGCATAGCCCCCACATCCCCGGGTATTCCATTGTATACACCATCAACATTCGAGAGAATAATAAGTGAATTGCAATCCATCATTGAGCAGATGAGTCCCGATAATTCATCGTTATCAGTGAACATGAGTTCGTTAATTGAGATTGCATCATTCTCGTTGACAATAGGCAATACTTTATTTTCTAGCATTGCGGAAATGCAGTTCTTCATATTAAGGTAATGCCGCCTGTCCCTGAAGCTCTCTTTTGTTGCCAGTAACTGACCTGCCTGAATACCATATTTCCCAAATAGAAACTGATAACTCGACATAAGTTTTACCTGGCCAATTGCTGCCCATATCTGTTTGGCGGCAATTATGTTTGTCTTCTTTGACGGTGATACCTCGCTGCGACCTGCTGCCACAGCACCAGAAGTTATTAATATTACTTCAATACCCTGCTTGTAAAGTATGGCTACATCCTCAACCAGACGTAAAATTCTTCCGTCGTTAAGCGATCCGTCACTTTGGGTGATAACGTTGCTTCCTACTTTAATTGCAATTCTGTTAAATTTTGGCTTAATGCTTTTCAATTTATTACTGTTTATGCCTGTTATTATAACTTTTGTTGCAAAATTAAGAGAAATAGTGAAGATATTATAGCCAAACCCAACAATTTAGAATAAACAATAAGTACTAAAAAACGATACACTTTATGATATAAGCAATGCCTATCCTCACATTGAGTATCGTTTTACAAAATAAATCAGATTGTTAAACAGGGGACGAAAATATGACAATTATCATGAATAAATTATTCCTCCCCTTTCTTCAGTTCTCTTACAGGTTTATCGATGATTTCAAAGGCTGGAAGAGCATTCTTATTGTCGGTCGCCTTTAATTGCTCAAGCTTTCTACCAGCAGGTAATACCCTACTCTCCCACGATCCTATAGCATCGTTGAAGCCTTTTAGTGCAGATTTCAACCCGTTGCCCACCTTATCAAAATGATCGGCAAAAACACTAAGTCTTCCATGTAACTCTGTTGCTGCATCCATTATCGCCAGTGCATTCTCAGTAATATTATGCTGTTGCCACGACATTGCGACAGACTTGAGTATTACAATAAGTGTTGTTGGAGTGGCTAATATAATTTTATTATTCATGGCATCCTGCAATAAAGTCTTATCTGTCATCAAAGCAACGTTTAATGCAGATTCCACTTCCATATACAGTACAACAAAATCAGGTGTATTCTCAAACTGCGACCAATATTGCTTTTTACTAAGCTTATTAACATGATCCCTCAGATCCTTTGCATGTTTTGCAAAAAGAATGTTCCGGGAAGTTTCATCATCTGTTTCCAGAGCCTGAAGATATGCATCAAGGGGCAATTTTGAATCAACTACAACATGACTATTTCCCGGAAGATTAATAATCATGTCGGGTTTATAGACGAGATCTTCACCTTCAATATATACCTGTTCAAAGAAGTCACAATGACCCGACAGACCCGAAAACTCTACGACCCTTTTTAATCCTATCTCTCCCCATTTACCTCTTACCCTTGGATTTCTCAGGGCATTTACGAGCGCTGTTGTTTCCTTCTGCAAACTGGTGTTGGTATTCTGAATATTCGACAACATTTCGGTTACCTGTCCAAATGTTTTTTCAGAACCTTTTTCCAGTTCTTCAATTCGCTTTTTATAACTATCGATTGATTCTTTAACTGGCTTCAGCATCTCAGCTATAGCCGATTTCCGTTCATCAAGGTTTCCTTCTGCCTCTTTTACATGTGTTCCCAATTGTGTGGTAGCCAAATCGAGGAATTGTTTATTATTTTGTGTCAGTGCATCTGATGCTGCCGATTTAAAGGTATCAACCATTGCTTTCCTAACCTCATCCAGACTGTTTGCCTGGGCTTCAATTCTTGCTGTCAGCGTACTGATCAGCTTATTAAGTTCATTTATTTCTTCAATTTTAAGTAACAATGCCTTCTGATGCAGATCATTTAATCGCGACTTTGTAACCAGCGAAGCAATCATGCCTCCAGTTACCAGACCTAAGACAATATACAATATGATTTCCATGCGGTAAGAATCTAATTATCCTCAAATTTATGAGTTTTAACTGTAAATGTGCTGATAAACTTTTCCTTTTGCCATTTTTACTATCTTCGTACTTCTTAAACCAACCTTATGAAACTAATTGTAAAAGTAATTGCCAGCACAATGATCATAACAAGTTTTTGGTCGTGCACCTCAAAACAGGAAAAAATGGAAAACAGGATGAAGGCTTTTGTGGCTTCTTATGAATCAAAAGCAATACCCCTTTACCGCGAATCTGCTCTTGCATCGTGGAATGCTAATGTTACTGGTACTAATGAAGATTTTGCAAAGAGTGAAAAGGCTTCATTTGATTTTGCTAAAATCTTTGCAGACCGTAAAGCTTTTTCTGAGTTAAAGGAGATTAAAGAGTCGAATGCTATGAAGGATCCCATACTTGTCCGGGAAATGGAAATTTTGTACAATGGATATCTCGGAGGCCAGGTTGATACAACACTTATCGCTGAGCAGATAAGAATGGAGACTGAAATCAGTAAGATGTATGCTAATTTCAGGGTGTCTGTTAACGGGAAACAAATCTCTGATAATGAGGTTGAAAGCATCCTTAAAAACGAAACCGGCAGCAAAGAACTTCAGACAGCATGGGAAGGATCAAAAACAATTGGTCCAGTTGTAGCTGCTAATATCATAAAACTGGTAAAACACCGTAACACTATTGCTCAGAAAATCGGATTCAGCAACTACCATGAGATGAGTCTGAAACTTTCCGGTCAGGATCCGGCAGAAGTGACGAAGATTTTTGATGAGCTCGACAGCCTGACAAGGAATAATTTTGCTGAACTAAAAGGTGAGATTGACTCATATTTTGCAAAGCGATATAAAGTTGCAATTGCTGATTTGCGCCCATGGCATTATCAGAATCGCTATTTCCAGGAAGCTCCACAGATTTATAAAGTTGATTTCGATAAATATTATGCTAAACAGGACCCAGTAAAACTTGCCTCGACATTTTACAATGGAATGGGTTTGAATGTAGATCCTATACTTGCAAAAAGTGACCTTTATGAAAAACCGGGTAAAAACCAGCATGCATTCAGTACTGATATAGACAGATCGGGTGATGTCCGCACACTCGACAATATTCGTCCCGATTCTTACTGGATGAATACTATCTTGCATGAGCTCGGCCATGGTGTTTATTCCTATTATAATGATAAGTCCCTCCCATTTACCTTAAGGGATGCGGCTCATACGTTTACTACAGAAGCCATAGCTAATATGTTTGGCAGACTTGCAACCGATCCTCAGTGGATGCTTAGCATGGGTGTAATAGATGCGAAAGAGAGTGAAACAATCAGTGAAGAGAGCCGTAAAGCACTTCGTCTCCAGATGCTTGTCTTCAGTCGTTGGGCCCAGGTGATGTATCGTTTTGAGAAGAGTATGTACGAAAATCCCGATCAGAATCTCAATCAGCTTTGGTGGACCATGGTCGAAAAATACCAATTGGTCACTAAACCGGAAGGACGCGATATGCCTGACTGGGCAACAAAAATTCATGTCGCCCTATATCCCTGCTACTATCACAACTACCTGCTCGGAGACTTGCTTGCATCGCAGTTTTATAACTACATAACTACAAATGTTTCAAAAAACCAATCTTTTGTGGGTGAAAAAGCAGTTGGTACATATCTTAAAGAGAAGGTCTTTATGCCCGGCGCCAGATACGACTGGAATGTTATGATTGAGAAAGCCACAGGTGAAAAGCTGACTGCAAAGTACTATGCTAAACAGTTTGTTGAATAGAAAAGGCACAACGGCGCAAAGGCGTAACGGCACAAAGGCGCAATTGGAACCAGCAACCAACACGAAACGATAAACGCGAAACTGATAAACAAGCAACTAGCACCCAGCAACTATCTATAGAACACTTAACACTTAAAATATGAAAAACCTCATTGTCCTTCTATCAATTGCTCTTCTTTCGTCCTGTACTTCATCAGAACCCAAAAAAGAGGTAAAAAGTGATGCAGGATTAATAAATGAAACCGTTGTTAAGAACACTATTGACACAGTAAAAACAGCAAAACCCGCCGCTGATCTTATATTACTTTCCAAGGGGGTAAAGCATGCTGCATCACTCTGGAGAAAAGAAGACGGATCCGAAGCTGATTTCACAAAATTTGTTAA
>Ga0209745_1000526_pt1 | contig 23434 bp, 15 predicted proteins | sample BarGraNGADG00312_FD_184495 | JGI IMG/M metagenome (GOLD analysis project Ga0209745, IMG submission 184495) | Arctic peat soil microbial communities from Barrow, Alaska - Barrow Graham LP Ref core NGADG0004-312 (SPAdes) (version 2) | ecosystem: Environmental > Terrestrial > Soil > Wetlands > Peat...
TTTGCTCTGGAACTCATTCAGCTGCGGTATGCTGGTCGGGTGTATCTGAACGAAGCTGGGATTGGCAAAGGCAGCCCCTTTCTTGTAGGCTTTCCAGGCAGCAGATGCATTTGAGTTGACTGCCAGTGTTGAAAAATAATATACTGTGCCGTAACCACCGGTGGCAAGCACGACAGCATGAGCGGAATGCCTTTCTATCTCACCGGTAATGAGATTTCGTGCTATTATTCCGCGGGCTTTGCCGTCGATGATAACAAGGTCAAGCATATCCCTGCGCGGATACATCGTAACCGTACCGGCTTTGATCTGCCTGTTAAGTGATGAATATGCGCCAAGTAGGCATTGCTGTCCTGTCTGCCCTTTTGCATAAAAGGTGCGTGACACCTGTACGCCGCCAAATGAACGCGTTTCAAGAGTGCCGCCGTATTCACGTGCAAACGGAACGCCAAGGGCAGTATAGTGGTCAATAACCTGGTTGCTGACCTCAGCAATGCGATAGACATTTGCCTCTCGCGCCCTGAAGTCTCCTCCCTTGATCATGTCATAAAAGAGACGGTAAATATTGTCTCCATCGTTCTTGTAATTCTTGGCTGCATTTATGCCTCCCTGTGCTGCAACCGAGTGTGCCCGGCGCGGCGAATCCTGGTAACAGAATACTTTGACGTTATACCCAAGCTCACCCATGGAAGAAGCAGCTCCGGCACCCGAAAGCCCTGTGCCGATGATTATAATGTCAAGCTTCTTTTTGTTGGCCGGGTTGACCAGTTTCGAGGCTGATTTGTACCTTGTCCACTTCTCCTCAAGCGGACCTTCCGGTATTTTTGCATTCAGAGTTATCATGATGTTACGGTTCTTCAGGTTATTTTAACTGCCAGATTACAAGAGGTATTACCGCAAAACCCAGCGGCAGTACAATTGCATATATCAGCGATATGGCCTTGATGACAGGTGTCCAGAATTCATTGGCCAGGCCCAGGGTCTGAAAAGCTGACTGCAGGGCATGATACAGATGGAAGCCAAGCAGGATAAAGCAAACCCAGTAAAGGATTACGTATCCCGGAATACTGAAAAGCTGATAAGCCACAAAATAGAAATTCTCAGGATCACCTTCAACCAACCCAAGCTTTATGAAATAGAAATTGAAGAAATGTATGACGAGAAAGATCAGGACTGCTCCTCCGGTCCAGAACACGAACCTTGAAAATGCCGAGGTTTTGGATTTGTTACTGACAGCGTATCTTACAGGACGTGAAAGCCAGTTCTGTATCTGCAGGAATACCCCGTAGGTGATGTGTACTACAATTGTCAGAAGCAGAAATATCTCAATCACCTTGACGAGAGGGAAAGAAGCCATGAAGTGAGCAGCTTTGTTGAACGGGTCCGGGTCATCATTCAGCAACATAAGATTGATGCCCAGGTGAACCGGCAGGAACAGCAGCAGAAACAATCCGGCAATTGCCATCACAAATTTCTTCGAGACGGCTGAGAATAGTATTTTGTTCATCGGTGTTGTACTTTTGAGTTCAGAAGAGTCATGAAAGAACAGTTAAGAATCTATTCTTCCATGTAAATTTAAAAAGTTTTTTTGCCTAAACAAATTAATAAAATGAACCCTCCGGATCAGTTAGCCTCGATATAACTGAGGGCATCAATAAGCGTCTTGTCTATTTTCTCCCACAAGGGATAGAAACCTTTGTTGTCAATCATATTCCTGGCAATGTAGGCCTTCAGCTGGATGTAAATGATATTTTCCGATATTTTAATCTGCTCTCTGTTGGGCTCTATCCCGTTATCTTTAGCGTACCTGATGAATTTATTCATGATATCCTGTCCTGAAAGCCACTGATCGAGCGATTTAAGGTCATGATATTTCTTCATGGTCTCACGGTTATCCTCAGTAAATTTAAGAGCATACCTGTAGAGCAGGCCAGAATTTCTTATTGCCATAAAATAATCCGAAATGCCGGTGGTATCGATAGGAATAAATATATCAGGCATAATGCCGCCGCCGCCATAGACTATCTTTCCTCCCGGGGTTGTAAAACGAAGTGTATCAGTAACATGAATTGAATCGGCCTCTTCGAACTCGCCGTGCATATACCTGTTTCCAAGGTCCTCGTAATACTTGTCAACGCCCTCGTTATAAGGCTTTTGTATCGATCTTCCGGTTGGAGTATAGTAACGCGCTATAGTAAGTCTCATGCCGGATCCGTCGCGGAATGATATAGGTTCCTGTACCAGTCCTTTGCCAAATGAACGGCGGCCTATTATAGTACCGCGGTCATTATCCTGCACAGCGCCCGCAAGTATCTCACTGGCCGAGGCGCTCCATTCATCAATAAGGATGACCAGGTCTCCCTTTTCAAATTCACCGCCAGAGGTTGCTCTTACATCCTGCCTTGGTTTTGATTTACCCTGGGTGAAGACGATAAGCTGTCCTTCCGGGAGAAACTCGTCAGCGATCATCGTAGCTGCATCCATGACACCGCCTGAATTACCCCTGAGATCCAGGATTAGTTTCTTCATACCCTGAGCTTTCAGCTCATTCAGGCCTTTCGTAAACTCATCATGTGTTGTGAGGGCAAAGTTGGAGATCTTAATGTATCCGACGTCATCAGACATCATGTATGATACGTCGATGCTGTAAATCGGGATTTTATCACGAACAATAGCGAATGGCAAAAGCGAGTCGACTCCCTTTCTTTCAATCTTAAGATCAACTCTTGTACCCCGTGGGCCTTTGAGCAATTTTACTACTTCCTCATCAGGGATACTCTTTCCTGCAATAAGTGTATCATCGACGAAGATGATCCTGTCTCCCGGGGTGATGCCGGCTTTCTCGGAAGGACCTCCTGAAATGGTACTGATTATCTGAACGGTGTCAGTCAGCATCTGGAATGTAACGCCTATACCATCGAAGTTGCCCTGAAGGGGTTCATTTGCCTGCGCCAGGTCCCGTGCCGGGATATATACCGAATGCGGATCAAGCTTGCGCAGCATTACCGGGACAGCCGCCTCAATAAGCGCATCACGGTCAACAGTGTCAACATAATCAGATTCGATAATATCGAGTATGCGGGAGAGCTTATCGTTCGATGGAGGGAAGTTGGTATAAAGACCGTTCTGAGGGTGAGGCATGTAAAATCCGACCAGGATCCCAATGGCTAATCCTACGGCTATTATAAGCGGAAGATATGCTCTGTTATATTTCATTTTTCTTTTCTTCTATGTCGATATAAACAAGTTCGATGCCTGCACGCCTGAGGAGTTCGATGCCGTCCAGGTTACGGTACTGGTTGCTGTATACAACGCGCCTGATGCCAGACTGAATGATGAGTTTGGCGCACTCCATACAGGGTGAATCTGTAATGTAGAGGGTCGAATTCTCGCTTGAATTGTTTGATCTTGCAACCTTGGTGATGGCATTGGCTTCAGCATGGAGAACGTACGGTTTGGTCACATTGTTCTCATCCTCGCATACATTTTCAAAACCTGATGGTGTACCGTTATAGCCGTCAGAGATGATCATCTTGTCTTTCACGATAAGAGCACCCACACATCTTCTCCGGCAATAGGAGTTCTCTGACCATATCCCTGCCATGCGCAGGTAACGTCTGTCAAATTGTGCCTGTTTTTCACCGTAAGGGTGTACGGCATCCTTCTTTGTCATCCTCATTCAATTCGAGCGACAAACTTAATCGTTTTTGCAGCCAATTCAAAGAAACTCAAAGGGCACTTAAGTTCGTAGCTCAAGTGCCCTATGTAAAATCATTGAGATCTGCCGGCGATTATTAGTTGCTGTTTTTCCAGGTGTACGCGTGCGGCCAATCACTTGTACTGGTACTTACTGATGTATGACAGATAAAGCATCCGTTCATTGTTTCAGGGTTGCTGCCGCCATGCTGCCCGGCATATTCACCCATATCACTCACTCCTCTTGAACTGTCATGGCATGTGCCGCAGCTGCCAAGTGTCTTTGGGGAGGTGCTGTAAGGCTGGTACTGCATTGCCTGGTAATTATCCACATCTTTTGATGATGGAACCATTGCGTGGGGACTGCCATGGCAGGAAGTACACGCCATATTTCCATGACCTTTGGATTCTCTGTATAGAGCTGACGTTGAGCCAACATCTGTTGCTTCGTTGTGGCAGGTGGAGCAGGATGGCTCATTAACCCATGGTACTCTGGTGCTGGTTGAGGAAGCTACCTGGGCCATCGTACCGTGGCATGTGACGCAGTTGCCGTCTGCTGCCGTGTGCTTTATGCTGCGATTACATTTTGTTGTCTGACCGGGATGGCAGTCATAACATGATGCTCCTTTGTCTGCGTGATAACCATGGATAGCCTCGGAAAGGTATTTGCCTGACGATCCTCTGCCGGTCATTCCCAAGGCCTCAGAACCATGACACTTTGCGCAGAGAACAGGTTTTGACTGCATAAGTGATGTTCCTACCTTATCATCATGTTTGGCGAGAACATCGTTGAAAGCATCCGTTCCATGACACTTTGCACAGTTGATCTCATCGGAGGTAGGGACTGTAGCTCTTGTTGTTGCGACAGTATTTCCGGAACCGTCTTTAACCGTAATCTCCGCCACCTGTAAAGGATCCCATACACCCTGGTCATTAACAGGCACAACAGGTATCCCTGTGGCCTCAAATCGTCCTGAAGCTGCAGTCATTGTTCCGCTAAGCCCGTTGCCCGTGAGCCCTATATCATGTTGCAGCGAGGCCATACCAAACAATGCTGTAATATGATCCCAGAAGCCTCCGTACTGACGCTTGCCGTATGATGATGTGTTTTCCATAATTTTGTACTCTACCGTAATACCGCTTGTTATTATTACTGGTGGGTTACCTCTTTTAACAACCTGCGCAAGCACTGTATTGTAAGGAGGAAGGATCACGGCCTGGTCATAGGTTGGATTAAGACAATGCATACCGAGGGAGTTCGATGCAAAGACTACATAATCACTTGAGGCGAATGGCGGATTGTTGTTTGGCTTGTTACAGCCTGCTAAAGCAAAGATGGAAAGCACCACTATGATGCTTGTCGGCAGTCGGAAATCTGATAATAATAACCTTTTCATAATAATAATTTATTAAACAAATATTTCACCTTTAAGAAATAAAACTGTTTGTCCTGCAATAAGGGTTCTGTTACCTTTTAAGGTGCATTCGAGGTAACCTCTCCGTGCAGACAATTGCCTGGCTGTCATTAACGTTTTTCCAAGCCTGGCAGCCCAGAAAGGTGTAAGGGTGGTATGTGCTGACCCTGTTACCGGATCTTCATCTATTCCGGCCTGCGGTGCAAAAAACCTTGAGACAAAATCGGCATCAGAACCGGGGGCAGTCACTATAATACCGCGGCCATCAGCCATGGCAAGCTTCCTGAAATCAGGTTTGAGGGCAAGTATCTCAGCCTCGCTTCCGAAAAGCAGAAGAAAGTCGCTTCTTCCCATGAAACACTCAACAGGCTCTTTACCAAGGCTTTCCATTACCAGTCGCGGCAGATCGCATTTATGCAATGTATCTGTTGGAAAATCAAGCTCCAGCATATCGCCCTTTTTCCTGACAACCAGGTCTCCCATATTCATGGTATGAAAGGTCACTTCCTGCCTTTCGGGCTCGAGTATATCCATTACAACATAGGATGAGGCCAGTGTTCCATGGCCGCAGAGATCAACCTCCGTAACCGGAGTGAACCATCGGATAAGCCATTCATTTCCCTCAGGAACGATAAAAGCAGTCTCGGCAAGGTTGTTTTCCAATGCGATCTTCTGCATCAGATCACCGGGAAGCCAGTCTGCGATAACACATACACCTGCAGGATTACCTGTGAATTTTCCGCAAGTGAATGCATCAACCTGATAAAAAGGTAAGGAACTCAATTTATAAATTAAATGACTTTATAAAGTTAATAATATTTTAGCCTGTTATGGGGTCTGAATGATCATTAAAATGCAGAAGGAATTGTATATTAGTGTCACCATGGAACCAATCAGAACACAGGGAGCAGAGGTATCAAAGCTAACCCCTGCACGCTGCAATATTTATGTGATCAGCAACAAGGGTCAGAGCATCATAATTGATACGGGGATACAGTCTGACCGCACAAGGATTAATTGGGCTCTGATAAGAAGAGGGATTAAACCTGATGCCGTGATCCTGACGCATTCTCACTTTGACCATGCCGGGAATGTTGCGTGGCTGCAAAAAGAATACGGATCAAAAGTTCTTGTTCAGGCTTCAGAAAAAGAAGCCCTTGAAAGTGGAGATATGCCAATCCCGGAAGGGACCTACGGCATTACCCGAAGCATCGTTTCCATCGGACGGAAGATGACGTCGATGTTTAGCTACGAACGCTGCATACCGGATATTGTCATCAATGAATTCATGGATCTTTCCTGCTTGGGGATTGAAGGTTATGTCATGCACATACCCGGTCATTCACCGGGAGGAGTAGCGGTTGTGATTGACGGTGAAATTGCACTGGCTGGCGATTCGATCATAGGCACCATGCCGGGCAGCCCGTTCCCTCCGTTTGCCGATGACATTGATGAGCTGATGAGGAGCTGGAAGAAACTGCTTGACACCGGGTGTCATACTTTCCTGCCGGGACACGGCAAACCAGTCAGCAGAGAACAATTAGTGGCCGAATATGAAAAAAGGTCTTTAAAACATACACCGGGCACTTTCAACTCTTCGGCTTCATTATAACCCCGATTTTCTTTCTGCCATCGATTTTAATGACCAACGGTTCCGAAAATCTTATGTGTCTTAGATACTGATCCTCGAAAAAGGTATCGGCAGCTGATAAAAAATCAAAATCGGTAAAACCATCGCCGATAGAGGGGTTAAGTGTAAAATAGCCAACTCTGAAAGCTGTCAGGTTCTGGAAAAAGTGAGTTCCCTGGCTCGGATCGACCCGGTAATTATCAAGTCCTGATTCAATTATAACCCTGGCGGCAGAAATTTGCGGCCATTTAACAGGTATTCCAAGCCACGGATCACTTGAACCCCATCTGCCGGGCCCGATCAATATATAATTTCTCCCCTCTTTTAGAAACTCATCATTTATTTCGTTGAGCTTAGCGGCAATTTCCTGATTTTTTGCCGCAGTGAAGTTTTCAGTTTTAACATATATCAGGTCACATATCCCGTTTATAGTTCCGTTCCCCAAGGCTGAATTTGAAAGTATGATTGTATCCGAATGAGAAATCTCCTCCAGTTTATCTTTGATTATTTCAGTGTTTTCAACAATTGGCCTGATTTGCAGGAGATTGAACAAAATAGGTTTTTTTCTTTCGGGGTCAATATTTACTGCAAATTCTATTTCAACAGGATTGTTCAGCTGTTGCTGTCCGATTTCAAGTATTGTTTTCAAAATATCATCCAAAGGAAACAGGTCATACTTCAGGACATTGGAAAAGGTTATTATTCTTTCACCATCGTCACTTAGGTCATCTCTTATGACATCATTCTGAAAATCGTAGGTGGAAGCCACAAATTTAAGCGAGCCATCTTTTTCCGCGTCGCTGATTTTCAGCTTAAGCAGATTTACCGCATCGTCGGTACTTGGGATAAAACTGGCCGGGTTAAGATCGAGAGCATAAAATTCATGCTGGGTTTCGCGCAAGGCCATTTTAGTATCTGACAACTGCAATACCTTTCGTGGGTATTTTGGTGAAAACCTGAGTGCCATCCCTCCGTCGACAATATATTTACCTAAACCAAAGGCAAGGCTGACAAATCCATCTTCTGATTTTTCAGGTTCAATCGGATAAAAATTGATTGATCTTGCGACACCTGAAATAGTCGGGTAGAAACGATTTTCATATTTCTGTCCGCAAACCTCCTGAAGCACGATGCCCATTTTCTCTTCTTCTATCAGGCTTTCAGTAGCCGTCATATAGTCTTTGCTGCCCTTGAAGAAAACAGATGCATAAACACTTTTTATCCCGATGCTCAGCAATTCCAGCATCGTCACATCGTCTTCAGCTTTGGGGATCATATATGTGGAATAAATCCCGGCAAATGGCTGAAAATGTGAATCTTCAAGTAAACTTGATGAGCGTATTGCCACAGGACCATTTATTTTTGAAATAAAGACATATAAATCCTTATGAATTCTTGCTGGCAGCTTTGCTCTCACGAATGCGTCAAGAATTTCTCTGTCACTTTGATGCGATAAACCTATTCCGTATAGATTGTTTTGAGTAATGAATTCATCAAATACATCTGTGCTGAGCACTACTGTTCGCGGTATTGAAACTACAGTATCTTCAAAACTTTCAAAATACTGATTTTGCTTAATTATACTATCCAGAAAAGCCAATCCGCGTGCTTTCCCCCCTATTGATCCCTCACCTATTTTAGTAAATGTCAGGTATTCATCAAAGTGTTCCCGGTAAAACTCGGCAATGACACCATGTCCCTTGTTAAGCCGGAAATTGGCAATGGCATCGAAAATAAAGCGACGTGCCTGATCGAGGCTGGCAAAGTCATCAAGGCTTATTTTTTTTAAAAACTCAGCGAGTGAAAACAAAGCTCGCGCATAGAGCCATTTGGATAAATGGTTTCTTGAGAGATGGTACCGAAGCGAATCATCCGGAATTTCAAATAACCTGCGCTGGAAATTCTGCAAATCAGAAACCCTCGCAATTTCCAGTCCTGTTTCGGGATCAGTAAAAACAAAATCACCAAAAGAGAAAAGGCTTTTCATATAAGCTTTTAACTCCGCCGGAAGAGATTTGGAGTTTTTATTTAAAAACCCGTTCCCGTATTCTTTTGCATATTTTTCATTTTCGGGGTCTGCCGATTGAATTAAGACAGGAATGTTAGGATCATGTTCTTTTATCTGCTTAAAAAAATCTTCAATAGTGCCCTGGCTTTTAAGTCCGTTGTGGTTTGTGTCAACATCGGTAATTACACCAAGGAGCTGTGATTTATGTCTTTCGAATAGCTGCAACCCTTCAGAATAACTGGTAGCAAGAAGAATTTTGGGCCTTCCCCGCATTTGCATCATTTTCTGATGCTCGTTAAGGCCCTCGATCATGTATTCCCGTGACTGTTCAAGGATAATTTTGTAAAGATGACGTAAATAAATCGTAGCCGTCTTAACTGAGTTTTCAATTAATAATATGGATTGTACTCCCTCATGTTTATTATCCTCCTCTACATTTAATTTATCTTCAATAAGGTTAATGATCGGGAAAAGGATATTTGTACTTCCCAGCCAAGTGAAAACATAATCAATGCATGATAGATCCTCGTTTTTTAATCTGAGAGATACTTCCCTTGAATCAGGAGCAACGATTACAATAGGTTTTTCGGGATAAAGGTTCTTAATATTCGAACAAAGTTCAAAAGGATCCAGATCGCTGATACTCAACATATTTATAATTAAATCGATCTGTCTTCTGCTCAGTAATTCCATCGCTTCCGATGCAGACGCAACGTGAATAAACTGCGGAGGATAACGGATATTAAATGAAACATAATCGTTGAAAATTCTTTCATCAATTTTCCCGTCCTCTTCCATTATAAAAGCATCGTATTTGCTGCAAATCAATAAGACAAATTGAATTCTCTTACGCATCAACAGCTCAAAGGAAGTCTCTCTGAAAGTATTTTTTCTGAGCTTATCCATCTTTAAAATATCCTAGACCAATCCCTGGGCCAGCATAGCTTCGGCGACCTTGACAAATCCGCCAATATTGGCGCCATTGACATAATTAATGTATTTATCTTTTTCTATCCCGTATTTCACACAAGTGGCATGGATATCCTTCATTATCTGATGTAAGCGGCTGTCAACTTCCTGGCTCGTCCATGACAGGCGCATTGAATTCTGGCTCATTTCCAAACCCGAAGTGGCTACTCCGCCGGCATTAGCGGCTTTGCCGGGGCCATACAGAATCCTGCTCTTAAGAAATATCTCGACTGCATCCGGTACTGATGGCATATTAGAGCCTTCAGAGACTACGAAGCAACCGTTTTTGATCAGTAATGTTGCGTCAGGACCTGATATTTCATTTTGAGTGGCAGAAGGCAAAGCTACCTGGCATGGTACTTCCCACGGTCCCGGCTTTCCGTCAACATATTTGCACTTGTATTTATCAGCGTATTCCTTAATCCTTCCTCTTTTTACATTTTTCAGATTCATTACGAACGCAAGCTTTTCCTCATTAATTCCTTCAGCATCATAGATATAGCCATTGGAGTCCGACAATGTAACCACTTTTGCACCCATTTGAATTGCTTTTTCAGTGGCATATTGTGCTACGTTACCCGAACCAGAGACTGTGCAGATCTTGTTTTTCAGGCTATCACCTCTTGTATTAAGCATTTCTTCAGCAAAATAGACCTGGCCATAACCCGTGGCCTGCGGGCGGATAAGACTTCCTCCCCATTCAAGACCTTTTCCTGTCAATACGCCCGTGAATTCATTTCTAAGCCTTTTATACTGACCGAACATAAAACCAATTTCTCTGCTTCCAACACCAATATCACCGGCAGGCACATCAGTATCTGCTCCTATATGCCTGAAGAGTTCACTCATGAAAGACTGGCAGAAGCGCATCACTTCATTGTCAGTTTTTCCTTTGGGGTCGAAATCCGATCCTCCCTTGCCGCCACCCATCGGAAGGGTCGTTAAGCTATTCTTGAAGACCTGCTCAAAAGCAAGGAACTTAAGAATACCTAAATTAACGGTAGGGTGGAATCGTAAACCACCTTTATACGGCCCGATCGCACTGTTCATTTCTATTCTGTAGCCTCTGTTTATCTGAATTTCACCTTTGTCATCCATCCAGGGGACCCTGAAGATTATAACCCTTTCAGGTTCGGCTATTCTCTCCAGAATTTTAGGGTACCGGTATTTCGGGTTCTCTTCAATAAACGGCATAATAGACTCCGTAACTTCTTTTACAGCCTGGTGAAATTCAATCTCACCGGGATTTTTGGCGATGATTTTCGCCATGAATTCTTCAACTGCTTTGGACATGGTTTTTGATTTTTTTAAGGTGGGTTTCTTGATAAGAAACAAATTTATATAATTAAAATCCTTGATACTATAACTTTCAGATAAAAATTAATCGGGATATTTTTATAACTTTCATATTATTTTGTTTCAGGGTTTAAATTTCATGAAGCAGATGAACGGGTTATCATTCAGAAAGTTACTGTTCCGAATTTAGTTTTTTTTGACCTTAGGACACAATGGAAGATATATCGCATTGGCAAAAGGAAATGCAGAAACTTCTGGCTGAAAAAATCCAAAGTCAGAAAGGCTTGTCGATTATTTATCTGATAAACAAGATAATCAGCAGGAGGGATTCAGTCGAGGATACACTTTCTGAAATTGTTAAAGAGGTACCCAAAGGATGGCAATACCCAGAATATGCATATGCGCGCATAAAATATGATGGCCAGGAATACCGGCCAGAGGGTTTCAAGGAAACCCGATGGATTCAAAAACAAATATTTGAAACGTATGATAAAAAATGGGGAGCCATTGATGTTTTCTATTCTAAACAGCTCCCTAAGGCTGATGAGGGTCCTTTTTTACATGAGGAGAGACAATTGCTGGAAAATATAGCAACTATTGTTTGTAACTACATAAACTCACAAAAGGCAATAAGTCAATCAGAGGGTGTTGAAGAAGATACCGTAATCAGACTGGAGCGCTCCCGGATAATCAGTGAAGAGAAAAACATTGATGACACTCTATTACAAATCTGCAGGGATATGCCAAAATCCTGGCAATATCCGGAATTCTCCGTTGCAAGAATCATTTACGACGGGAAAGAATACCTGAGTTCTGATAAGAATTTTGAAGAGTACCAATGGAGCTTAAAGGAGGATTTTACGACTATTGACAGTAAAGCCGGCACTATTGAGTTCTATTACCTGAAGGGTTTTCCGGTCAGCAATAAGGAAATGTACCTGAAGTCCGAGGAGGAGCTGCTGGGTAACATGGCAAACTTAATTGCCGGATTTTTAAACATAATTAAGGGTAATGAAATTCAACATCCTTCAGAAAAGGAGGATACAAAAAGCAGCGAGAAAAATGAACCCAACAGGATTTTTGCCTGTATTAATGAGGTTTCGAAGATACTGAGAAACGGACTTTCGATAGATACTACACTGACAGGGATAATCGGGATTATTCCGCAGGCATTTCGATTTCCTGAACTCATTAAATCCCGCATTAAATATGATGATCAGGAGTTCTCATCATCCGGTTTTGTTGAAACGCCCCGACCTTTTAAAGTTTTCTTTAAGACCATTTCAGCAAAAAGGGGTTCGATCCAGGTTTATTATTCAGGTGATGGTCTGGAAACTAATGACCAGCCCTTCCTGGAAGAAGAGAAACAGTTTATTGAAACCCTTGCATTGCTGATATCAGGCTTTATAAATGTCATTTACGGGCTTGACAGGGTCATTGCCACTGAAAAAGGATTAAAGAAAATCATGTATGAAAAGACAGAACGTCTGAAAGAGCTGTCGTGCATTAATCAAACCACGTCAATTCTTCAGGCTGAAAAATCTGTCGAAAATGCATTGAAACAAATTGTTTACATAATACCTGACGCCTGGCAATATCCGGAATATACAGTTGCACGGATCAGCTATGACGGCCAGGAATACATCTCGCCAAATTTTAAATCTACCAAGTGGAGGCAACGGCAACCCTTTCTCACAATCGATGATAAGGTTGGTGAAATAGAGGTTTACTATACTAAAGAGTTTCCTGACATAGACGAAGGTCCGTTTATGAAGGAGGAAAGAGATTTGATAAATAATATGTCAACCCTGATCTGCAATTATTTAAACACATTGCAGGGTGAGGTTGCCATAAAGAAGTTCAGAGATGATGAAGATCTCAAGCAAAAATTCCAGGCAGCCAGGGATTTTCTGTTAAACAAGAGAAAACTTCTCCAGAATTTCCTCGAGAAAAACAATTATGACCGTGATGTATTCCATGATCTGATGAAGTTTAAAGTAAAAGAGATATTAATTATTTCAAATCTTTATGATGCTTATAGCCTTGAACGTGAAGGCAAATTTTCCGATTATATCCTGGGAGTTTATTACCAGTTGAATTTAACATCAATACCCAGAATTACAGGTGTAGGGTCGTTTGAAGAAGCCTTTGAAAAGCTTTATTCCAGGCATTTCGACTTAATAATTATCATGGTGGGCATTGATAAGAAGGGGCCGATGGAAATTGCACAAAAACTGAAAGCACTGTACAAGTACATTCCCATTTATTTATTGCTCAATAACAATCAATTCATACATTTCTTTCAGACCGAACAGAAGAAAACGCATCTTATCGATAACGTTTTTGTCTGGAACGGAGATTCCAGGATATTTTTTGCAATGGTCAAACAACTGGAGGATCATGTAAATGTTGAGAACGACACCAAAGTAGGTTATAGTCGGATTATACTGATTGTAGAAGACTCGGCAAAATATTATTCGCGCTACATTCCCCTGCTCTATCATAGTGTTATGGAGCAGACCAGACGAATTATTGAGGACGTCAGCTCCATGGATGAATTGTATAAGCTTCTTCGCTTGCGGGTTCGTCCCAAAATTTTAATGGCATCGGATTACGAAGAAGCAATTGACATCTTTAACAAATACAAGGAATTCTTCCTTTGTTTAATATCTGATGTAAAATTTCAGAAAGACGGAAAATTCGACGAAAACGCAGGGTTTGAACTGGTTAAATTCATCAAGTCTGAAATTCCCGACCTGCCCACTATAATACAATCATCAGATCAGGAGAATGAGAAGAAAGCCAAAGAATTAAACTGCGTATTTATATACAAGGATTCAGATACACTTGCCCAGGATATTAAATACTTCATAAGCTACAATCTCGGATTTGGTGATTTTATTTACAAGGACGGAGCCGGAGAAACAATCGGCACCGCCAAGAACATGAATGAATTTGAAGAACAGCTTCAATCCATCCCGACTGAAACGCTGTTATACCATGCAAAGAAGAATCATTTTTCATTATGGCTTACTGCCCGGGGCGAGATCCAGCTTGCCAGGGAAATTGCACCAAAGAAAATAAGCGACTTCAAGGATGCCGAAAGCCTGAGGGAATACCTTATCAATGTTGTAAAAAAACTCAAATATGAGAAAAACAAAGGCAAAATTGTTGAGTTTGATGAAACGCTGATCCTTGAAGAGAGCAATATAATTCTGCTGTCTACGGGTGCGCTTGGAGGTAAAGGAAGAGGGCTGGCGTTTGTCCACACCCTGATTTATAATTTTGATATATCAAATTATGTCCAGGGGATCAATATCAAAGCACCCCGGACCTTTATAATTGGTACCGATGAATTTGAGGGCTTCCTCGATAATAACAAGCTGAGGGATAGAATCTATTCAGAAACCAGGTACGAAACAATTAAGCGGCTATTTATTGAAGGGAGACTTTCTTCTGCTTTGGAAGCGAAATTGCGGATTATCCTCGAGAAAATCACCAAACCCCTGGCCGTCCGTTCTTCAGGACTTTTTGAAGATTCCCTGATGCAGCCTTTTGCTGGCATTTTTGAAACCTACCTGCTGCCAAACAGCAATGCGGATATTGAAATCCGTCTAAGACAACTGATGGATGCAATTAAGCTGGTATATGCATCCATATATTCTGATACCGCCCGGGGTTATATCAATGCCATTAATTACAAGATCGAAGAAGAAAAGATGGCAGTGATAATTCAGGAAGTTGTAGGTGAGCAATATGAAAATACTTATTATCCGCATATCAGCGGAGTAAGCCAGTCATATAACTATTACCCTTACAGCTATATGCAGCCCGAAGACGGATTTGCTGTTATCGCGATAGGTTTGGGGATTTATGTGGTTGAAGGCGAAAAAGCCTTTAGATTTTCACCAAAATATCCGAACCTGGAAATAAATACACCAAAGGACCAGTATTTAAATTCCCAGATTGAACTTTTGGCTGTTGATCTGGCTAAGAAAGAGTTTAATCTGCTCGACGGAGATACCGCCGGGCTGGTACGGTTAAGCATAGAGGATGCTGAGAGGCATGGAGTAATTAAACACTGTGCATCAGTTTATTCTGCTGAGAATAAAACAGTTTACCCGGGAACAGACAAGGCAGGTCCCAGAATTATCAATTTTGCTGATATCTTAAAATACCGGTACATACCTTTGGCTGACACGCTGGTAGAGATCCTGGATATTGTCAAGGAGGCGCTTGGTACTCCGGTTGAGATTGAGTTTGCTATCGATCTAGCCAGGGATAATAATAATAAAGCTTCGTTTTACCTGTTGCAAATCAAACCTATAATTGGAGCATCGATTGACTATGAAATCAATATGGATGAGATAGACAAAACACATATCCTGCTTTTTGCGGAAAAAAGTATGGGCAATGGAATGATTAACAATATCCATGATGTGATTTATGTCAACAAAGACGATTTTGACAAAACCAAAACCCTTGAGATTGCCGCTGAGGTAGCCTCCTTTAACGATGAAATGATCAGGAGTGGCAGCCAGTATATTTTATTAGGCCCTGGAAGGTGGGGCACAGTCGACCGGTGGATAGGGATTCCGGTAACATGGCCTCAGATATGCAATGCAAAAGTTATTATCGAAACCAGCCTTGATGATTTTCCGCTCGATGCCTCATCAGGGTCGCACTTCTTTCACAATGTCACATCAATGAATGTCGGGTATTTTTCTATTCAGCATAATCAGAAAAGCTCTGTTTTGGACTGGGACATACTGAAGAAGCAAAAAATCATTAAACAAAGAAAGTATGTTACCCATGTCAGGTTTGAGAACAGCCTGACTGTCAAGATGGACGGGAAAAAGAGAATTTCTGTCATCACCTGGGAGTAAACAAACACCGGTTGGCAGGACGGATTCCGAACCTTTTCAGAGATTATGGCAGATAGGAATCTATAATAAATAGTTAAAAAATGCACAGATAGTTGAAAAAAATAAGAATAAGTATGTAAATATTTACTATATTTGCACATCTTTGGATGATCGCCAACAATGGAAAATTTAAAGCAACTTGGAATTATTCCGGTCAGTTATACATTGCTGGGTTCGCTTTTCAGTGGCTACAAGTCTCCAAGGAATAAGATTGCCAATCTTGAAATCGTTGGGAAACTTATAAGGTTAAAGCGAGGCTTATATGTAGTATCTCCTAAAGAGTCGGGTAGACTATTATCGACTGAACTAATTGCCAATCATATCTATGGCCCCTCTTATATTTCGATGGAGAGTGCATTGAGATATTATGGGTTGATTCCAGAGAGCGTCCACATAGTACGGTCAATGACAATAAAAAGGTCGAGGGATTTTGAAAACTCTATTTCAAGGTTTGAATACATCGCTTGCAGTGAGGATTATTACCCGATCGGAATAAATCAGAAGATCAACGATGACTTTTCATTCCTGATTGCATCTCCCGAGAAAGCTCTGTGCGATCTTATAGCATATACCCCGGCAATAAGACCCAGGTTTATAAATGCTTTGCGATTATATCTTGAAGAGGATATCAGACTCGACATGGAGGCTTTTTACAGCATGGACGTAAAAATATTCAGTGAATGTGCTGAGGTTGGTAAGAAGAAGAATGATTTGAATAATCTTATAAAACTATTGAAACGATGAATGTTTTTGAACAGATGATGTCGCGTTATGAGATTAAGTCAGTGAACGACAGGCGAAATGCAATTCATGAAGTTATGCAGGAAATAACCCTGGCGGGCCTTTACCGTGGGGGCTTTTTTGATAAGGCCTCTTTTTATGGAGGTACTTGCCTGCGAATCTTTCACTCAATGCCAAGGTTCTCTGAGGATATGGATTTCTCACTGGTGGCCAAAGTCGATTCATTTACTCTGAAAGATTACTTTCAAGCTATAGTGGCAGAATTTAAGGCTTTGGGAAGGAATGTGGTAATTACCAGGAAGGAGAAGAGCATCTCTACTGACATTGAATCTGCCTTTTTAAAAGATAATACTGAAATATATAATCTTGCATTCCAGACGGAGCGGGCCATTAAGGTGAGGATAGAAGTTGACATAAACCCTCCTCTGGAATTCCAGACAGAGCAAAAACTATTGCTCCAGCCATTCTCATTTATGACTCGCTGTTTTGTGCTTTCCGACATGTTCGCCGGAAAGATGAGTGCATTATTATTCCGGAACTGGAAGACAAGGGTAAAGGGGCGTGATTGGTATGACTTCGAATGGTATGTCAGAAACCAGGTGCCTCTTGGTTTCCATCATTTGCAGGTGCGTGCCAGACAGGATACTGGCATTGATATGAGCAAAGAAGATTTTATCGATAAACTGAAAACCCGGCTTTCTTCAACTGATATAGAAATAGTCAAACGGGACGTTATTCCGTTCATCAAGGATGAGAAGGAACTTGATATCTGGACCAATGATTACTTTCTTAAACTTGCCGACATGTTAAAGTATCAATAAAATTAGGAAAATCTTCTTTTGATTCATTCCAGACTACTTTTTTGCATAAGCTGCAGTTTTCTAAGCACCAAACCTGTAACCAATCCCGGATTCTGTAATTAATAAAGCCGGTTTTGAAGGATCTTCTTCAATTTTCTTCCTTATTTGAGCTATAAATACCCGAAGATATTGTGTCTGTTCAATCTGCCCAATTCCCCAGACTTCCTTTAGAATATACTGGTGAGTAAGTACTCTGCCGGAATTTTTTGCGAGCAGGGCCAGCAGGGAGAATTCCGTGGAAGTCAGTTTAATGATTTCATTATTTTTATAGGCTAAATGCTTATCAAGATCTATTGTAATATTACCGAATTCCAGGCGCGGACCATTATCAGGTGATTTGTTTTGACGTATTGCAGCTCTAATTCTTGCAAGCAACTCACCTGTCCGGAATGGTTTGGTCAGATAGTCATTCGCACCATTATCAAGAGCACGAATAATATCTTCTTCGGAATTCCGCACTGATAAAATTATTATTGATTTTTCGTACCATTCCCTCAGTCTCTTTAAAATTTCAAATCCTTCAATATCCGGAAGCCCGAGATCAAGTATTATCAGCTCAGGTTGATGTTGCGAGGCCAGAATTAACCCCTCTTTTCCAGTTGCTGCCTCAGATATTTTAAAGCCGTTGGCTGATAAGGTGATCTCCAGAAGACGTCGGATCTGGACTTCATCGTCAATAATCAGAATAAGTTCACCGGTTTTCATCACATGATTAATTTTGTTCATTCTCATTCATTTCAGAAACCCTGACAGGAATTTCAATTGTGATGACTGCTCCGCCATCCTCCATGTTTCCGGCTGATACTGAACCTCCCTGCGCCTCTACGAAACCTTTCACAATAGATAAACCAAGGCCAGTGCCACCAGAAAAAGCCCTCTCTCCTCTGTAAAATTTATTAAAAAGCAGGCTGAGTTCTGCCGGGCTGAATCCCTTTCCGCGGTCTTTAACATTAACTATAAGCTTGCCTGCCTTGTCATAAAGAAATGAAACACTGATTGTGGTACCCTCAGGAGCATATTGAGTGGCGTTCAGGATAAGATTATGAAGCACTTGTTCCATCAGACCAAAGTCAATATAGACCAAAGGCATATCTTCAGGAATCTCCTGAATGAATTTATATTGGCTCAACTCCTGCTTCAGAGTTCCTGATACTTTGTTGATAAGGTCCTGAACATCGCACCAATCAGGTCGCGGAGAAAGATGCCCGGATTCAAGCCTTGACATATTAAGGAGATTCTCTATTAACCTGTTAAGCCTGACAGAGGCCTGACTCATCTCAGAGTAGAGTCTTTTTCTGGTTTGTTCAGGATATCTGTCTGAAAGCAGAGTATCTGTGGCTCCCATTATGGTTGCAACCGGGATCCTCAGTTCATGAGAAATGGAGTTGAAAAGCGTTTTATAAAGTTTATCCGATTCGGAAAGAATATAAGCATCCTTTGCCATTGCACTGAGGAATTCCCGCTCAACTTTACCTGCAATCAGGGCAATAAGTGTTTCCATAAACTGTTCCTCGGACGGAGTTAAAGCTTTTGTATACCATACACAGATCACTCCGAGACACTTCTGACTTCCCTTGAGTGGATAGAATGATCCATTTGATGAACTGAAGTTTTCTGTATATCTGCCGGCCTTAATGGAGTTCTTATACACCCATAATGCAACTTGTTTATCTTCTTCCATTATTGTTTGTTCACGGCCATTAAATGAAGTAATATTCAGTATTCCATCCGATTCCACGAGAAAAACAATCCGGTTAATGTCAAAATACTGTTTAAAATATTTTTCAGCTACCAGAACAACATCTTGTAAACCATTAGCCGTCAGCAACTCCTTCGAAATTTCATAAAGCGCGAGGGTCCGTTCCTCTCTTTTTCTGGCATTGAGCTCCTGCCTCCTTATACGGGATGTCAGGATACCATTAAGCATTGCTACAATAAAAAACATCACCAGCAAAAGGGTATCTTCCGTTTCGCCGATATGAAGAGTGAATGAAGGTGGTATAAAAAAATAATCCCAGATGACGGCACTGAGAGTTGAGGCTAGCAGTATGGGTCCGGTTCCGAAAAAGACCGCCAGAATAGAAACAACAAACAGAAGGATAAAAGAGACCAGGCGGTAACCAATAATATCTTTCAGTAAAAAACATGAGCCAGAAACTGTAACCACTACAACAAATACCGCCAAATAATGGACTAGTTTGGATTTTTCTTTTCTGATTGGAACAGGCCGTCTCATTTTTCTAATCTCTTTTGATCTACAAAGTTAGCCCATTACTTACTAATTATGATGCTTTTCCTTTTTGAAAGATATCATTATATCTTTCTGTATCCTGTTCCTATTAAAAGTGCACGGATCAAAGCAAAGACCGGAATGATTTCAAGACGGCCAGCCCACATCTGAAATATATAAGTAGCCTCGATTGCAGGATGCATACCCGGATCTGTAATTCCGGTCGAAAGCCCTGCCGTTGATTGAGCAGAGGTTGATTCAAAGAGTGCATCTGCAAAAGTAAAACCATCCGGCATGAAGAAGTATGTGATAAAAGTCCCGGTAAACATAATCAGCAGGAAAAAAAATGCAAATACAGCAGCCTTTGCCAGTTCGGCATTCATCTGATCCGGCAACATAGATTTACCATCAAACCGGATTGTTTGAATTGTATTCTGCGACATGAAGGCTTTATTCACCTGCCATCTTATACCCTTTCCTATTAAAAGAGCTCTGATCATTTTAATACCGCCGACAGTTGCACCTGATGCTCCTCCGATAAACATGCCTGCAAAAACAATAAACACTACTGAAGGTGTGTCCCAAATACTGATATTTGAAGTCTGCCAGCCGGTTGTAGACATAGCGCTCACGAACTGAAAAATACCTTCACGAACTGGATTTGGGACAATTTGAGCGTAATAAAGTAATAAGGCAAGTACCACACCTCCGGTAAAATATGCAATAATAAGGCCTCTTGTCTGTATATCTTTCCAGAATTCACTGAAATGCTTCAAAATAATGACTCTGTAAAAAAATGGAAGGGAAAATGAGCCGAGGGCCATTGGTAGAATATATAAAATGTCCATCGCCGGTGACTTGTATGTGGCAATACTGTCATCCAGTGTGCTGAATCCACCGGTGGACTGGCCAGCCATGGCATGGTTTATTGAATCAAAGAGATTATCGGCAAAAGGATAATCGGGGAGGATCAGTCTGGTCCCAATAATCAGATATACGGTCGAAAATAGTGTAATGAGAAAATATGCTTTCCAAATTCCCCTTGTTGTCTCAATGATTTTAGGTTTCAATTTTATTCCGGTGGCTTCAGATCTGTACAATAAAAGTGAACTACGGCCCGACCCGGGATTGAGAACTGCCAGGGCAAGAATGACAAATCCCGCTCCTCCAATCCACTGTGCAAAACAGCGATAGAATAACACTCCTTTCCCGACGGACGGTTCGTGGACTACCATTGAAAGGCCCGTAGTGGTGTATGCACTCATGCTATCGAAGAAACAATGAAGCGGGTTCCTGAAATATAGAAGACTTGATTCGTAAGTTGCCCCTTCAGGAACAAACCCATTTAACACATCGGGCGGTGTAATACTAGCAATCAAATAAAAGGGCAGGCCTCCCATAATAGTTGCGAGGAGCCATCCAAATGCAACAATTATCAGTGCATTATTAAAAAGTGGTTCATCGGCCTTCCTGTTCAGATACCTTAATGCCTGGCCAAAAGCCATAGTAATAACAGCTGAAAGAATGAATCCTAAGGCTGAGTACCATTCTTTGTAGAAAACGGAGACAATTCCGGGGATAATAAAAACAAAACCGAGCATCCATAGCAGGTTCCCGGTCTCCTTTAAAACTACTGGGTATGTTTTTCCATTAGTACTCATTCAGCAATTGCTTTTATTAGCCATTCCCAAAGCCCTGTTCAAAGTCTGAGGGAAGATTATCAATGCAGCCTCAGCCACCTCAAAATGGCATTGCGGGAGGCCAGGTGGTCAGATTTTCCGGCTTTTAAATTACTCTAAATGATTAGGAAACATTTTATCAAGGTAGTCTACAAAAAGATGACCGGCATATAATATACCTGCTACTGAAATGAGGAATGTAATTACAGCCAAAATAATTCTCCAGTCCATTTTTAAAGATTTTTTGACCTTTCAAAAGTATACCGAAAAATATAAAGGCTTTATAAAGAATTGACGTACAGGTATAAAGAAAAAATAAATTTTCAGAACCGAAGATTACCTGAAAAAGACAGTGACATTAACCATGGCTGACCCAAAAGAATTGACACCTGGAATTCCTGGTTGGGTGTCGGTGTCATTGTTCCGGCCTGTTTTTAATTGATAAAAGAGGGTTAATTGAATATACTTATGAATAAAGCAATATTCAAAAGTGTCACGATACCACCAATAGTATAAAGCAGAACTTTAGAAAGATTGGAGTTTTTATATTTTCCCATCACTTTGTTTGAAGAAGTGAGGTAAACCTGTAAAAAAACCGTGAAGGGCAGTTGAATACTCAAACACATTTGTGATATAATTAGTCCATTAAACGGATTTGATATTAAGAATATAATGGCCAGCCCAATTAATAGCGATGCAGCGACGCCCAGTCGTGAATGATTATCCTTAATATCATATGGTTCCCTGAACATACCGGAGAAAATTGATCCGGCAGCCATTCCGGATGTAATAGTTGAAGCTAAACCCGCAAATAAAAGTGCTATAGCAAAAACAATTGGTGCATGATTGCCCAGCAATGGAGCCAACAATTGTTCTGCCTGTTCAAGTTCTGAAACAGGTGTTCGAGATTTAAAAAAGGTTGCAGCCGCTAAAAGTATCATCGCACTATTGATTGCCCAACCTATAATCATTGAAAATAAAGTGTCAAAAAACTCGAATTTCAATTGCTTCTTTATTATTTTTTCATCCTTCAAATTCCATTGACGACTTTGAATGATTTCGGAATGCAAAAAAAGATTATGGGGCATTACAACAGCTCCTAATACACTCATAATAATAATAATGGATCCTTTTGGAAACGATGGAACAACCCATCCGCTGACTGCGGAATTCCAATCAATATTTACCAAAGAAAGTTCATACAGGAAAGACAAACCAATTATTGAAACGAATGCTATAATCCATTTCTCTATAATTTTATAAGAGTTGGTATATAGCATTACCATGACAAATATGGTAACCATAATTGCTCCTGCTCTTAAAGGTATATTAAACAACATTTTTAATGCAATTGCACCTCCCAAGATTTCGGCTAATGATGTAGAGATTGATGCCAGCATTGCTGAGGAAAGCAAAATTTTTGAGTATCGAGGTTTTATATATATGGTTGCGGCCTCAGACAGGCAAAGGCCGGTAGCTATACCCAAGTGTGCCACATTGTGTTGCAAAATAACGAGCATTATTGTAGACAGGGTTACCACCCATAAGAGTACATATCCGTAATCGGATCCTGCGGCCAGGTCCGATGCCCAATTTCCGGGATCAATAAATCCAACAGTTACTAATAGACCAGGACCTATAAATTTAAAAATACCTAGTCCTCCATAGCCAGGCTTGTAATTCTTATTGTCAATATTTCGTAAAAACTTGAACATTTATTCTATAACAAAAAGTACGGTGATATATAATCCAGCCCTGGCATAACTGATACAAACTTCCAGACGGCACCTTTCTAGACACCTGTTAATATATCAATGATTTTCTTTGCACAATTCTTTCCGCTGTAGTTTTCAAACCATGTCTTGATATTTGAAGATTTTTGATCAAGAAATGCTTTATTTTCAGACACTGATTGTAAAATATTTTTGACATCAAATTCAGTCCTTGCTAGAAAAATATCAGGCAAAGGGATCCCTGTTTTCTTAATA
>Ga0209745_1000527_pt1 | contig 23429 bp, 17 predicted proteins | sample BarGraNGADG00312_FD_184495 | JGI IMG/M metagenome (GOLD analysis project Ga0209745, IMG submission 184495) | Arctic peat soil microbial communities from Barrow, Alaska - Barrow Graham LP Ref core NGADG0004-312 (SPAdes) (version 2) | ecosystem: Environmental > Terrestrial > Soil > Wetlands > Peat...
CCCTGGGGGAAGGCCAGGTTAGGGGTTTTTATATCAAATTCAAAAAATATACGGAATAAACATCTTGGTCTCCTTCATATATTTTCTGTACTCATCTCCGAATTTGGCGATCATCTCTTTTTCTTCAACGCGGGCAGTAAAATATATTGCAATAAGGATAATTCCTCCCAGAATAAGCTGAATCTGTCGTGGATCTTTAAACATTACTCCAATGCCGAACAGAAATACTGAGAGATAAAGCGGATGCCTGATATACCCAAATAAACCCGATTTAACGAGTACTGAAGTATTCTCAAAGCTTTTTTCTGATTTGCCTTGTCTCTTAAGAAGAAGATATCCTTCAATTCCTACATACGCTGAAAGTATTAAGAGTATCCATGAAATCATCTGAACCAGCGAAAACGGGTTAATGAACCATATTCTATAATTCAACAGAACCAGAATAAATGCACTCTCGAAAGCAAAAAATCTGGTTATGCCATGGTATCTTTTATACTTTATAGAAAAGAACCATGAAAAAATCAATATGCCAAGGGTGCCGGTGAAAAGGACAAGATAGTTCATATAGTGTGTGTTAAAATTTTATTGCCACGAAGGCGCAAACCTGCCTGCTGGTAGGCAGGGACGCAAAGTCCGCCTGAATGATCTTGATACATCTTCCCAACCTTTCCCCCTTGGGGGAAATTAGAAAGGGGGTAAGAATCAATAAAGAAAACTAATTTTTTTGTTATCTAAATTCTGAAGTATAACGTTGCTATCAGCTGGGAAAGGGTTTTAAAGTATTATAAATTAATGTGTTGCAATCTCAAACTCAATCTATTTTTCAACAGCCTTCTCATTTACCTTTTTCAAATAATTATGAACCTCAATCTGAGAATTGAATGGTTTCTTACCGGATTTAACAAACGTATTCGAAAGTGTGGCATCAAGAAGGCGTGCTTTTACATTATCGCTCCATTGTATCTCAAATATCTCCTTCATTTCACTTCGGATACTTTTATCAAAAACCGGGCAGGTTACTTCTATGCGGTGTTCAATATTTCTGGTCATCAGATCAGCTGAAGAGATAAAGCACTCCTCATTCCCCCCGTTACAGAAAATCAAGAACCTGGTATGTTCCAGAAAACGGTCAACAACGCCAATTGCTTTAATATTCTCACTGACATCCTTTATTTCCGGAACAAGTGAGATCATCCCCCTGATAATTAATCTGATAGTAACTCCGGCTTTACTTGCTTCATAGAGATGATTTATAATCTCATTGTCGGTCAGATTATTCATTTTGATATAAATAAAGGCTTTTTTACCCGCCTTAATATTCTTTATCTCGTTTTCTATCAGTAAAATGATTTTATTTCTAAGGAAAAATGGGGAAAGTACAAGATGATAAAAATTGTCCTTCCTGTAATTTACGTTGAAGAAGTTAAATGCTTTAAAAACTTCATTCGTAATCTTCTTATTTGTTGTTAAAAGAAGATGATCGGTATAGATTTTTGCTGTATCCTCATTAAAGTTTCCGGTGCCTATTGCAGCATAACGTTGGGTAACTTCATTTTTAACTCTGGTTATGAGGCATAACTTGGAATGAACTTTCAGACCCGGAACACCATAAATGACCTTTACACCCTCTTCCATCAGTTTATTTCCCCAGAGAATATTTGCTTCCTCATCGAATCGCGCCTGTAATTCAACAACCGTTGTTACATTCTTCCCGTTTCTGACAGCGTTTAATAGTGCATTAATAACGCTGGAGTTTCTGGCCAGCCTGTATAGCGTTATCTGAATCGAAGTTACGTAAGGATCAATAGAAGCCTCTCTCAGAAGGTCTATAAAATGGTCGAAAGGATTATATGGAAAAAACAGCATTATATCCTTCTTCTTAATAGCAGATAAAATGCTTTTCCCGGACTGAATATCCCTGTGTGGAATGGGAACAAGCGGTTCATAATAAAACTTCCTGCGCCCCAGGTTCGGGAAATTCATAAAGTCCTTGAAGTTATGATACCTGTTTCCCGGAATTATGGCGTCGTCGGGGCCTAAATTAAGTTTTTTGGTGAGAATTTTCAGAAGGTCGTCAGGCAACTCCCTGTCGTGAATAAAACGGACAGGCGTACCCCATTTTCGCTGTTGAAGACTATGTGAAAGCTTATCAATATAGCTCTCTGAGATATCGTCAACCAATTCAAGTTCAGCATCTTTAGTAAGCTTAATTGTATATGCAGAAAACTCATCAAAATCAAAAATAAAAAAGATCTCTTTAAGTCCGAACCTTATAATATCATCTATAAATATTACATATTTGTCATCGTCTTTTTCAGGAAGAACAACAAACCGGGGGAGGACATTAGTAGGGATCTCCAGAAGGGCAAATCTCTTTTTTTGAGTCTCTTTTTTTACAAGATATATGGCAAGATAAATCGCAGCATCAGTAAGGTTTGGCAACTCAGAATCTTTTTCGATAAGAAAGGGCATCAGCCTTGTTCGTACCTCTTTATGAAAATATTTCTGAACAAATTCGGTTTGTTCCTGATTTAACTGTTTCTCATTGATAATGTGTATTTTATGTTTATCAAGTTCCTGAATAAGTCCTGAGTAGATCTTCTCAAACTTTGCATTTTGCTTGATAACTATTTCCTGGATTCTTTTAAGAGTAGCCTTTGGGCTATAGCCCAGAATATTTTTCGATTTTACTCCAAACAGTGAAAGTCGTTTCAGGGTCGCAACCCTTACCCTGAAGTATTCATCGAGATTATTTGAGTAAATCCCGAGAAATTTAAATCTTTCTATAAGGGGAACCTCTTTGTTTTCAGCCTCCTGAAGAACACGTTCGTTAAATGACAGCCAGCTTATTTCCTTTGGAATATATGTTTTACTCATAGTGGCTTTTCAGGTATAAGAAAATATTCCATTTTCCCTGTATGGTGCTTTAAATCCGACCATTTTTCGATATTAAATGAGATACCGATTATACCACATTTTGGTATAAAATCACAACCTTCTTTGCATAAATTATCTGCAATCTCTGTAAATGAAGGGTTATGACCGAAAAGTGTTATTACCTCATTTTCATCCTCAATAACAGACAGCAATTCATCCATATAATGAATATTCATTTTGTAATACAGATTACTGTCTGCTCTTATGCTTTCAGGTTTAATGCCAAATTCTACAGCAAATATATAAGCTGTTTCCAAAGCTCTGAAAGCCGTGCTTGTTAACATCATTCCCATTGAGTTCTCTTTTTCACGAAGCGAGCGGGCCATTAGTTTAGAAATAGTTTTTCCTTTAGGAGTCAGAGATCTTTCGAAGTCTGATATTTCAAAAGCCTGGTCTTCCGCTCTTCCATGCCGGATGAAAATCAGCTTTTTCATCTTTACCTTATTTTTTTGTGGCATTTATAACGTTTTTATTTTCAGGTTGGATTGAGAGATTAAAAACCGAAACTTGTTCCCATTTTCTGAGCCTGGACTACCAGCGGATCATTCGACTCAACAAGTTTTAGTTTTCCTGCAACATCTGACAGGGGAACAAATTCAATTTTGTTTTCCCTGAGCGCAACCATTTTGCCATAATCACGATTTGCTATCAAGTCGGCACAGGCACTGCCATATCTGGTAGCAAGTACGCGGTCCATGGGAGAGGGTGTACCTCCTCTCTGTATATAACCCAGAACTGTTTCTCTTGTTTCGAGACCAGTCATTTCGTTAATTCTTTTACTTATATACTGTGCTGCAGACCGGTCTTTTACCGGATTCTTAATACCTTCCGCTACTACTACTATTGAGTAAGCCTTGTTTTCATTCACACGATTAAGAAGATATTCTGCAATCTTTTCCTCATTATATTGTATCTCAGGAATTAAGATAACGTCACCTCCTCCCGCAATACCTGAGTATAAAGCAATCCAGCCTGCATTATGTCCCATTAATTCAATTATCATTATTCGTTTATGGGAGTTGGCAGTGGAATGAAGACGATCTATTGCTTCAGTTGCTATATTCACAGCTGAATCGAAACCGAAAGTAACATCGGTTCCCCATACATCATTATCTATTGTTTTGGGAATTCCAACTACATTCAACCCTTCCAGCGATAATAGATGAGCTGTTTTAAGGGTGCCGTTTCCTCCGATACATACAAGACAGTCGAGTCCCATTTGTTCATAATGTTCTTTGATAAGTACAGGTTTGCTTATTTCATTTTTCCCCTTCCCATTGCTTTTAAAAGGTTTTTCCCTTGATGTTCCAAGAATTGTTCCCCCAATGGTCAGTATTCCGGAAAGGTCGTGTTCGGTAAGTTCCCTGTACTCCTTATTTATCATTCCGGTAAATCCGTCGCTGATTCCGACCAACTTCATACCATAATTCACAATAGCCGTTTTGCCCACCCCGCGTATAGCTGCATTGATCCCCGGACAATCTCCCCCGGCTGTGAGAATGCCAATCCTCTGTCCGGTATTGTTTTTTCCCATTCTTTTATCATATTTATTTATTAACAAATTTAAATATAATTTGTCGTAAATTTAGCATGATGAAAAAATTCGACTAATCTGAGATTCGATTGCTATGAGAAAGTTATTATCACTCGTTTCTTTATTATTTGTTTACTATATACTTGAAGCTCAGGATGGAGGCCTGCTGCTTACTAATTTTAAGGAAAGCAGGGATATTGAAAATCAGAACTGGGCTATCTGCCAGGATATAAACCATGTGATGCTATTTGCTAACAGGAAAGGAATCTTGTCATTCGACGGACAGGATTGGCTCTCTGTAAGAATACCTGTTATACCCTTTTCCATGAAGGCAAATAATACAAATAGCAAGATATTTATCGGAGCTGAAAATAACTTCGGATTCCTCGAAAAGAACCAGGTCGGATCATATAATTATGTATCATTATCTGGTGATACTTCGGAAGTAGGTATTATTACCAAAATTCAATTAACTGACTCTGTAGCATGGTTTTACGGCGATAATTCAATAAGCAGGTATAATCTTACAAGCGGTAAACTTGAACTTCTTTTAAAATCGAAGGAAGGAAGCCCTTTTACAGGAATCATTGTAACGCCTAAAAATACATTTATCAATGTACTTGATAAGGGATTATACAGACTTGAGAGTGATACCCTTTTCCCAATCGTTACCGGCTACCTGACCGCAAAAACGGATATTCTTTTCTCACTTCCTTATAATTTAAACTCGGTTTTAGTTGGTTTAAGCGATGGGAAATTATCACTTTTCGACGGGATAAAGTATTATGATTATCAGATAAAAGATGATAATTACCTAAGGGATAATATCTTATCTGATGGAATTTCTATCGGTGACAGCCTATATGCATTTTCCACCCTTGATGGAGGTGCACTGGTTATTGAAAAAAATAGCGGTAAAATCCATTTTACTATAAATAATCAGAATGCCCTGCCTGATGATGAAATCTTTGCAATAGGTCTTGACGAAAGCAGCGGACTATGGCTCTCGCATCAATATGGGCTGACAAGGGCAGACCTGAACCTTCCTGTCAGGAATTTTAGCATTTACCCCGGACTGATGGGTAATCTGACAACATCATTGTGGAATGATAATGAGCTATTTGTTGCCACGAGCGAAGGGGTTTTTTATCTTACAGAAGTTAAAAATTATTCTGATGTTCAGGTTCTTATAAAGAATGCAGCTACTCCAACTCCGGCAGTAGAAAAGGCATCTCAAAAGGCCGTCCGAAAAAACATTTTTGCAAGAATATTTGGCAAAAAAACAACTCCTGAAAAAATCACTGTGCCTGCTGCTCCGACTAAAAACTCAATCGACCAGTATTCTAAAACAACAGTAAGTAAGCTTAAATCAATAAATTATATTTTCAAAAAAGTAGAAGGGCTAAGTGAGAAATGCCGACAGCTTGTTTCAACAAAAAATGGTATCCTGGCTGCTACAAATAAGGGACTCTATATAATTATTAATCATAAAGCTGTGGCAATTGCTCCGAACCGGTACATTAACTTCATCAATTGGCAGTCTGTGGATGAAAATTATTATATTGCCGCGGAGGATGGATACTTTTCAGTGAAGTTTCAGAATGGAAAATGGATTACTGAGTTTCTTGATTCAGAGTATACTAATCCTGTTTATTCGATTGCCCTGACAAGCGATAAAACGATATGGCTTGGTGTTGATAACGCTGCTCTCAGATTGGAACCCGGCAACGGTACCGAGGCAATTAAATATACTCCTGTGAGTATTAAAAATGATTTTCCGCAGCGATATATTCTGAATTTAGTCAGCGATTCTGTCTTTCTATACTCAGAGACGGGTATTTATTTCTTTGATAAAAAATCGAACGCATTTATTCAAACGAGACTTGATAAAAGCTCTTCAGGTTCAAAGATTAAATATCTCTATCCTTTGTCGAACAAACCATGGATCAGTTACGGTAATGAATGGATCTGTTTAAACCCTGGTACCGGACTGATTGAAAAAGAGATGTCACTTTTTAAGATATTTGATGAAGTGATATCGATAAATGCTGATAAAAATAATCTATGGATTGTAGATGGGTCAAACCGGCTTTTCAAAATTGACATCAACAAACCTTCAAAAATCAGTCCCGAAAGCGATGTTTTTATTAAAAGCATTTACAATGAAACCGGCACATCTTTTAATTTATCCAATATTGTCTTAAACAGGGGTGATAATATTGTTAATTTTGACATAGTTGCACCCACCTACCTAAAACAAAACACAACACAATATCAGTATAAAATAAATAAACTGATGCCCGATTGGTCACCGTGGTCGGTTCGTACAACCTATAATCTTCTAATACCGGAACCGGGCGATTATATAGTTGAGGTACGGGCAAAAGATTTATGGGGTAATATAGGTGCTCCGGAATCAATTAAATTTACCAGTAAGGCTCCTTTTACCCAGACAACGCTTTTCTATATTCTTGTAGTACTCGTTGTCTTAAGCTTACTTTTACTTATTGTCCGTTTCAGAGAAGGACAACTTCAAAAAGAAAACAGGATTCTTGAAGATAAAGTACAGGAACGTACAGCTGAGATTGAAGCACAGAAAGAAGAGATTACTTCAAGTATTGAATATGCAAGCAGGATACAGATGGCTATGCTTCCTGAAAAGGAACATTTTATGAATTTCTTTTCAGAACATTTTATAATTTTCAAACCAAGAGATATCGTGAGCGGCGATTTTTACTGGATAGGAGAGGATGAAAAGCATATCTTTTTAACCGTGGCAGATTGTACTGGTCATGGTGTGCCGGGTGCCTTTATGAGCGCTCTCGGGATATCTACTCTTAATGAGATAATTACAAATAATGATGATCTTCACGCAAATATAGTATTAAGTCTTTTACGCGATAAGATTAAAACATCGCTTCATCAAACAGGTAAGGAGGGAGAAGCTGCAGATGGAATGGATGTTTCATTCTGTATGCTTCATAAAAACAAGAAGCTGCTTGAATTTTCCGGCGCCTATAATCCTCTATTTATTTTTCAGGGTGATGAATTTAAGGAATATAAGGCAGACAGAATGCCTATTGGTATATATTATGGGGAAAAAAATACTTTCACAAATTATGAGATCAATGTTAAAAAGGGCGATACCATTTACATCTTTTCAGACGGTTTGTCTGATCAGTTTGGTGGTCCGGCTGGCGTTAAATATAAGATTGCCAATCTGAAAAAACTTCTTGCCGGGATCTATTCCAAACCAATGGACGAACAGCGCAGAATTATAGAATCTGAATTCGAAAATTGGAGGGGATCTATTGATCAGGTTGACGATATTACGATAATCGGAGTGCGGATATAAGAGTTGCGGTTGCTGGTTGCTGGTTGCTGGTTGCTATCGCCTCATCACATGAAGCCTGTGCATAAACCAGGTATCGTATAAATTCAGCTTTGTATCTCCTCCTCCCATAGCCCTCTGCAATTGTATCTTTTATACTTTTAGTAGACCTTCTGATCTGACTTCCCTGTTCATATAATTCAAACTGAGGTAACTTAAGTGAAGCTTTATGTACTCTGATTGATAGTGCATAAGCAATTCTGTAAATCTCTAAATCCCTATATCCCTAAATCCCTATATCCACTCATAATTTTATACAATTAAATTAGCACTGAGATATTTCAAGCAGCGAGCTGTGAATAACCTGAGCTAAATTACAAATTTTCAAAAATATTCAATATATTTAAGGCGACGACAGCTGAAAACTAGCAACTAGCAACCAGCACCCAGTACCAATCTTTTTGATTATCTTTATCCTACAAAAAAAACAACTAAATGAAAATAAAATTTATAGGCGCCGCGAGAGAGGTAACGGGAAGTAAACATCTTATTACTACAAACTTAGGAAAAAAAATCCTTCTCGATTGTGGAATGTTTCAGGGAAAGGGACTTGCGACCGACGGCATGAACAGGGATCTTATGTTCGATCCGTCTGAGATAGACCATATTATTCTGACTCATGCTCATATTGATCATTCTGGTCTCATACCCTACATGTATAAACTCGGATTCAGAGGATCTGTCGTTTGTACTAGTGCAACACGTGACCTTTGTGCTATAATGCTTACCGATTCAGCTTTTATTCAGGAGCATGATACTTTTACATTCAATAAACGCAGAGCTAAAAAAGGTTTGCCCCTTGTAACACCTCTTTACACACAAGCCGACGCAACAGCAGTTATGGGTCTCTTTATTGGCGTGCCAAATGGGATGAAATTCAGAATTGATGATAATATCAAAGTAACATTTACCAGCACCGGACACATGCTTGGAAGTGGAGTAGCCAACCTTCAGATACTCGAAAATGGCCAGATTACCAGAATAGCATATACAGGTGATATTGGCCGTCCTGTCGACCCGATTCTGTCTAATCCTGTTCCTTTTCCCCAGGCTGATATTCTTATTACAGAGTCAACTTATGGTGACAGGCTGCATGAAGATATTAAGAGAGCCGAAGATGAGCTTCTTAAGGTAGTTGTTGATACTTGTGTAAATAAAGGTGGCAAGTTAATTATACCGGCTTTTAGTGTAGGCCGGACACAAGAGATTGTTTACGCCTTTAATAACTTTTTCAATAAGGGAGTTTTACCCAGAGTGGATGTCTTTGTTGATAGTCCCCTCGCAGTTAACGCAACTACTGTATTCAGGATGCATCCTGAATGTTTCAATAAAAGCTTTGCTGACGTATTGGAAAAGGATCCTGATCCATTTGGTTTTGATAATCTATTCTATATCACAAAAGTTGAAGATTCCAAAAGACTTAATGATCATAAGAAACCATGTATCATTATTTCAGCTTCAGGTATGATGGAAGCCGGACGTGTAAAACACCATCTTGCAAATAACATTTCAGATCCGAGAAACACAGTCCTCATTGTTGGTTACTGTGCACCGACAACTTTGGGAGCAAGAATTGGCAGGGGAGATAAAGAAGTTTCCATTCACGGAACAGTTTATGAAGTAAAAGCTGAAGTGAAAAAAATTGAGTCATTCAGTGGCCATGGCGATTATAAGGAAATGATTGGTTTTCTTGCTTGCCAGGACAAGAGTGCTATCGCTAAGACATTTATCGTTCATGGTGAATATGAAACGCAGAAAAAATATGTCGCTTCACTCCAGAATGAAGGGTATAAAAACATCGAAATTCCTGCTAAAGGTCAGGAATATGAATTGTTGTAGGGAACAGTCGCGACTGTTCCCTACAACAAACGCGACTGTTCCCTACAACAAACTGTATTTCCGTAGATCCTTTCTAACGGCTTTATAATTGGGATATAGTTCTGATAAAAGTTTATAAAAATACACCCCGTGGTTATGATGTTTGAGATGGCAGAGCTCGTGAATAATAACATACTCAATAAAAAGATCTGATAGTTTAATTAGCTCTGTGCTCAAAGTTATCACTCCTTTATTTGAACAGCTTCCCCAGCGTCTTTTCATCGTCCTGATAATTAATCCTGAAGGCTTAAACATTTGATTGTCATGTTTTTTTAGAACAGTATTTAATATCTCCGGAAAAACAATCATAGCTTCATTCTTATATCCCTGATACAATAAAAATTTTATTGCTTTTGGGTCGTCTGTTTTACTTAATCCGACTTTAATTGTACCAAAATAAAATCGGACTAAGGGTTTCTTAGACTTTTCAATATTTAAAACATATTCATTTCCACGGAAAAGATGAATCTCTCCATTAACATATAACCTGGTAAGTTTGCTCTTCTCTTTTTCTTTATAATTATCCCGGTGTTTAAGTATCCAATCGTATTTTTCTGTTACAATTCTGCTAATGGTTTTTTGAGAAGTAAGATATGGGACTCTCACTATAACTGTTGAATCAGGAAGAATACTTATCGCTAAAGACCTTCTCCGGGAATAGATTACCCTGAATTCTATATCTTTTATATTATGAGTAATTTCACTTTTCAACATCAATAATTTTGAATAAATGTAAATGATTCAGATAATTCCACTTTAACAGATTATAGATATTCTTGTTTTTCAGCTTTTTTGCCCCGGCCCTAAAGGGAGAAAAGCTGAAAAATCAACATGTTCCCTTTAGGGATTTAGGGCAAAAACATGTTGATTTTTAAATCTGTCAAAGTAGAAATAAGTTGGAAATGTAAATATAATTATTGATTTTTATTAAATATTTGATGATTCTCATAACCACGACTTAAAAATTATTCAGATGAAGATCAGAGAAATAATTTCACAGATAGTTGAGGGTAACAATCTGTTTACAAAGTCACACCAAAAGGAATACTACGAAAGTTTCAAGACTGAGCAGCGACCATATATAACTCTGGTAACCTGTTCCGATTCAAGGGTTCCGCTAAACGCTTTAATGAATGATACTTCCAATAAAGTCTTTTCTATTCAGAATATCGGAAATCAGATACTATCAACTGAAGGTTCTGTTGATTATGGTATTTACCACTTAAAGACTCCATTATTAATGTTTATGGGACATTCCGATTGTGGAGCAATAAAAGCATACCTGAAGGGATTTGAAACTGAAACTTATGGGATAAAACATGAACTGGATTTTTTAAGACCAACTATAAACGAACATATTAATTCTGCCGATTTTGATAAAGTTCATGCCACTGTAATAGAGAAAAATCTTGATTATCAGGTAAACATCGCATGTAAAAAATATAAAGATTTAATCCATGCAGGGGAGCTAACAGTAATAGCCGGTTTTTATGATTTCAGAGGTGAATTTGGTAAAGGCCCGGGTACCATTGTTATAGTGAACGTAAATAAAACTAAAGATATTTTAGAAATGCATAATATGGTGGCATTTGCCAATCTGACTCAGAATCAGAAAGAACTTCATATAGGCAGGCTGCCTTAAAAAATGTTAAAAATAGCCTTAAATTCATTTTGATGGAATATTAAGACCTCCATTGTTGTCTATTAATCAGAATTGGTGAAAACATGGTATTTTAAAAAAAAATATTATTCAATCTGGTTAGATACTCATTGGTTAGGTGGTAATTAGACTTGGTAATTAAAACGGGTAGCTCTACATAAAGGCTACCCGTTCTTATTTTGAGAAGTAAATGAAACGATTAAATGATGTACGGTCTTACTCCGGCACTAATGTTATAACCGTTATTTCAGGAGGCATCCATATCCTGAATGGAATTGCCAGAACCCCAAGTCCGCGATTAACGTATTGAAATTGATTTCCGTCTGTGTAAAGTCCATTCCAGTGCGGATAGAAATATTTAGAGGGGCTCCATTTAAACTTTTTTGTAAGAATGCCCATCTGCATACCATGTGTATGGCCGGAAAGCGTTAAACCGATATCTGTTTTCCCGGTAACATCCTTTGCCCATTGATTTGGATCGTGGCTGAGAAGTATTTCAAGATCAACACTATCAAGTCCGGCGATCGCTTTCCGAAGGTCCCCATGAACCATATTCGGATGACGTCCCATTGTGATTACCCCAATCAGGCCTATTTTGGCATCTCCGATGCTGACTTTCGTATATTCATCATTTAGAACTTTGTATCCCGATGCACTTATTAGTTTATTCATCATCAATACATTACTGTCTCTGCCTGCCTGAGTGAAATCCGGATCGTAAGTTCCGAAATCGTGATTGCCCATAACGGCATAATTACCGTATTTGCTTTTTGCCTTTACCAATATTGTGTCATTATTGTCAAATTCACGCCATCCATAGCTTACAAAGTCGCCGGTATTAAGGATCAGATCGGGTTTGATGGCATTTACCTCATCCATAACCTTTTGAAGAACTTTTGGGTGATGATAAAAACCTGCAAGGTGAAGATCAGATAACTGAACGATCTTAAGGCCCTCAAGTTCTTTATTCAGGCCTTTAATCTTTATAGTAACTCTCTCAGTTTTAAAATTAAATCTTCCATGAAGTGTGCCCATGGTTATGATTGTCATAATGAGAATCATAATAATGAAACCGGTGTTTGTTAACCACCTCATTTGACCACCTCTTTTTATGCTTATAAGGCTACCTGTGAAATGGCATAAAGCCAATATTGCTCTTGGAACAGCTATAGCAATGATTGTTGCCGTAAAATTCATCATTAGCCAGATATGCTGTGGTGTATCGAAATAGCTTTTGTAATTTGTCACTTCAAAAAACAGAATCCATATCCATATACTAAGGATGCTATGTATTATTATAGAAATTAAATACTTAATTTTTGATCTAATGTAAAAATGCTGACGTAAGACAATAATTGTCAGAACCTCAGTGATAATTAGAAATATTAATAATCCCATTTTTCAAGATTTTAGCGGGTAAAAGTACTTAATTATTAATTATCCTGATTATGCTTACATTCGCAATTGACAATACAACTATAAAACATGACTGAAGTAAAATTTTACAATCCATTATTTGAGCCGGATACAAAACTGACCTATTCTGTTATATCAGCCAGACATAAGGATAAATGGATATTCGTAAGGCACAATAAACGTACAACATGGGAGATTGCAGGGGGGCATATTGAAGAAGGAGAAACCTCTTTCGAAGCTGCCGGAAGAGAATTAATGGAAGAGACAGGCTCAGAAAAATTTGACCTTGTTTGTATAACAACATACTCGGTTACAAAGGATGGAGAAACAGGCTGGGGGAGACTCTACCTTGCAGATGTACTGGAACTTGGACCGATACCTGATACCTCTGAGATTGCTGAAATTGTTTTTCTTGACAAACTTCCGGATAATCCAACACATCCTGATATCCAACCACATCTCTTCAGGAAAACACTTGATTTTATAGGTTAAGGTTAAGGTTAAGGATCTCTCAACCTAAACCTTAGTCTCAACCTATATGTACTCGAAGGTGACTTTCTTCAGCCACTTCTCTTCCAGCAGTCGGGCTATTCGTTTTACAACTGTCCGGCGGATTTCAAGATCGACCGGCAGGTTAGGATCCTGATGGGCTATATTTATCCTTGTGCCGATAATAAAGTGAATTTCATCACTTTCCATAATAAATCGGACAATTTTATCTGCCGGTCCTTTTCCAAGTTTAACACTGTTGTTATATGTTTTGAGTATCTCATTTACCTTTTGAAGAGTAAGAATTCCTTCAGTTACAAGGTCAATTCCTTCAAGAAAACTTTCCGGAGGCAGCTCCGGATCTTCAAAAATAAGTTCATCTACAATCGCCCGGCCCAGTTCCCGGGCTATAATATCTGCAGTGGTACCTCCGCAAAGAATCACTTTCCCTTTGTATGCCGATACTTTTGAAGATAAGTCTTTGTCTTTATCCTTTTCATAAGGTGGACCGGTACAGATCAGCAATTTGCGGGGATCGCGAAAATAAATTGTTGCACAGCTAATATCGTCTTTGGCTTTATAACTGTCGTTTTTATGTGCCATAGTAACAATTTTTCCGGCAAGCATCATGGCAGAAATTGATGCTTCGCTGGTAACGAGAGAGGCTGCATAGTTTGAAATGTTCTCCCTTTCCCATCCAAAAGGATACTGTTCACTGCCCATGCCGCTTTGCGAAACTCCGTCGGAGCAGAAGATAATCCTGTCTTCCTTTTCAGGCATGAATGTGCATGTCTTAAGTACTTTCCCGGAGTGCTTACCCTTCTCAAGCACCACTTTCTTCCAACCCGGATCAAATATCTGGTTCCCTCGCAGAACAATTGCCGACGGATTGTCATATTCCAGTATTGTTGCCCGGCCGCCACTCTCAATATCAATAATTGTGAAGGTGGAATAACTAATTTTTCTTTCACTGCACACAGGCAAGGTATTCATTATTAACTCTGCTATACGATCAACCTCCTTATGCTCCCTGGTGAAATTAAGAGCCATTGTCGACGTAAGTGTTGCGAGAATATTGGCTTTGACGCCATGCCCCATACCATCTGACAACACAGCAATAACCCTGTTTTCTTCTTTTATATACCTGTTTAGGAATACATCACCGCAAATCCTCTCTCCATCGTGGTTTCTTTGCTGGCTGTTAACTTCTATGTAAAAACTTCTATTCAATTAAGGCTGCTTCTTAGTTGTATTAAGACTACTCTTTTTTGATTTATACGACTCTATTATAGAGTTAAGCATCTGTTCTGTTTCCGATGCGCCCTCTCCAAGAAGGAATCCGATCTTTTGAACCATTTCCAGATTCTTCTCAATTACTTCACTAACTCTGATGGTGACCTCTTCGCCTTGTACTTCAGGTGAGTAGAGATCGCGTATTATTGCTCCGCACATCTTGTTCTTTTTTATCGGAAAGATCGAGATATTCAGCATCTTATCTTCGAAATGAACATCCTTGCTTACCACCGGCTCATCTTCTTTGATTACGAAGGTGAACATATTATATACATTGAACGGAATGAGTGTTTTCAGGTCTGCGCCTGCCAGTCCGGGAATTACGTCGGATATTGCTTTGGCATCTTCACCAATAATGTTTATAAAGCTTAGATTGGAATGTAGTATCTTAAGATAATTGTCTACTATAACAACGCCGGAAGGAAGTTTTTCGAGCATGTTATTCATCATATCAGAGGCGCTTTGGGCAATCTCTTTTTCTCTTCGGGCTAGTTCTTCCGATTCTTTAAGAGCTTTTTTTGTCTCGGCAAATTTCCTGTTTGTCTGTCGAAGCGTCTCAATGTATTCCTGTTTATTGCGAAGATTATAAGTGTGGCACATTTCAGGAACTGCAAGTCCTTTTGCAACTGTTGATGCAAAATCGCGGCATGATAGATATCCGCATGCCCCGCAGTTTATTTCTTCATTTGGATTGTCCTTTCCTATAATCTTAAGCACCTCAGCTATTGCCTCTTCCGGTGGATCTGGTATTCGCTGGTCATTGGGTGTAAAGCTTCTGGAAAAATCGAGTTTAGACCATTTATCCATATTTGTTTGCCAGAGAGCTTTATCGAGTTTGCTCACCCTCTTTTCAGCATACCTTCGTACGAGGGCTCTTCTTCTGAATCGTTCCTTATGCTGTTGCATACCGGGACCCAAAAGACATCCGTTACAAAAGAAAAGGTTAAAATGATGCTGAATGGTATCTATGTACTTGTCAAAATCATTTATGGCTTCCAGAATTTCCTCCTTACCTGAAGCTGTAATTACATGGCTGGAAACCATATCGCGCTTTATACCTCCTGCCTGAATAATACCCGCAGGAAGAGGGTAAAGAGCTCCCCAGTTTCCGTGAGGCGGATCGAAATCCGACATTTTTACCAGTCTTTCCTGGATCTTAAATTCAATAAAAAGCTGTCTTAATTCTACAAAAGTCAAAACCCCGTCAACAAGCTTCCCTGATCTGTAAATAAGTGATTCATCTTTTGCATCAAGACATGGTCCTATCTGAACAGTAGCAACATCAGGTCCGTACAACTCCTTTACAACCATTGCAGTGGCAATCATTGGGGAGACTAACGGAGCAAGGTTAGGTACCAGTTCGGGGTGAAATTTCTCAATAAGTTTCACAATTGAAGGGCAATTGGCAGTAATCAGATATTTGCCTTCTGCTTTTGAAAAGAGTTTCGCATAGGCGGAGGCTATAAGGTCAACACCAAAGGAAACCTCATGAATATAATTAAAACCCAGCGCCCTTATCATTGCCACAAACTTCCTGTAATCAGTTATATCATCAAATTCAGAAGCAATGCTGGGCTCAATAAGCGCAGCAACTTTCCTTCCGGACGATATCAGCTTCATTACATCTGATTTGGAATCGCGGAATTCTATCGCTCCTGGAGTGCACGATATATAGCACAACCCGCATCCTATGCACCTTTCCGAAAGAATATTCGGATGGGCTTTCTGAGGCTTAACTTCGATGGCATTTACAGGACAGACTCGTACACATGAGTACGAATTTCTGCACTTTTCGTCATTTATATAAAGAACAGGTTTTGTTTCTGTCATACGAACTCTTATAACGTATTAATTCGTTTGTTCTATTGTTCTATTGTTCGCCCCCTTCCCCCTAAAGGGGGTTCATTAACAACCTTATTATCAAGAAGTCCCCTTTAGGGAATTTAGGGGCCAAGTTCTTTTTCCAGTATACCCTCAATTTTCGTTATTGTCACCCCCTCAATTGTTATTCCATTAACATTAAGATTCGGACCGTTGCTGCAATGACCCATACAACGTGCTCCCTTAAAAATAACTTTGTCTTCAAGATGATTCTTTCTGAGGTATTCCCTGATAAACATTACCACATCCTTATTGCCTCTTGAAAAGCAGGAACTGCCAAGACAAATTTGCATTTCAATTCTCTGAGCCATACTTTTTACTGTTCATAAATAAACAATAACGTCAAAAGTACTATATTTTTCTATGCTAAATCAATCTCTTTTAATCTAAAATTCACACTATTATGGTAGCGTTTTTTATGTGGTTTTTATGTGTCAGTTTATTGAAGCGAAGCGGAACTCGACGAAGTCAAAATCAATGGGTCATCATGCTTGATTCCGGATACTCATATTATATTATCATCAAATCTGGTTTTTTTATTCTATTGTTAATTAAATAACAATGTTTATTTATTAACAATAAAAACATTTATCTTTGTTGTAATTATTATACTTTATTAAATCTTAATGAGCACAGACGTAGGCACAATTCTGAAAAACTATAAGCAGGGTAAAAGAGAGGATCTTATACCTATACTTCAGGCAATACAGGAAGATTTGGGTTATCTCTCTGAAGAAGCAATTGTAATGGTCGGTAGTTTTTTAGGATTGAGCACAACAAAAATCTATGGTCTGGCTACTTTTTACGACAGGTTCCGGTTCATTCCCTCAGGGAAAATTAATATCAGGATTTGTCATGGTACTTCATGCTTCCTTAATGGTTCCCAGGCAATAATTAATAAAATTAAGGAAGAGACTGGAGTTGTGTCCGGACAAACTACCAGAGATGGAAATTTCAGCTACGAGATAGTCTCCTGTATGGGTGGTTGTCACAATGGTCCGCTTATAAATGTGAATGGGGAATATCATATCCATGTTAAAGCCGAACAGCTCCCTGAACTGATTAAGAAATTAAAATACATTATTGAAAACGATTAATTTTATTAACTATCCCGGATGGAAGATTTAAAGTCCTTCCTTATTGAAAAGGTACTGTTATTTGAATCCGATACATTGTCGCCGGAAACAGAAAAGGTATTACAGAAAGTAAGAAGGGAAAAACCCGATCATCCTGTAATCTTTGTTTCATCCGGAACAAGCAGTGTAATTGCCGGTTCGGAGAAAACTCATTCCTCAATTGAATCATATATAATTGAAAATCTGCCGAACGCAGAACTAGTGAGTGTCGGATGTACGGGTCCTTCTAATTTTGAGCCCCTGGTCTGTATTCATATTCCCGGAAAGAATAAATTGTTTTACAGAAACATAACCGAGGAGAAAGTAGAGCCTCTTCTTAACGGGGTATTTCATAACGAGATAAATGAGGAAGATCTTGCTGGTCAGTCGGGCACTAAAGGTTTTGAGCTCTGGACGGGAATTCCTTTTATGGATGAGCTGCCATTCTTTGCTCACCAGAAAAGGGTTGTTCTGAGTAATTGCGGATGTTACGATCCTGAAAATATTGAAGAATACATTGCAAGGGGAGGCTATCGTTCTTATATAAAGGCAATCAGACATTATACTTTTGAAGAGGTATGTGATATTATTGAGAAAAGTGGTTTAAGAGGCAGAAGTGGTGGTGGATACCTCACAGGATTAAAATGGAAACATGCACTTAATACTACTTCAAATGCCAGGTATCTGATCTGTAATGCGAAGGAGAGTGATCCTGGTGCCTTTACTGACAGAACTATTCTTGAAAGCGACCCGCACCGGCTTATTGAAGGAATTGCGATTGCTTCGTATGCTATTGGCGCTTCAAATGCCATAGTTTTTATGCGCTCAGGTTCTGATCATGCCCTCAACAGGCTTCAGAAAGCAATCGACAGGGCCAGAGAATATGGTCTGTTCGGACATAATGTTTTCTCAAGTGGCTACAATCTCGATATTAAAATTCGGAAAGAACCGGGTGCTTTTGTATGCGGTGAAGAAACTGCACTCATTAATACTCTTGAGGGAAAAAGGGGAATGCCACAGCTTAAACCTCCATATCCGACCACTTCAGGATTATTTGGAAAACCAACAGTTATAAACAACGTCGAAACTCTTATAAATGTTCCGCTTATTATGCAGAACGGACCTGAGTGGTTCCGGTCTATGGGCACGGAAAACAGTCCGGGTACCAAAGTTTTTGCTGTGGCAGGTAAAGGCAGAATGTCCGGAGTAGTCGAGATTGAAATGGGGACAAAAATCAGGACTATACTTGATGATATAGCAGACGGAATACGTGAGGGAAAAGAGTTTAAAGCAATACAACTGGGTGGTTCCTCAGGCTCTTTTATAACAAGTGAAAATCTCGATATAACAATCGATTATGAGGACCTCCGGGCAAATGGTATTGGGATGGGGGCCGGAGGATTTGTAATTATCGATGAAAACACTTGTATGGTGGACCTCGTTAGATATTATATGGAATTTATCAGGAATGAGAGCTGCGGCAAATGTATTCCATGCCGTGAAGGTACCGGCAGAATGCTCGAAATCCTTGAAAGTGTTATAAGAAAGCCTTTAAATGAAGAGTCTGGCACGACTCTCGAAAGATTTAAGGGGGTAATGCAGCTCGAGACTATTGCATCAGTAATGAAAGATACTTCTCTTTGTGGACTTGGCCAGACCGCTCCTAACCCTTTCATAAGCGCTCTCAAAAACTTTAGGGATGAGTTTGAGGAGCATATATTCGACAGGAAATGCAGGGCCAATGTATGCAGGGGATTAAGATTATTTTCAATTGATGTAGATAAGTGCACAGGATGTACCGCCTGTGCAGCCAAATGTCCGGTTAACGCTATTTACGGAACACGATTACAACCTTTCTTCATCGTAGAGGAAAAATGTATCGGTTGTGGAATCTGTTTTGATATATGTAAGTTCAGCGCAATTAATGTTAAATAGCCTATATGCTTTTTACAATTCAGGTAAATAACAAAAAGATCAAGGCCGAAAAGGGCGAGACAATTCTCTCTGCTCTTAATCGTAACGGAATAATCATTCCTACACTATGCAGAATGAAAGAATTTACTCCAACCGGAGCCTGCAGAATGTGTGTTGTTGAAGTAGACGGTCATGACCGTCTGGTTACTGCCTGCTCTCAGCCCGTTGAAGAATGGATGAAAATAAAGACTCACTCTCCGAGGGTGATTATGGCAAGGAAAACTATCGTTGAACTATTGCTCTCTAACCATCCCGATGATTGTCTTTATTGCGACAGGAACTTAAACTGCGAGTTGCAGCGACTTTCAGAAGAGTTGAATATCAGAGAACGACGGATTCGCGGTAAGAAAATTAAACCGCGTCTTGATCAGTCGAGCCCTGCAATTGTTAGAGAACTGTCTAAATGTATTTTGTGCGGGAGATGTGTCAGAGTCTGTGAAGAAGTAGTCACCTCAACATCTCTTGATTTTATAAATAAAGGACGCGAGACACATATTGGTGCTGCAATGGACAGGGATTTCAACTTTTCAAGCTGTATCCACTGTGGTCAATGTGTTCTTGTTTGTCCAACCGGGGCGCTTCATGAAAAACATAACATAACCGAAGTTCAGGATTATCTGAATAAACCTGAAATAATAAAGGTTATTCAGTACTCTTCAATGGTCGTTTACGGAATAGCTGAAGAACTTGGAATGAGGTATACAAAGGATTTTGACAAGATATTGAACGCAATCCTTCGTAAAATTGGATTCGATAAGGTTTTTAAAACAGGCACAGGCACAGATGTTTGTATAACCGAAATCACTAATCAGTTATCCGACAGAATTGAAAATAAGGTAGTTAATCCCTTATATATTACTGCCTGCCCTGCATGGGTCAAGTATGCTGAGCAGTTTATGCCTGCATTAATTCCAGATCTCTCAACTGTAAAATCTCCGCAACAAATTACCGGAGTATTGATTAAGACCCTGGTGGCCGGTCAGCTGGGAGTAAAACCTGAAGAGATCTTTTCCGTTTCTGCAACACCTTGTATGGCAATGAAATTTGAGGCCCGCCGCGACGGTATGATGCGGAAAGGTATAAGTGATGTTGATTCCGTCCTTACGGTAAGGGAACTTGCCAGACTTATCAGATTGTATGGTATTGACACTTCAAATATTGAACAGGAACCTGCCGACGAACCAATGGCTGGCAGAAGTTCTGCCGCTATTATGGCAGAAGTATCAGGGGGAATGGCTGAAGGGGTTATAAGGTCGTTACATTTTTTGAAGCTTAAGAAGGAACCGGAAAAACTGCTGTTTAAAAAGCTCCGGTCAGGTGGTACATTCAGAGAAACGACATTTCAGATCGGGGATCTGGAATTAAATGTAGCTGTTGTGGATGGACTCACCGGACTTGAAAAGCTTAAAACTTCAATAGAGTCTGGTAAAAAATATAATCTGGTAGAAGTGATGACTTGTCCGGGTGGATGTGTTCACGGAGCCGGGTTATCTTTCAGCAGTTCAAAGGATGAGATTAAAAGCCGATCGAAGTTAATATATCATTCTGATGATACTGAAGCTATTAATCTTCCATGTAAATCACCTTCACTCATTAATTTGTATGAGAAGTATGTTAAGGAAAATACCGATATTGCAGATAAAAAAATATTCTATACACATTTTGAGAAGCGAAATGTGCTCTTATAATTAACATTCTGAGATAATATGTTGGTTTACACTATAAAAGAACTTTGCCGTACATGTTATACCTGCGTAAGGGAATGCCCTGCCAAGGCTATCCGAATTGTTGGGGGGCAGGCTGAAGTTATAGATGAAAGATGTATTGCCTGTGGTAACTGTACAAAAGTGTGCAGTCAGGGTGCAAAGGTCTTTTTAAACACAACCGACAGGGTAACGAAACTGCTTGAAACTGATTCAAAGATTGCTGCAATAGTTGCTCCCAGTTTTCCGGCAGAATTTTCGGATATTCCCGATCATCATGTACTTACCGGAATGATAAAGGCGCTCGGATTTGAGTATGTGGCAGAGGTCTCTTTTGGCGCTGATCTTGTTGCTGACAGGTACAAAAGGCTTGTTTCGGAAGGTAAGAATTTTTATATTTCTTCTGATTGTCCTTCGATAGTAAACTATGTAAAGTATTACCATCCTGATCTTGTTGACAATCTTGCACCAATTGTTTCTCCTATGGTAGCCATGAGCAGGGTTGTACGCGAAAAATACGGGAAGGATACACGAATTGTATTTATTGGCCCATGCATTGCCAAGAAAGCTGAAAGCTCTGAAATAGATGAGGCAATAACATTTACTGAACTAAGAGAAATGTTTGCTGAAAAAGGTATCACAACTGAAAATTGTAAGATTGTAGATTTTGACCAGCCTGTTGGAGGAAGAGGCGCCATCTTCCCAGTTGCCAGAGGGTTGCTTCAGACAGCAAAAATCAGCGATAATGCTATTACCGGAAATATTATTGCTGCTGAGGGCAGAATTGATTTTCAAGGAGCTTTAAAGGAATTTGAAGCTGGATTAATAAAAAACCAGCACATGGAACTGCTTTGTTGCGAGGGATGTATAATGGGTCCTGGATTATCGAAAAACGGTAAGCAGTATAACCGGCGATCGCTTGTTAGTTCTTATGCAAACAGTAAAATGCAGAATATAGATTCTGATAACTGGCAGAAATCATTCGATGAGTTTGCAGATCTCGATCTTTCCATTCTTCATAAACCGGTCGATCCATGGATTGAAACTCTTAATGAGGATGATGTAAACGATATTCTTGTTAAGATGGGCAAGAGAACTAAAAAAGACCAGCTCGATTGCGGAGCATGTGGTTACGAAAGCTGTGTGGAACATGCAATCGCAATTAAAAAGGGTCTTGCGGAGGTTGAGATGTGTCTGCCATATACTATCGAAAAGCTTCATAAATCTGTAAATGATCTGGCTTTGTCGAATGAGAAATTATCCTCCATGAGACAGGCTTTGAAACAATCGGAAAAATTAGCTCATATGGGTCAGCTCTCTGCCGGTATCGCACATGAGCTGAATAACCCGCTGGGTGTTGTGATAATGTATAGTAACATTCTTTTGGAAGAATCTACTGCTGACGATCCTGTAAGAGAAGATCTGAAATTGATTGTGGAACAGGCAGGCCGATGTAAAAAAATAGTTGCAGGACTTCTTAATTTTGCAAGAAAGAACCAGGTGAACCATCAGGTGGTAATCTTAAAAGAATTTGTTAATCACAGCCTCGAAAGTCTGATAATTCCTGAGAAAGTTAAAATCAATATTTCTGATTTGACGACCAATCCTGAAGCAATGCTTGACCCGGAGCAGATGATGCAGGTATTGACCAATCTGATCAAAAATGCCATCGACGCCATGCCAACAGGAGGAACCATTGACATCGTTTTGGAAGATACTCTGAGTGATATTATTATAATTATTAGTGATACAGGTACCGGAATTAAGGAAGAAGACAGAGCCAAAATCTTCGAACCCTTTTTTACTACAAAGGGGATCGGTCACGGCACAGGTCTGGGGTTGGCAACTGCATACGGCGTTGTAAAGATGCATAAAGGACAGATTACCGCAGAATCGAATAACAATCCCGAAAAAGGACCCACGGGAACGAGCTTTAAGATTATTTTACCAAGGCGGAAGGAGTAGAGACGCAATATTTTGCGTCTCAGTATTCAGTAGACAGTGAACTGTAGAGACGCAAAATTTTGCGTCTCCATAAATGGCGAATAATAACAATAACACAGAAACCTGGTACCAATGTTAATATTTTAACAATAAGTCATATTTATCATATTAACTGTTTGATTTAAAGAATTTTTAGAAATTTGTGGAAAGATGA
>Ga0209745_1000528_pt1 | contig 23422 bp, 19 predicted proteins | sample BarGraNGADG00312_FD_184495 | JGI IMG/M metagenome (GOLD analysis project Ga0209745, IMG submission 184495) | Arctic peat soil microbial communities from Barrow, Alaska - Barrow Graham LP Ref core NGADG0004-312 (SPAdes) (version 2) | ecosystem: Environmental > Terrestrial > Soil > Wetlands > Peat...
TCAGATAACAGACGCGATCAAGCGACACGACACGCCGAAAAGCCATACGTAGCAAGCAAAGTGCGAGACCTACCTGGGTGCTATGTCAGGAGTTCTGAAATCACCACCAGCCGGCGACCTGCAGCCGCAACAACGCTCAACACCCGAGGCGTGAAAGATCGAGGCTAGAACAGACAGGTCCCAAGTTGGACCAGGCGCGAAATCCGCATTTGGGACATCTACGTCTTTTTACGTATTTCAATCGAATCGCATTGACCATACGATGGTCTGCACCGTCGCCATCTGGTGTATTCGTGACTACCCCATCTGACGGAGCGACAGCAAGTTTTCTTGTCTAGTGCCGATATGATCCTGTGCGTCATATCTTGGAAGTGCGTCTAAGGCTATCTGATGCGCTTCCTGTGCGACAGTTTGGAGCGACATTCGCGTCCTTCTACGGCCGCACCGCAAACATCGGAATCGCGAACTTCTGGGCGGCAACGACTGAGCCCAACAACGCGGACCCGAAGTTAGGAGCTCAACACCTCGCCCTCAAACAAGTACAGCCACCTCATTTCACGAGGGACGCGAAGTGTTGACGACTCGTAAGCATCAAGCGAAGAAAAGGGATGGCAAAATGAAGCGAATACCGAGACTTGCTGCCGCTGCACTGCTTCTATTGGCGGGTTCCGCGAGTCTCGCGGTCGCCTCGGTGCAAGCAGTGTCCGTGGACACACCAGTGCTGATCATGGGCTCAGGGGATATTGCGGAATCAGGCACATCGACAATGGCCAACGCTACCTCGACCGGTGATCTCATCAGAGCGGCGGCTCCCACCTTTGCTTTCACTCTGGGCGACGAGGCCTACCCTCACGGAAGCGCGACGGACTTCAGCACCAAGTACGATCCTACCTGGGGTTCGTTCAAATCCATCACCAAGTCGGTGCCAGGAAACCATGAGTACACCTCAGATCCTCCAAGTGGGTACCTCGGCTATTTCGGCGCGGCAAATGTCACCAACCCCGTGGACGGTGGCGCCTACTACGCCTGGGATATCGGTAACGGCTGGCGTGGATATGCCTTGAACTCCGAAATCGACATGAGTGCTTCTAGTGCCCAGGTGACGTGGCTGAAGCATGATCTCGCCGCCAACCCTAATCTGCACTATCTCGCCATGTGGCACCAGCCACGCTTCACCTCACTGGGAGAGCATGGCCCGAGAACTGACGAGGCCGCAATTTGGGATGTGCTCGTAGGTGCCGGGACAGACATTGTCATGCAGGGGCACAATCACTTCTATGAGCGATTCGCAAAGATGAACGGCAACGGCGCTGTTGATGCTACTGGCATCCGTTCCTTCATTGCTGGTGCCGGCGGCAATCAGACGTACCCGATCACCAGCGCCGCAGCTAACTCTCAATTCCACAATGACACTGACTATGGTGTGCTCAAGCTGACCCTTCACGCGAACTCCTACGACTGGGGGTTCGTTGAGGCGGGCCGAGGATTCCAGAACGGCACCCACATCGACACCGGACGCAACGGTGTCGTGGTGGACTCTGGTACTGACGTGACCAACAAGACGGTCGGGCCCAGCCCCACAACGACCGTGACCACGACACAGCCAACGACCACCACGACCACGACGGCGCCGCCAACAACGACGACGACGACGCCCCCTTCCACAACGACAACCGCACCTCCAGCAACGGTGACCAAGCACTTCGTTGCCAACGAGTCCGGTGCATACTCCACAACGACGGCGCTCGGGTACAACGTCCATGACATTGGCATGAGCGCAGGTGAGGCCAGTGCATTGCCCGCTGGCACCGAGGGAATGGCCTGGGTTGGTGTCGACGGCAGCGCCTGTCCCGCGCCTTCGTCGGCTTTCAAGAGCTTCGTTACCGCGAATGCGTCTAACCCCAAGCTGTTCGGGTACTACCTGATGGATGAACCCGCCAACGGCAACTGCGTGGCGAGCATCAAGGCCCACGCGGACTATATTCACGCCCACGCACCGGGCAAAAAAGCGTTCATCGTCCTGACCGACTGGCCTGGGACCTACGGCCAGTACGCGCCGAGCAAGACCGATGTTGACCTGGTCGGTCTTGACCCGTATCCGTGTCACTCCGGAACGTGCACCTACTCCGAGATCGCGCGCGAGGTCAATGCAGCCGAGGCAGCAGGCATCCCGCTTGCGACCATTGTGCCGACGTTCCAGGACTTTGGCGGAGCCGGCTGGGATCCGCCGACTGTGGCTCAACTGCAGCTGATCCTGAGTAGCTGGAAGGCAGTCGTCCCGGACCCACCGATGGACTACGCGTACTCGTGGAGCACGCAGTCCGGGTACCTGACCGACTCGCTGAGCACACGCACCGACTGGCAGTCCGTGATGTCGGCGCACAACAGTCTCACAGCTCCTTCACCAACCACGACCCCGCCGACGACCACGACCCCGCCGCAGGTACCGATCCTCAGTTGCCCCTTCGTACCAAATCCGGTCGTAGGACAGACGGTGATCTGCACGTACAAGTGACAAAACGGCTCAACTGGGTTGCTGCTGCGCCGCCGCTGAGTCCGATCCGATGGCGCTATGGCGTGCGACCAGATAGCGCACGGTCTCCCCGACCACGGATATGGTCGCTGCCAAGGTCGGGTTGTCCAGGAAGGTGGCGTCGCTGGCAACTCGCTGCACAACGAGGTGGCTGAGATACCACTGCTCGGCATCCTGGGCGCCCGAGGGCACGGCGTTGTAGTCCTTCGGACGTATCTGCGTAGGCCCCGTCAGCCCCGGACGGTGTTGCAGCACCCACTGGCAGCTTTCGGGATACCGGGACGCGAGTGAGGGAGTTTCTGGGCGGGGGCCGACCAAGGTCATCTCCCCGCGCAGGACGTTCATGAGCTGTGGCAGCTCATCAAGGCTGGTTCGGCGAAAAAAAGACCCCACCCAGGTAATACGCGCGTCTCGATCGGTCGTAACGTCGGGGCCTCCGGGTAGTTTCCTCATTGTCCGGAACTTGAGGATCGTGAACTCCTCGTTGCCCTGGCCGATCCGGCGCTGACGGAAGAGCACCGGGCCTGGACTGGTCAGCTTGATGGCGGCCCCGATGATGGCCATCAGCGGACAGAGCAACGCCAGACCAACGATGGCGCACGTCACGTCAAGCGCGCGGCGTCCTGCTGCGATCCCGGTGGGCCGATGGGCCCCGCTCAGCTTGCCTGAGGCACTGTGCCCGAACCGGAGCGGGAACCGAACGTCGCTCATGAGGTCAGCTCCGCAAGAAGCTCCAGGTGTCGACGCGCGAAGTCGTCCTGGTCGCTGAGCACCGCGATCTCGGACAACCCCAGCAGCAGGGCATCGCGCCAGGCCTGCGCCGAGCGTCCCGTTGAAGCAAGCCCCGCCCCGACATACTCCCGAACGAGCGCGGAATACCACCCCTGCCCACCGAGCGCATAACGGATGCCGTCTCCCCATGCGTTTGCCCGGAAGCCCGGGTGACCCCTGACCGGCGTAGCTGGCGGGGTGTGGCGGTCCAGATACAGGGAGTAGGCAAGTGCGAACCTCACACGATCCCGCAGGGGGTCCCCGCCGAGCAAAGCGTGCTCCCAGTCGACCACCCCGGAGATGCGACCTTCCGCGCGGAGCACGTTGCCGCACCAGAAGTCACCGTGCATCAGCCCGGGAGCACGCTCGATCAGCAGTCGCTGCTCCAGTGCCTCTGTGACAGCTGAGGCGGCTGCGCACGCGCCGTGGTCCGCCCACCTCAGGCTCAGCTTGTCGGCCCAGCCACAAGCCAGCACCGGAACCACAGGCAGGGCGGCCACCGCGACCAACCAACCTGCCGACAACCAGAAGTCTTCCGCGACACGCTCGGCGCGGGATGTGTGCCCCCAACGGTGGTAGTCGACGGACAGCGGGGTGCCTGGGTGAGCGGTCATCGCAAGCAACGCCGTCGAGCCCACCTCGCGCAACTCGACAACGCGTGGGACCGTGCCGTTCACGCGACCCGGGTCAACCTGGGCAACCACGGAGAGGAACTGCGCCTCTTTGCGGACCGCCGCCGATGCCGCCGCGGTCAAGCCCACCTTGATGGCAAGCGACGGTTGGTCACCACCATCGGCAAACACCAGAACCAAGGCCTTCGGGTTTTCGTCCTTGGACATGGCGAGCACGACAAGGCGGATCTTCCGTCCACCAAGGTGATCCCTGGCAAGGGACCGTATCGACTTCTGGACGTTGGCGCCCATCAAGGTCACCCCGGTCATCGGCGTGCCGCGATCAGGACGCGACCCGGTGCCAGCCACCCCAGCAGAGCCAGTAGCGGGCCACGTCTGCCAAGGCGCAGAGCCAAGTCTGCTGCTCGCCCCCAACGGTTCATCCCGGGCGGCACTGTCGCGAATGTGGACCAGAGCCACCTCAGCGTGTTGACGTTGTCCTCCACCACGAAGGACGGGCTGCGCCAGCCCGGCAGAACGACATACTCTCGCTCGATGCGAAGACCTGACCTTGCAGCGACTCGGCGAAGTTGACCACGGGCGCCGATCCGACTACCGATCAACACGATCGGCGTCTCGTGGGGTACCTGGTTCAGCCGGCCGACGGGACTGTTCGCGCGCCGGCGACGCATCGACGACGGCCTGATCACGATCGACGCCGGGTCAAGCAACATGCTGACCCCAGGCGGCAGAGGGTTCATGTCGACTCCAACCGGCTCACGGGCAATGGCTCGAATCGTGATTCGAGGTCACCGGGTCGGTAGACCTCGGACAGCACCGCGCCAAGCGTGGAGGCCGAGTACCGCGATCCCAGACGCGTCCGAGCCGTCTGCGCCCAGGACGCTGCCGAGTGGGGGTTGTCCAGGGCAAAGTCCATGGCGCTGGCCAGGAGGTCGGCACGGCCGGGAGGGACCAGGAGCCCTGACTCACCCGGAACCACGACGTCCGGAACGGCGTTGACCGCCGTAGCGACCACGGGGATGCCACATGCCTGCGCCTCCACGATGACGCAAGGGAGCCCTTCGTAGCGGCTCGACATGGCGAACACGTCGAAGGCCGGCAGGATGTCGGGTACGTCAGTTCTGTTGCCCAACAACAGAACACGATCCCCGAGCCGCATTCGCGCAACCTGGCGGCGCGCCTGGTCCATCAGGGGCCCGTCGCCAGCCCACACCAGGACGGCGGGCCGTCTCATCCGTGCCAAAGCCTCGATGAGGACCTCGGGAGCCTTCTGGAAGTCCAGACGTCCTACGGTTCCGATCACCTCTGCGTCTGCCGGCAGGCCCAGGATCTGCCTGGCACGCATTCGGGTGGCCGGCGACAGCTGCACGCAGCGGGCCTCGACTGCTGGCCCGATGGTGCGGATCTGCTCCGGCCTGGCGATCCCGCGCCGGATGGCCTCGACCGCCACAGCCGTCCCGGTCGCCAGGAACATGTCCGTAATGTGCGAGAGCCTGCGCTCGATCTCGACGTAGAGACTGCGTGTCGCTCGCGGCTGGAACTCATGGAAGGGAAAACCATGCAGGGTGTGGACGATGCGAGAAGCGCCTGCCCGGTGCGCCGCCACCCGCCCGAGTGCACCCGCCTTGGCGCTGTGGGTGTGGACGATCTCGATCTCGCGCTGGCGCAGGATCTTGGTGAGCGTGGCCAGTGCCATCGCGTCATTTCGGGGGCTGATAGGTGAGACCAGCGTCGGAACGACCAGCACCTCCAGCCCGTGCGAGCGCGCCACATCAAGCAACGGGCCACCGGAACCGGTGATGAGAGTGCCCGTGTACTCGTCCGGATCCAGACTGACAGCGCCGCGGACCGCCACGCCGCCGGCGCCGGCGATACAACGCGTGATGATGTGTGCAACTCGGATCGCCATGGCCTCATCCCTCGCTACTCAGCTCGTCGGCATACGCCTGCGAGATACCGATCACGTCTGACAGCCGGGTGCCGGGCCTCCCGGGGAGGATGACCTCGGTGCACGGCACGGCCCGAGCCAGAAACGTTGCGGCGTCGGTGATCGGCGGGTGGGCGGAGCCCAGGCCGGTGCCGAGCGCGAGCGTTGCCGCAAAGGCCCAGTACCTGCGCAGCTCCCCCGCCGCGTACGTACCGCCTACGATCACGCGCGCGGCGGCCTGCGCATCCAGGGGCCGGACCACGACGCTGCTGCCCGAGCCGCGTCGCAGGACGAGTATCTGCTCCACGTCGATGCTGTCCAGACGATCGGGCCAGACGGACTCGCGCCGCCCGTGCGGCATCCGTCTGCCCTCGCCACCATCTGTACGCAGGGGTTCGAGCACACCATGAATCACGAGGCCTCGGCCCACACAGAGGTTGTCGCTCACCCCTCGCGCGCCCTGGCTCATGGCGTCGCGCAGCAACGTCGACTTGCCCACACCGCCGGGTCCGGCAATGGCTACGCTCACGCCTGCGGTTCTGACACCGGAAACGTGCATTGGCACCGCGCCCGAGACCCCGGCCCACCACATTGCCGGGTACTGCAAGATGGCGGATCGCAGCAGCAACTGAGCCCGCGCCCGGGCGACCGTCGCCAGGCCTCGGGTCGACCAGCCTGGGCGAGAGCGCGCCTCGACCTCGAGTCGGCCACCGTCCGCCCACACCCTCAGGTCGACACCACTGCTGCAGGCGTTCTCGATCACCACCGATGAGCCGTCACTCCAGGCACCGCGCGCGAGGGTATCCATGCCCCGCAGCGAGAACCGCTCTGAGCTCTCAGCAATCACCACGTGCAGGTCGTCGGCCTGGGCGTCCTTCAACTCGTGCCCTGCGAAGGCCTCTCGAACAAAGCTCTGCCACCTTGCCGAGCCGGTCGTCACCCCAATCGTGAGTCCCGCCGAGCGGGTGCACAGGTTCATCGCGGACCCGCCCGGAACACCGCGCTGGCCGCATACCAGTCCGTGGCAGCGCCCAAGGTGAACGTGGCCCGCTGCTGACCCGCGGACGGCAGGAGGACATCGGCCGACGCAAGAGCACCACTGGGAGAGACGATCCTGGAGACCAGCGCGGTACCGTTGCTCGAACCCGGCGTCACCGTGCCCGGGCTACCACCGGTCATCATCGCCGCGACCACCAGCGACCCCGCCGGAACCGCCGCCGTGGCACCAGAGCCCACCGCCGTCCCGTATCCCTTGGCCACCGAGGACGCCAACAGGCTGCCGCTGGCAGAAACGCCACCGTAGTCATCGACAACAGCCTGCAGGTATGTCGCAGCACCGGCCGACATTGTGACCGTGACACCATTGGGCGCAGCTGCAGAATTCTCCTTGTAGTACAAGGCGATATCACCGCTACCACTGGAGAACGTCGTGCCCGGGACCCGGGTCCAGGCACCGTTGACGTCATCGGAGACGGCGACCGTGCCGGTCGCGTCGTACTGACCGAACCAACCCACCAACAGATCGCCGGCAGCCACCGGCGACGCCAGTCGCGCACCCACCGACGTCACCCGCGACCCGGTCGACATGGTCGCGGACTGAACATAGCCGGCCGCACTCGCCGGCATCGTGACACTGGCAGCCACAGAGGGCGCCGACCGGTTGTTGGCCGCATCAAAGGCCACAACGGTGTACGAGTACGTGACGCCCGCCGCAGCCGTCCCGTCAACGTACGACAGCTGAGTGTCGTTCACGTCCGCCAACCAGACACCGTCACGGTAGATCGAATATCCGGTCACCCCAACGTTTTCCGTTGACGCCAACCAGCCCACTCTGACCGTCGTCGAGCTCGTCGGCGACGCCGAGACCCCGGTCGGAGTCGACGGAGCCACGGTGTCCCCCAACGACGGCGCCCGGAACACGGCACTGGCCGCATACCAGTCCGTGGCAGCACCCAACGTGAACGCCGCCAGCTGCGGACCCGCAGCGCTCGAGGTCACGTCCTCGGCGACGACCGAGCTACTGCCGTTGGCTGAGCGGAGGACGAACGGGACGCCGGCGCTTGAGCCCGGAGCCACCGAGCCCGGACTACCACCGGTGATCAGACCCGAGAACACCAAGGAGCCGGCCGGCAGGCTGGTCGTCGTGCCGGAGGTGGCTGACACGCCCTGGCCCTTCCCGAGCGCATACGTCGACAGCGACCCAGCGGCCGCCACACCCCAATACTCCGCAGCCGTCCCACTCAGGTAGGTGGCCGTTCCGGCCGAGACCGTCACGGTCAGACCCGAAGCGGCGGCGGCCGAAGCAGGGACGTAGTAGAGCGCAAGATCACCCTTACCGTTGGAGAAGGTCTGACCACCCACACGGGTCCAGGCACCGTTGACGTTGTCGCTCACCCGGACCTGGCCGCTCGCGTCGTACTGGCCGAACCAGCCCACGAGAAGGTCACCGGCATGGACAGACGTGGCGATCGGGATCGTCATCGACGTCACGCGACTTCCGGTTGAGTTGGCACCGGACTGGACGAAGGTAGGTGCCGGCGTGGGAGTCGACACGAGCACCGGCGTGGATGCTGCAGACCGGTTGCCGGCGGCGTCAATGGCCACGAGCGAGTAGGACATGGACGTTGCCGCGGGGACGGTGGTGTCCTGGAACACAGTGGCGTCCCCTCGCAGCGTGGCGATCGTTGCACCGTCGCGCTGAACCTGGTATGAGGCCATTCCGGCGTTGTCGGTCGCCGCCACCCAGCTCAGGTCGACCTCGCGGCCGCTGGCAGCCTTGGCCGTAACTCCTGTCGGTGCGTTCGGCGCGACCGTGTCAGGACCGCAGGAGGAAGAGGCGTAGTCCATCGTCCTACCCGAGATGTTGACAAAGCTGTAGGTGGCTCCGTTGGGGTTCAGCTGCAGTCGTGCGGCACCCCAGGCGGTTGCCGTCGTGTCGAAACCTGCCGCCAGACGGGAGTCCGTATGAGTGAACGGGCTGATCCACTGCCCCCCGGTACCGGCGATGATCTCGGTGGGCCCTCCCGGCGAGGGATTCCCGTTGCCGTCCAGCAGCACGTATCGCTGGTAGTTGTGAGCGTGGCCGCTGACCACGAGCGCAACATGGCGCGACGCCAGCAGCTGCCAGTAGGCGGAGAAGTCCGGGGCCGCGTCGCCGGGGTCAACGGCGTATACCGGGCGGTGGTAGGCCACGATGGTGCAGGGCGCAGCATTGGCAGCCAGATCCGCCACGAGCCACTGGTACTGCGCCGAGCTGCTGGTGGTCTGGCCGAACTGAGTCGTGTTGTCGAGGCTCACGAAGTGCCAGTTGCCGATGGTGTAGCTGTAGTAGTGGGGGGCGTTGCCCCAGTACCTGAAGAACGCCAGTGCATTCGGGTCGTTGGTGTACTCGTGGTTGCCGACCGCTGGGTTCGTGATGGAGAAGAAACGGTTGTAGTAGGAGCCGTTCTCGCCATACCAGTTGCTGAACTCCTCGACGCTGCCTTCTGCGTAGACGTCACCGAGCGAAAGCACCAGATTGGGGTTCCAGGATCCGATCAAGTTCACGACCTGTTGTTCTGCGTTGAGACCACTGGGCCCGTCTCCGACGACGGCGACGGTCACCGGAGCTCCCGGGCTCGTGGGCGTGCCCAGTCGCGGCGTGAACGGTGCCGGGGTGCCGGAGCCGTTGAGGCAAGAAACCTGAGCGGGACATTGACGGGTTTTGCGTCATACCCACCGCTGAACCTCACATATCCACTCAGCGTGTGAAGACCCGGCGCGTACAGATACGTGTGCAAGGTGAACAGGTAGGGCGACTGCGGGTCGAAGAGCAGGACCTTGCCATCCAGCGTGTAGTTGATCCCGTTGACCGCTGGGGCCGTGCCGACGACCTGGACGGTGGCCGTCACCGCCACCGGCCCTGAGACTGTGCTTCCCGACCCGGGGGCGGTGATGCAGAGCGTGACGTTGTATCCGGTCGGGCTCGTCGAGCTGCCGCAGGTCCCCGTTGCCGCAGTAGCGGTGGGCACCTGGGTAAAACTGGCGGCAATCGCAACAACCAGAACGGCGACTGACCAGCATGCCTGAATTCGCGATCTCATGTCCTGATGCCTCTTTCGAGTGGTAACAGCTCGTCCGCGCGCAACGCGCGTGCCGAGATCCTGCGGGTGAATGCCGTCAACAAGGTCGTGGTCGCCAAGTACGCTGCGCTCGAAGCGATGGCCGCGCCCAGCGCGCCGTGACGGGGGATCAGCAGGAAGTCCAGGGCGACCGTGATCAGGACCCCGATCCCCATCGCCCAGGAGTTCGCACCAGGTCGGCCGATCCCCCACAGGAAGGCCGAGGACACCGCAGCGGCGCCTTCCACAGCCAGACCCACGAGCAGTACGCATGCAGGCACGATCGCCGAGCGGAACTGCTCGCCATACAACAGGGGCAAAGCCACCACAGCTGCCCCGGCGACCAGCGGCGTCGCGAGCACGGTGAGCCCGAGGGCGCGAGGTAACAGCCGGCTCGCCTCATGGCCTGCCTGCGCCGGGCCCAGCCGGGCGAACCGCGGATAGAGCACGTAGTTGACGGCTGTGGCGGGCAGTCTCATGAGCTCGGCGAATTTGGAAGCCACTGCATAGATACCCAGGACGGCCGGGCCTGCGAGTGCGCTCAGCACCAGGAAGTCCAGCCGCAGGTTGACCAGCCACAACAGGTTGCCCAGCTGGGCTCGTGCGCCATACGCAGCGATGGGCTTGGCCTTCGCCACGGATGGTCTGCCACGTCCCAGCCCGTAGCCGGTGTAGGCGAGGCGTCCGAGTGCCGTAACGGTGGCCAGGACGCCTCCTGCGATCAGGGCGGCGCCCACAGCAACGATCCCCCGTCCACCCAGGAGCAGCGCAGCTGCGTACGCGGGCAGGAACCACAGCTCTTCGGTGACGATGACCAGATTTGAGCCGAACATGTCGGCTCGGCCCTGGCAGCAGGCCTTCGCCCAGACGGTGAGCAGTTGGGTGGCGACCGTCACGGCCATGACCGCGAGCAAGCTGGTCGGCACCCCAGCGAAGAGCCAGCGGTGCATCAGGGGTGAAGCGACGAGCCAGATCGTCGCGCCCAGGGCGGACGCCAACAAGGCCATAACGCTCAAGGTCGTGCGCAGCTGAGGGTCTCTGTCACGCTCGCCCGCCAGGAAGTATGCCGACGCGACCGGCAGCCCGAGGCTCACGACGACACCCGTGAGCCAAGGGAGCACCCGCAGCAGCGCATACTCCCCCAGAACTGCTGGACCGGCCAGCCGGGCGACCGCGAGGCTGGCGACGGACAGGCACAACAGGGCGCCGCCCTGGGCACCCAGATTGGACACTGCTGACCTGCGTCCCAGTGGCGGTGTCGCCGGCGCCCATCGCGCTTTTCGTAGCACGGGAGTCATCGACCCAGCCCGTTCTCGTCTGCGTGCGGCTGCGGTTCGGGCCCTGATGCCAGAACGGCCACCAGTGCCAGCAGGAGCCACAGGAAGCGGAAGTGCATCACCTCGTAGTACGCGCCGGCCACTCCCATCGCAGCCAAGGCTGCGACCAGACCGACCGGCCGAGGGATCTGGGCAGCGAAGTCTGGGCTCGGGGGGCCCCTCAAGACGGTCTTGGCCCGCCAGGCGGCACTGAACACGAGCAGCACGACCCCGATGACGCCCAACGGCCCGCGCTCGACGAGCGCCGCGAGGTAGTCGTCGTGGGCTTCCTTCGCGTAGGGGTACTGCCGCTCGAGGAGCAGAGCCTTGGTGGTCGAGGGCCCGGAGCCCAACAGGCTGTTGCTGGCGTAGAGGCTCAGGGCCTCGTCGATGAGTGCGCCGCGCTGGGCACTGCTGCCGTTGCTGCGACCGAGGGTGTTAACCAGCAGCGACTGACCCGAGTCACGTGCCCATGTCTGGACGGTCGCGATCGGTATCACCTGCAGGACGATCACCACCGCGACCACGGCCGTCACCAGCAGGGCGATGGCGTTGACCAACCCGTGCTTGCGGTAGATGCCCACACAGACAATGAGGCCGACTCCCGCCATCAGCTCGACAGCCGCGCCATTGGACTCGCTGAGGACGAAGGACCAGCTGAGCAACAGGTAGCCCACGCGCCGCAGCCAGGTCCGGTTGGGAGCACGGGTCGCGTAGACGACGAACAAGGAGATGACCCAGTAGGCGCCCGCGTAGTTGGGGTCACCGAACGTGAACATGAGGCGATTGCCGTCTTGGGGCCGAATCCCCTCCAACGCGGAGATGTGGAGTAGCGAGGCGGTCACGAGCACACCGGCCCAGCAGATCGAGGAGATGGCCCAGGCACGTCCGATGGTGCGCAGCGCGCCGGGAGATCGGGCGAGGTTCACGATCGCGGTGCACCAAGCCAGAAGAACCATGTCCTGGATGACCGCCAACAGTCCGCTCATGGGCATGGAGCTCGCCAGAGCCGCCAGGGTGCCGGCCAGAACGCTCACTGCCACCGGGACGACATACGGAGCACGAAGGGGCAACCCGCTGGTGCTGGCCCACAGCGCCGTCATTAGCAGGGTCAGCAGGACAAGAAGGTCAACCGGCGATGTGTTACCCGGTCCAGCAGGGTGAAGCAAGGGTTGGCATACGACTGTCAACGACAGAACCCCAATGGCCAAGCCCTCGTTCATGCGCAGACGTGGCCGCCCGGCACCGCCTGTCCGAGGGGTTTCGAACCCCACGGACAACGCGGTTGGAGCGAGCTTGGTCACGGCAGGGCACCCCTCACGACAGCACCGCAAAGGGACGCAACCGTGCTACGGGTCGCACAAGTCCGTTGGTGGTCAGGATCGCGAGCGCAGCGTCGACCCCCCGATCGTCGAGCTGGTTGACCGCCGTCGGCGCCGCATCTGAGTACCCGTAAGTCAGCGTCTGCCGATGGTGCGGGTCGAGGCCGGAGCGACCATCGCGCTCGAACTCCTTGATGACGCTGCCGGTGCCGTGACAGGCGCTGTACAGACTGCGGTGCGCCTCCGGCGCGGGGACGCACAAGAACGACGACGTTCGGTTCGTGCCCGGCACGAGCAGCGGCTGTCCCGTCGAGGCGAACGCCGGATGGCCGGCCATCAGCTCGGGGGTCCACGCACGAGCAGCGTTGTGTCGGTGGACGAACGCGGGCGCACCGTCCACCATCTCCTCGTAGACCGAGTTGTGCGGCGAGTCCACGACCAGGTTGATGACAGCGCCCAGGGCCTCCTGCGCGAACTGCCGCAACACGGCATACGTCGCCATCCGGTATGCGAAGCCATAGTTCATGGACAGTCGCTGCGCGAGCATGACCCTGCGACCCTCGTCGCCTTCGATAGGGATCGAGGGACACCCCGCGCGAAAGTAGGCGTCGTAGCGGGCTCGAGCGTGTGAGAGCGAGCGGGGGCGCAGATGGGCCAACGGCTTGACCATCGCCATCTCGGTCCGCAGCAGCCGCGAGGCGGACTTTCGGCGGGCGTACATCTCACCGATCTGTCCGGTGAGAACTCCGCCGCCGTTGTGGAACTGCAGCGTGACCTGTCCAAGATGGACGCCCAGCTGCATGGCGATCTCGGGCTCCATGATCTCTTCCACCTCCTGGAGCTCGAGGAAGTGCGTGCTGGGCCCGATGCCGGCGAATCGCAGCCGCGCCATCTGCACCACCACCCAAGGCAGCTCCTTGCGGGCACGCGCCGCCCCGCCGAACTCCTCGACGGAGAGCCGCCCGAACTCCTCCACCCGGTCGAGCTCGCGGGCGTCGAGGCCATAGCGTTCCGCCGCGAAGTCGGCCCCTTCCACGGCGGCACGAAGCACGTCCTTGCTGCTCAGCTCGCGCGACCATCCAGGTGGGTTCGGAAAGCGCTCACGCACCCGACGGTAGAAGTCGCTCACCGCAGCCTCGCTCGGCCTCGGAGTATCCAGGGTTGCCAGCGCCATGCCGCAGTTGAGTGCCGCGTCGGTCAGCGCGGGACGGATGGCTCCCCTGGTCGCGACCGCGATGCTTGACGGCATCTCCGACTTGTCCTTGTGGCAGAAGTCCGGCAGCACCACCGGCGGCGCTGCCAGGTCGGCATCCGCCGTTCCCTCGCGCAAGCGGGCCAGGAGACCGGGGTCCGCCGGCATGGCGGCGCTGTCGAAGACCGTCAGACCCCTCGCCGCATGCTTGGCCGGTTCTTGGGCGTCCACGAGACGGCCAATGATCTCAACGTTCATGGGTCCTCCTTGGACCTGTTCGATGGCGTTCATGCTCGCCGGTCCCCCCTGGTCCGGTGGTGCGCGAGGACTCCGATGACCGGCCATCCTGTGGCGGCGACCAGGTCGCGGACCCGGCGCAGATCCGAATATGGAGTGAGCGTCCCGGCCACGACAACCAGGCCGAAGGGGCCTGTGGTCGGCTCTTCTTCGAGATCCGCGAGCTGAACGACGTCCAGACGCGGATGCGCGGGCGCTGGTGCGAGCACGGGGCTTGGCGCCAAAACCTTCACCGATCCCTGCCTAACCTTCACCGATCCCTGCCTAACCGGTGCGCGGGTGGCGGTTGACCGGTCTCCGTTCAAGGGCGGGCGATCATCGGTGTTGCGGCCGGCAGTCACGTTGACGGGGTTGAGCTGCCTCTCCAGCCCCGCGACGATCCTCAGCATCCGCTCAGGCGAGACGCTCCCTGTCATCACAAGAGTGCCGACAGCGGCGCGCAGCGCCGCGCCGCCCACGGCGACCAGAACCTCTCGTGGGACCACCGAGTCAAGATCCTGGGACTCGGTGGTCCCACGTCCGTTCCCCAACAGCGGACCCAGCATCGGTGTACCCAGCTCTCGCGCAAACGCGTGGGCGTCTGCCACCCGGGGTCGGACCACCTCCAACAACGTGCTGATCATCAGTCCCACGACAAGCCCGGCCACGAGCGCGAGCGCCAGGTCAGTGGACATATGCGGCGCGACGAGCTTGGCAGGGGATGCGTCGGAGATCAGTGCCGCCGTCGTCGCCGTGGCATCGCTGAGTTGGAGCTGACGCAAGGAGGTCGACAGGTCGGTGATCTCCTGATCCAGCGTGCCAAGCTGAGCAGTCAGGTCGGCGACCACCACGGGTGCCTTGGTCACACCCAGGGTTGCCGCAGTCTCCTGTCGCTTCGAGATCGCTTGCTGCTGGCGATTCTGGAGGTCTGTGATGAGCGCGTCAGCGTGCTGGATTCCCGACTGGTTGAGGAAGTCCACCACCGTCTTCGTGAGCTCCTTGGTCAGCGCCTGCGCCAGCACTGGGTCTGTGTCTGTCACGGAGAGGTCGAACACCGCCGAGCTGCCGAGCCTTGACACATCGACTTCGGAAGCTGCCACCTGGGTCGGGGAACGAGTTGGGCCCTTAACCTTCGACAGCGCACGAGTGACGATCGACGTACTCGTGGCGATTCCCTTGACACGGTTCAGAACCGAGTCGGCTTCGGTGTCGGATCCCGGTGGCGTGCTCGACGCCTGGATGCGCGCCGACGACACGTATGACGCGGGCTTCTGCGAAGCCATGACCCCAACCACTGAGACCGGCAGGATGAGGGCAAGGAGCAGTACGACCCAGTGTCCAGGGATGATCCTGCGAAACGCTTCGTTAACTTCCATCGTCCTACTCGCCCCTCATTGCTTGTGATGAATGCTCGTGTTTTGGGATATTCGCGAGCGTCTTCACCGCCATAGCCCACCAGCTCTTCGGATCACAACCGGAGCGTCGCCGGCGCGACTTGCCATGATCGACGCTCAGTAGTCGTCCGGATACGGTGCGGCGATCGTCAGCGCCGGGGTGCCTGCCGAGCAGCTGTAGTTCGACAACAGGCGTGACAGAAGGTGCCGGACCTCGTCGGGCGCGTTGTGGTCCGCGGCGCCGTAGAGGCTGGTCAGGAGGTCCTCGAAGCCGTCCTCGAACTCCGCCCGCGCGGTGCTGTAGATCCGGGGGTGCGCGGTGGGTAGGCACTGCTCGGATTCGCTGAACAGCGCCTCGTGCAGCTTCTCACCGGGCCGCAGCCCGGTGTAGCGGATGTCGACTGCCTCGAGCTTCATGTGGTTCGCGAAGTTGGTCACGAGGTCGACGATCCGTACGGGCTTGCCCATGTCGAGCACGAAGGTCTCGCCGCCCTTGGCAATCCTGGCGGCCTCGAGGACCAAGCCCACAGCCTCCTCGATGGTCATGAAGTAGCGGGTGACATCGGGGTGCGTCACCGTGACGGCCACGCCGTTGCGCAGCTGCTCGGCGAGAACCGCAAGCAGTGAGCCGCGACTTCCCAGCACATTGCCGAAGCGCACTGCGGAGACAATGGTCGAGGCGCCGGCGGAGGACTTCACGACGAGCTCGGCCAGCTGCTTGGTCGCTCCGAGGACCGAGGTCGGGTCGGCGGCCTTGTCCGTGGAGATGAGTACGAAGCGCTCCACACCGTGCGCGATGGCAGCCTGGACGACGTTCTCGGTGCCCTTGACGTTGGACTTCACGCCTTCACACGGGTAGCGCTCCAACATCGGCAGGTGCTTCAAAGCAGCGGCGTGAAAGACGATCTCGGGCCTCAGGTCTCGCATGATCTGGTTCATCCGCTCGCGATCACGGATATCCGCCACGATGATGTCCTCGGTGTCCAGCAGCGCCTCGCCGGATAGCTCGAGCAACAACCGGTGCAGGTTCGACTCATCGTGGTCCAGCATCATTAGCTGGCTCGGCTCGAAACCTTCGATCTGGCGGCAGAGCTCGCTGCCGATGGAGCCCCCGGCTCCCGTCACGAGAACTCGTTTGCCGTGCAGGGTCGCCAGGACCCCGGGCGAGACCACGTGCATCTCGTTGCGGCCGATCAGGGGGCCGACCTGCAGGTCGCGCAGGTCGGTGCCGACCACGTCGCGTTGCAGGAGAGCCACGAACGACGGAAGGTGACGAACGCTCGCGCCAACCCTCGACGCGGCGGTCGCCATGTCACGCACCTTTGTCCACGGCAGGCCTGGGATGGCCAGGACCACCACTTCGACACGCTGCGTGGTTGCCACCGATAGCAGGTCTTCGAGGGTCCCCAGGACCGGGAGTCGACGAACCACCTGCCTGTCGCGATGGTCGTCCAGGAAGCCGATCGGTGCCAGCCCGAAGGAGCCGACATGCTTCAGGTCCCGCGCCAACGCGCGGCCTGCCTGACCGGCCCCGACGATCAGCGTCCGAAGACCCGGCTGGGTTGTCGGCAGGTACCCGATGTCCGTGGGCTGCCAGTCCAAGGCGATCGCGGTGCTCATCGCGAAACTCCAATCTCCGCCAGTGCGGTGCATACGGTGACAACGTCGTCATCTGTCATGACCTGGTCCATGGGAAGGGACAGCGTCTGTTCGAAAACGCCTTCTGCGCCGGGGAATCCGCACGGCTCTTGAAGGCAGATCTGGCTATACCAGGTGAGTCGATGGATCGGTATGAAGTGCACGGAGGTGCCAATCCCGCGCTCGCTCAGCGCGGCGATCAGGTCGTCGCGACTTACGCCGAAGCTCGGACGTACGCGTACTGCATAGAGGTGCCACGCGTGTCTGCCCGACATGGGTCGCGGCGGCAAAGTCAGTCCGGGGATGTCCACGATGAGTGAGTCGTATCGCGCGGCCGTGTCCGCCCGTCGCTCCTGGGTCGACTCGAACCGGCGGAGCTGGGCCCGCCCGATAGCCGCCTGGACATCAGTCATGTTCGCCTTGAGCCCGTCGTCCTCGACGTCGTATCGCCAGCCGGCGCCGGGCAGGTAACGACGCCAGGCATCCTTGGACATCCCGTGCAGCCGAGCTCTGCCCACTGCATCCGCGAGCTCGTCGTCGTCGGTGGTCAGCATGCCGCCCTCACCGATTGCGAGGTTCTTGGTCGCATAGAAGCTAAAGCAGGTCGCTTTGGAGATGGTGCCGACGACTTGGTCGCCGACAACCGTGCCCAGCGCGTGGGCCGCGTCCTCCACCACGTGGTCGAGAGCAACTCCCGCTGCCTGTGCGAGCTCCTGGACCTGAGTTGGCAAGCCTCCGAGGTGGACCACGACCATGGCCTGGACTCCTCCGACGGCCCGGGCAGCGGCGGCCACGGTCGCGGGGGATGGCATTGCGGTGATGGGATCGACATCGGCCAGCACTGGCTGAAGTCCTGAATGCACGATGGCCGAGGCTGCACCGCAGAAGGTGATGGTGGACATCAGAACCTTTGACCCGAGCGGCAGCCGCAACGCCCGCAGTGCAAGCTCCAGAGCTGCGGTACAGGAGCTGACGGCGATAGCGCGTCGTGATCCGATGTACTCGGCGAACTCCTTCTCGAACTCGACAACCTCCTGGCCGCTCGTGACCCAACCCGAAGCCAGCACCCGTTGAACGGCCACACGGGCTTCATCGCAGATTTCTGTGCGTGTGAACGGAACACGAGACACAGGCTTCGACTCTTGTTGTGTCTGCTGACTATTGGCGATCCCACTCATGCCAATCGACCTCCCCTCGAGCTCATCAATAGAGTTGAACCCACGAGTAATTGCTGGCCGATGAACCCTTCCTGCGGGCGAACCCGCACAACGTCATCCTGGGGAGACACTTCGTCCTGGGGAGACACGTCCTCCTCACGGAAGCCAAGGACGCCGGCTCGTCGGGCAAACGCCACGGCCGTCAAAGCAGAATGGACCTCGAGCTTGTTCAGGATGCTCTGGATGTGGGTACGGACCGTATGTGGGGAGATGTGCAACAACGTCGCAATCTCGTTACGGGACATGCCTTCTACCAAGCACCGCAGGACGATTAGCTCCCGCGCGGCGAGGAGCCCTATCGCTTCGGCCTCGGGTGTGAACGTCGCAAATCTATCCGACAACGAATTCAGCGCCCGCGTCAGCAGCGACGCTGGCAGGTACATCTCGCCTCGTGCCGCCCCCCCGACCGCGCTGAGCAACCCGTCGATGGCAGTTTGCTTGGCCACCCAGCCCCGGACACCCATCTGCGCCGCCTCGGCGACCCGGACGGGGTCGGCCGCGGCAGCGATAACCACTATCCGCAGGCCGGGCGATCGTTCAAGCAGTTGCCGTCCGACCGCCAACCCGTCCTCACCAGCGAGGTCCAGATCCAGGGCAACCACGTCAACCTTGTTGTGTGAGATCAGTTCAAGGGCGCCCACGGATGACCCAACGGTCCCGACGACTTGCAGATCAGGCTCATCGGAGAGCCGACCAGCCAAGGCATCCGCGAACACGCGATCGTCATCGATCACCGCGATGCGGATGCGCTTCTGTTGCATCACGAAAGCCTCGCTCTCCACGTCAGATGCCGGAGACCGCGAACGCCAGTCCGCATATGGACCGGCCAGGTCTTATCCGAGGCTTGGGCAGTCATCAGCGCTGCCGCACGGCGGCGCGAGTACACGCCGAGATCGGTGAGCAAGTTCTGCACGTGAGTGCTGGCCGTACTCCGCCGCACACCAAGCTGATTGGTCATCTGGTCAGTAGTCAGCCCATCCACGATGCACCGCAAGAGTTGCCACTCGGGCTCAGTCACGAGGTTCATCAACCACGGTCGGTCGTCGTCCTGAGCTCGAGGACGCAGGTCGTTCTCAAACCCGAGTGGGCTCACCGGCAGACGTCTTTGATGCGCAGACTCCAATGCTGGTACAGGCTCGTCTCCCAAACCTTCAAGAACGCCCACGGCCAACCCCTCTCTCCACCACGTCATGGCACCGGTTGACCCGGCGCATGGAACAACTTGTATAACGATGGAGTCGGGGCGGTACCGGTAAAACCTGTAAATGACGGAGACCCAACTGCTGCATATGTGGGATGTCCACCTACCGCATACGGCCCTTGATGACGTCGCCCTGGGGCTCCCTTGCCGTGTGGCATGTCCGGTGGTCCGGGTCGGCTCGAACTCGACGCGCAGGTCGTGGGTGCCCGCAGAGAGCGCCTCGGGGGAGGAAACCCCGGTAGAGCGCTCGGCCGACGTAGTTGTGGATGTAATGGAGCCTGCCGTCCTTGATCGAGCGAGTAGCCGCCGGCCGCAGAGCCCTGGCAGAGCATCCAACGGTGCTCGGTGGGAGCTCCAGGTCGGTCCTTCAGGTGATTTCGGTGAGCGACGCATCGGTCACGGAGTAGACAAAGCCGCGCACCTGGTCCTTGTGCGGGATGAATGGGTTGGCCGCGATCCGCGCCAGAGACTGCTTCACATCAGCGGCGCGGCGCGATGCGTCCGGCAGACATGACGACCACCTTCGTCCGCGATGTCGGCGACCACGCCCATGTCGTGGGTGAGCAGAGCTGCGGTGCCATGCCCGTACTGCCCGAGCCTTCGCAGCAGTCGCCCTCCGACCGATCTGAATGTCAGGAGCAGCCTCTTCGCCTCAGAATTGGATGCAAACATGCTCATATTGACACCACCCCACCGCACCAGCCACACTGGTGTCAAGGACACCTCACTTACATCCAATCCTGAGGCAGAGTGGTTGAACATGACACGAACCATCCCGAGTTCACTGGCGCCCGTGCTGGAGCAGTTAGAGCTATACCAAGCGGACCTGGTCACCACCGCGCGGCTCGACGAGCTGGTCCGCACAGCCGGTATCCGTACCGCTACCCGGACTGTCGCGACCCGCCTGCGTGAGCGTGGCTGGTTGTTGCCGACCGGTCAACGCGGCGTGTGGGAGTTCGCGCCGGCAGCCGTGGCCGGCGCCTACAGTCGCGGCGGGCACACGCGACTGCTGCGTTCGGTCCTCGTCCGCAGTGACATCGCCTGTGGTTTGACCTTCCAAGCGGCCGCGTGGGCACTGAACTTGGCGGACCGGGCGCCGTCCCGCATCGAGGTTGCGGCGGCAAGCGCGCGGGATGCCCGTCGCCTGCCGCAGGCCCTTGACGTGTCGGTGTTCGCGCCGAAACTGAAGTACCTAGCCGCCAAGGGCGTCCCGGTCCTGCACCCGACGAGCCTTCTGGTGCATATGGCCGCGTCCCCGGGACGCGTACGCTCGTGGTCAAGCGCGCTGGAATGGTTCCCCGACGTCACGGCCGAAGTCGCCGTCAAGGACGTGCTCGCTGAGTTGGACGGACGCCCCGCAACAGTCTCCGCACGTCTCGGCTATCTTCTCCAAGGGCTGCGCCCGGACATCGCCGATCAGCTCACCGTTCCGTCGACCAAGACGTGGTTCGGCCCGCGTCGCAAGGTGGTCCGGCACGACAGTGCCTGGCAGATCGCGGACACCTTGCTTCCCTTCGACCCGCGCGGTTTGGAGGCTGTCGGATGACCATGGGGCCTATCACGGTGACGGTCGGTTGGATCGGCCGGCACACCCCACCTGGTGCCGGGGTCGATGGTCGCGACGCCGCGGTCATCGACATTGCCCAGGACCTGCTTCTGCGCGATCTATACGAACGAGGCAGCCTTGACGCGCTGGCCTTCAAGGGCGGCACGTCGCTGCGCAAGCTGTACGCAGGCAATCAAGGACGATTCTCCCTGGATCTCGACTTCAGCGTCGCCGACCCCGCGAGCGACGCTGATACCGTCGTGCTCCAACTCGTCAGCGCCATCGACGGAACGACTATCGGACCGTTCTCCTACGGCGTGACCCAGCGCCGCGGCAAGTGGTCGCTGACGATTCAGAGCCCCTTCGGGACGGACGAGTCCACGCTGTCGAGCAAGCTCGACGTATCGCCGCCGCCGTGGCTCGAACCTGTTCGGAGAGGCTGGGTCCGGATGCCGGTCCATGCCACGTACGGCGTGCCAACTTTGCCGGAGCTTCAGGTGGTGCGACTGGAGGAGAACATCGCCGAGAAGATCTCGCGGCTCAACCGCACGACGACAGCCAGGGATCTGTATGACCTTGCATGGCTTGTCACCCATCAGCGCGACATTGGCGATCTCGACACCGATCTCATCCGTCGAATGGTCGTGCTGAAGATCTGGGTCGACGCCCATGGCGTCACCGCAGGCAGCGTGCGCTGGAGAGCCGGCCACGAACCGCGCCCGTTCGATCCGGACCATTGGCTACGAACCCGTGCCGCAGCCGAAGTCGACCTCGCGGACATCGGCGCCCTGGCCGTCCCAACACCCTCGTTGACCGATCTCAACGCGACCATCCAGGCCCACTACGGCTTCCTTCGGCAACTTGACCCCGACGAGCGGCAGCTCGCCGAGACACGAGAGCAGGAGCGCCACCTCGCCCTACGGCTGCTCAACGAGCTGCCCGGAGCGCGCCTCGCCTCGCTGGGTCTCTACTAACTTCGCCGGGCGCCGCGGCTGTCGCAGCGCACCCCCTCCTGGTCATCCCGGTGTTGAGAAGCAGAGGTTCAAGTGCCCAAGTTCGAGGACCCAACCTGCAGATGCGGCCGAGACGCAGCAAACCCTCCGGGTCTCGCTCACTCCCCCGCCGTGAGACTCCCACGCACCGGCTCGGCCTGACCGCCGAAGAAGAGCACACGTTCTACGCAGATCCAGCGAATCAGGTTCCCAAAGGGCCTTCGGTTCGTCGGCGACGCAGACTCAGTGAGCCGGTGCCGGTACGTTTCCCCGAGACCTTGCTGGCCGAAGTGCGTGAACGCGCCGCGGCCGATGACCGATCGGTTTCAAACTGGATCCGGCGAGCCGTCGAACACGAGTTGCGAAAGAACGCCAGTGAGCCACAGCCTCTCGCGTACCCCGTGCCACGCAAGCATCTGGTCGCCAACACACACTTTTCGCCACATGTTTTGACCACAACTAACGACAACTGACGACAGACGTCCAGTGGTGAGAATCACGGATCTCGTTGTGGCGCAATGGTTTCGACAACTAACGACAACTGATGACAACCGAGTAGTCCGAATCAGCGGGTTGGGGGTTCAATTCCCTCACGGCGCACTATCAGTTCAGGTCACGGGTTTGCGAACCGCCGCTGAGTGACAAGCGTCTACACCCACGTCATGATGGCTCGATGATCGTCAAGAATCCTGCTGGTCCCGGACCGTGCATCGCAAGGTCACGCGGCTTCGCCATCAGTTATGAGGACGAGGGCCAGGGAACCCCCGTGGTACTGCTCCCAGGCTTCATGCAATCGGCGGCCGACTATCGGCAGGCCGGCTATCTAGACCGCCTTGCAGCCACACATCGTGTCCTGATCGTCGATCCACTCGGACACGGACACAGCGATAAGCCGCACGATGCGGACGCGTACCGGGCGCCGGATGTGGCGGCTGATGTGATCGCCGTAATGGACGCCGCCGGCCTCGAAAGAGCAGCGCTCTGGGGCTACTCGCGAGGCGCGTGGCTGGCCGGCATGGCTGCCATCGAGTTCCCTCACCGGCTAAGCGCTCTGATCCTCGGCGGAGCAGGCCTGACCGAACCGGGTATGCCTGAGACGGACATGCCACCCTGGGTCGAGGCGCTGTCACGTGCTGACTGGGCCGCTTGCTGGTCTCTGTTTCAGATTCCACTGACCCCCGAGGTCAAGCTCCACTTTGAAGACGCCAACGACCCGAAGGCCTTGGCAGCGGAGCGCATCGGACGAATCGAATCTGCTTACGCGTTTGACCTCAGCCGGGTGTCAGCCCCTGCCCTGGTCTACTGCGGGGGAGATGACGACCCTGAAGACGTCGTGCCCACCGCGCAGGCATTGAATACAGAGAT
>Ga0209745_1000529_pt1 | contig 23389 bp, 23 predicted proteins | sample BarGraNGADG00312_FD_184495 | JGI IMG/M metagenome (GOLD analysis project Ga0209745, IMG submission 184495) | Arctic peat soil microbial communities from Barrow, Alaska - Barrow Graham LP Ref core NGADG0004-312 (SPAdes) (version 2) | ecosystem: Environmental > Terrestrial > Soil > Wetlands > Peat...
GCCGTCTTCCTCTGCGGCGCCGTCGACGTTCTCCTCAGGCGCTAAACTCGCCGCCTCGTGCCGGCGCCGACTCCGAAGGAATTTCCGCTTCGCCACATCGCGATCGAAGGGCCGATCGGCGTCGGAAAGACCTCGCTCGTGGGTCTCCTCGCGAAACGGTTCAGCGGCACGCAAATACTGGAAGACGTGACGAATCCCTTTCTCGCGGACTTCTACGCGGGGAAGAAGGGCGCCGCGTTCCAGGCGCAGATCTATTTCCTGCTCTCGCGCTACCGCCAGCAGCAGGAGATCGCCCAGATCGACCTCTTCCGTACCACCGCCCAGAACGTGGTGGCCGCTCGCGGGCCCGTGCCGCTGGTGCACCTGGCCAACTCCGGCGGCGTCCTCGCCCACCCCGACTCGTGGTTCGACATGGTGCGCCCCGGCGTCATGATCTACGGCGCCTATCCCGACCCTGCGGTGCCCCGGACGGTTCCGCTGCTGCCCGGCCTCGAATGGCGCTCCCGGGTGACCTTCGTCAAGCAGGTCGCTGCGGGCGAGACCGTCGGCTACGGTCGCATCTGGACGGCGCCGCAGGACACCTGGATCGCCACCGTCCCGATCGGCTTCGGCGACGGGTACTCCCGACAACTCTCCAACCGTGGCCGGATGCTGATCGGTGGCCGCAGCTATCCGATCGCCGGTCGGGTCTGCATGGACCAGACGATGATCGACCTCGGGCCCCAGACCGACGTCGCGGTCGGCGACGACGTGGTGCTGGTCGGCCGTAACGGGGCAGAGGAGATCACGACGACGGAGATCGCCGAGCTCATGGGGACGATCCCCTACGAAGTGACCTGCCTGATCACGCGCCGGGTCGCCCGGACGTTCATTTCGTAACGGTCCGTCACGAAGGACTACTGCCGCGGGATGGACGCCTGGTAGCGGGCGATGAACTCACGCTTGGCGTAGGCGGCGAGTCCGAAGGTCAGCCAGCCGTCGACAGCTGCGCCAACGCCGCCACCGACGAGCGGGATCCGGCGGACGACGACGACCGCGAGGTGCTTGCCGCCCATGCGTCCGGCCAGTGAGCCCATCACACGTTCACTGATGCGCCGTTCCAGGTCCGCGTCGAACATCGGGGACGTCGCGATCACCAGCGGGGTGGTCGGCAGCTTGCCCTCGGACACCAGGCGACGCACCTCGTCGTCGCCGAGCATGGCCAGCGTCAGGGCTGCGCGAACGCGACGGTCGTCCACGTCATAGCCGCGCAGGTGCGCGATCGAGCCGATCATGCGGACGCTCAGGACGGCGAGCCCGGCGAGGTTGGCCGGCAGGCCGACCGGAAGGGTGATCAGGCCGCCGACGCTGGTAAGGAAACCCTGCGCTGAGGCGAGGCCGATGTGCTGCATCACGACCGAATCGATGGCTGCCTCGCGCTCACCCTTGGCCTGAAGCGAGCGGGCGGCCGTGGTCTTCGCTCCCGGGAAGGCAGTGTTGCCGTTGATCGCGAACTCGATGATGCTGCGCAACAGGCCGCCGGCCACTTCCGGGGTGCGGGTGACCAGCTGCTTGCCGAAGTCGGAGGCAGCGTTCGCCATCGGAGGTTCCTTTCGGTCGCTGACCCCACCAGCCTAGGCCGGGACGCGAAGGCCGCGGCAGGGGCGTCGTCCCCGAGCCGACCCTTGGGAATCCCCGAGACTCAGCCGACCGACTGGACGAGAAGCACCTGGGCAGCGGCGGCGTTCGTGGTGATGAGCAGCTCGTAGACCTTGCCGTGATCGACCAGGACGTCACGCTCGGCGCCACCGTCGCCTGGCTGGCGCATGCGGTAGGCCGTCACCGGGCCCACGCCGGACAGAGGCACCCGGTAGACGTAGTCGGGCCCGCTCCAGTCCTCGACGAGGTACCAGACCCACCGCTCGTCAGAGGCGAGGAAGTCGAGCCCCAGGACTTCGTGGGCGTGGAACCGGACCGCAGGAGTCCGTCGTTCGGCCAGATGGTGACGGTCTTCATCTTCATGTCGAACCTGGCCCGCGGGCGAAGCGGCTCTGGTCCGGACACCAGAATCGAGTCCTCGCCGAGCGGGACGGCCAACACGCTGTCCCCGACCACTCACAGTTTGATCTCGCTGACGATCCCGATCTCGAGCTGAGTGGTTCGTTTCAGCCGAAGCCTCCGGCCACCGTCGGAGATCGCGTAGACCCGGAGTTGGGTGTGGTCGTCGTCTGTGTATTCGCCCCCAGCAGGTAGAGCAAGCCGTCGTGGACCAGCACGTCATACACGTAACCGCCGGGGACCTTCTTGCGGAGCACCGGCTTGCCGTCGCGGTAAATGGTGATGTCGCCGCGAACGTCGTTCGGCAGCACGATCAGGCTGCCTGACACCGTGAAGCCGTCCGGCCCGTACTCCTTCTGCACCCACTCGTCGGTGTGTTGGTCCCGGTCCGAGACCAACACCTTTGCCGTGCTCCTTCCCTTGGCGAGCGGCACATCGAGGACGCTCGGCGGGGGGCTCGGGGTGGGAGTGGGAGTCGGAGTGGCGGTCACGGTGGGCGTGGCGCTGGCAATGCTGCTGGGAGCAGTCGAGGGTGCCGACGACGGACCGTCAGGAGCGGTGCAGCCAGAGACGGCAAGGGCAAGCATGATGCTTGCGAGCAGGGCCTTCATCGGGGTGGTCCTCCACCGCTGAGGCTAGATGTACGGACCTCGCTCCCGCTGGCGATTCGGAGGGTTGTCGTGGCCGGCTGGCACAATCGGGCCATGGCACGCCGTCCAGGCATCTTCGGACCCGCGCAGGACTGGCCAGGCCAGGACCTGATCGCGTTCTCGGCCGAGTTCGACGAGGGCCTCGTGCTGGCCGCCTACACCGAGGGCGTGTTCCCGATGCCGCTGCACGAATCGGGCTTCGGCCAGATGGGCTGGTGGTCGCCGCTGCAGCGAGGGGTGCTCCCGCTGGACGCCGTCCGCGTGCCGCGGTCGCTGCGCAAGTCCGCCCGGCACTACACCACCACCATCGACGCCGCCTTCGCCTCTGTCCTCGACCGCTGCGCCGACCCGCGGCGCAAGCACGGCTGGATCGACGCAGACGTCCGCCGCATCTACACCTCGCTGCACCGTGCCGGCCGCGTGCACTCGGTGGAGACCTGGGACGCAGAAGGGCGCCTCGTCGGCGGCCTCTACGGGGTGTCGATGGGCGGCCTGTTCGCTGGCGAGTCGATGTTCCACGACCCGGTGCACGGCCGGGACGCGTCCAAGGTCGCCCTTCTTGCACTGGTGGCGATGCTGTACGACGAGCATGCTGAAGACCGCATCATCGACGTCCAGTGGCAGACCGATCACCTCGCCACCCTTGGGGCGATCGAGGTGGAACGGGAGGAATACCTGGGCCTGCTGGCCGAGGCGCTCAGCGTCCCCGAGCCGGCGTGGCCCGCACGGAAGGAGGACCATGCCTGAACTACCCGAGGTGGAGGCCCTGCGCACCTTCCTCGCCAACACCTGCGTCGGCAAGACGATCGCGCGCACAGAACTCGCGGCGTTCGCCAGCCTGAAGACCTTCGAGGTGTCGCTCTCGGCCCTGCACGGCCTCGAGGTGGACGGGGTGGAGCGGCGTGGAAAGTTCATCTGCCTGTCCGTGGGCGGATTGTGGCTGGTGTTCCACCTTGCCCGCGGCGGCTGGCTCACCTGGAAGGACGCGATGCCGCTCAAGCCGGCCCGTCCGGGACGTGGCCCACTGGCAGCACGGGTGGTCTTCGACGACGACACCGGCTTCGAACTCACCGAGTACGGCACCCAGAAACGCCTCGCGCTGTACGTCGTGACAAGCCTCGACCAGGTGCCCGGCATCGTCAGCCTCGGGCCCGATCCGATGGCAGCGGAGTTCACCCCCGACGTTCTGGCCGGCATCCTTGATGCGGCCGGACGCTCCCAGCTGAAGGGGGTGCTGCGCGACCAGCGGACCATCGCCGGCATCGGCAACGCCTACTCCGACGAGATCCTGCACGCTGCCAAGCTCAGCCCGTTCAAGCCGGCCAGCGGGCTGGGCGCCGCAGAGCGCGCCACGCTGTACGAGGCGATCCGCACAGAACTCGCCGAAGCCGTCGGGCGGTCGGCAGGGCTGGCGGCAAAGGAACTCAAGGGCGACAAGAAACTCAACCTGCGGGTGCACGGCAAGACGGGCCAGCCCTGCCCGATCTGCGGCACGACGATCGCAGAGGTCTCGTTCGCCGACAGCTCGCTGCAGTACTGCCCCGGCTGCCAGACCGGTGGCAAGTTGCTGGCCGACCGCCGGCTGTCGCGCCTGCTGAAGTAGTAACCGTTTCAATCCATTCCGGGCACCCGGCTGTCCGGATCGTCGTCGAGCACGGCGCCAAGCAACTGGCCCCCCAGCGCAACCCGGAGGAATGAGCCAAGCGGTAACGGTCCGGTATCGACTCCGGGCAGGCGCTGCACGCTCAGCTTGACCCGGTAGCCTGCTGGCGATGCCACAATTTCGGGGGACCATGCACGCAGCAGCGGGGACGTTCTGGGCGCGGGTTCGCGCCTGGGTGACCGCGCCGTGGTCGGCGGACCCTCGTCGGGGCATCCCAATGGTCGTCGCCAGCGCCCTGATCACGATCGCTGTCGCCTTCTGCGGCCCGTCGTCGGTCGCGCTGAAGCTCGGTCCCCGCATCGACTACCTGCCGCCGTGGTACCTGCCGGTCGGAACGGTCGAGCTCGGCGAATGGGTGGCGGTGCCGGCCCTGTGGATCGGGCTGATGCTCGGGGCGATCGGGCTGTGGATCTGCTGGCGTGCGGTGAGTGTCGGGTGGCGTCCGAACAACCGGCGGCTGTTCCTGCTCGGCTCTGGTCTCAGCGTCCTCACCTGCCTCGTGCCGCCGCTGACGTCGGCGGACGTGCTGATGTACGCCGCCTACGGCCGCCTCCAGGTGCTGGGGCTGAACCCGTACAGCATCACCCCGGCCGAGATCTTCCGCTCCGAGTTCGACCCGGTGCTCGTGTGGACCGAGCGTCCCTGGCAGGACACGCCCAGCGTTTACGGCCCGGTGGCCTCTGCGTCGCAGTGGCTGGCCGCCTGGCTCGGGAACGGCAACATGCACGACACGGTGTTCTGGCTGCAGATGTTCGCACTGCTGCCGTTCCTCGTGATCGGTGCCGTGATCGTGCTGCTCGCCCACAACGACCACAAGATCCAGACCCGCGCCGTGCTGTTCACCGTGCTGAACCCGATCATGATCTGGTCGGTGCTCGCCGGCGCCCACAACGAGGCGTTCACGCTGGTCTTCGCGATCGTGGGCCTGTGGTTCATGCGGCGCAGCCCGTTCGTCGCCGGGCTGTGCATCGGCCTGGCAGGCGCGGTGAAGGTCTCGCTGGTGTTCTACGGCATCGCGATGGCCTGGGGCTATCGGCGCGACTGGCGCAAGCTGCTGCAACTGGCCCTCGGCGCAGCGGTGCCGCTCGCGATCGCCTACGGGGTGTGGGTGCCGTCCGCCCTGCTCGCGGCCCAGCGGAACACCGGCTACGTCTCTGCCGGTTCCTGGGGTCCCTGGCTGCAGGTGCCCTTGGCCTTTGTTGTCGGCGACTGGGCCGCGCGCGGCTTCATCGGCTGGCTGGGCTGGATCATGATGGCCGCCGTGGCGTGGATGCTGTCCCGGGTTCTACCGTGGCGGCTCGTGCCCGGCAACCCCGAGGACGACGAGCCGCGGGGCGACCCTCTCACCGTCGCCGTCCGGACCGCAGCCATCCTTACCGCGTCCTGGCTGGTGACCTCTCCGTACACGCTCAGCTGGTACGACCTGACCACCTGGGTGCCGCTGGGCCTGATGGCGGCGTCCCGGCTCGACGTGCTGATGATCTGGCGAGGGCTGTGGCTTTCGGTGGCCTACGTCACCGGCCGGTCGGTGGAGTTCAGCCCGACCATGAAGTCCATCTCCGGCTTCATCAGGGACGCCCTGTGCTCGGGCGCCCAGGTGCTGGTTCTGGTGCTGATCGTGCAATGGTGGTGGACGTGGGGACGCGAGCTGCCGCCACTGCCGCGCTGGCTGCGGCGTCGCATGCCCGTGGCCGTGACCCGAACCGGCTGAGCCGCACCACTACGCTGAGCGCGTGCTCGGATACTTCGGACCCGCTGGGACGTTCACCCACCAGGCGCTGCTGACCTTCTCCGACGGCGAGGCCATGCCGTTCGGCACGGTCGCAGAGGCGCTGGAAGCGGTGCGGGCCGGGGTGGTAGAAGCCGCGCTGGTGCCCATTGAGAACTCGGTGGAGGGCGGGGTCTCCGCCACCCTCGACATCCTCGGCAACGGCCGGCGCCTGATGATCGTGCGCGAGGTACTGCTGCCCGTGCAGTTCAACCTGTACGCACGGCCGGGGACGGCGCTGGCCGACGTCCGCCGCGTCCTGACCCACCCGCATTCCGCTGCGCAGTGCCGGCACTGGATGATCGACAACCTGCCCGACGCCCACGTCACCGAGGGCGGCTCGAACGCCGCGGCAGCCCAGGAAGTCGCCGACCCGACCTCGAAGTTCGACGCCGCCATTTGCGGCGAGATCGCTGGCACCACGTACGGCCTTGTGCCGATCGCCACCGAGATCGCCGACAACTCCTCGGCGGTGACACGGTTCGTGCTGGTGTCGCTGCCGACCGAGCCGCCGGCGCCGACCGGAGCGGACAAGACCACCCTCGTCGCCTACATGCACGCCGACCACGCCGGCGCCCTTCTGGAGATCCTCGAGCAGTTCTCCAGCCGCGGCGTGAACCTGACCCGCATCGAGTCCCGTCCCACCAAGACGACGCTGGGCAGCTATTGCTTCAGCATCGACGCCGAGGGCCACCTGCGCGACCCGCGGCTGGCCGAGGCCATGCTGGGCCTGCACCGGATCTGCGCCGACGTGCTCTTCCTCGGCTCGTACCCGCGCGCCGACGGAGTCAGCCCGGAGATCGCGCGCGGCTTCGCAGACGCCGACTTCGCCGCGGCCCGCGAGTGGTACGCCGGCCTGGTGAACCCCGAGGACGACTGAATCCCGTTCCTATCGCCGACTTGTCAGAATCTCCTGCGGCCATAGCCGCACCAGAGTCTGACAAGTCGGGGTGGGGAGGGGGTCCGATAGGATCACGCCCGTGATCGACCCGAAGCTGCTGCGCACCAATCCCGACCTCGTCCGCCGCTCCCAGGAAGCTCGCGGGGAGTCCGTCGAGTTGGTCGATCAGCTGGTCAGTGCGGACGAGTCGCGCCGTTCGGCGATCGCAGCATTCGAGAACCTGCGTGCAGAGCAGAAGGAGCTCGGCAAGCAGGTTGCCCGTGCGCAGGGGGAGGAGAAGGCCGCCGTCCTCGCCCGCACCAGGGACCTTGCCGTGCGCGTGAAGGCGGCCCAGGCGGAAGCCGACTCCACGGGGGCCACCTTCGACGAGCTGATGAAGGCCCTGCCGAACGTGGTCTTCGAGGACGTGCCGCGCGGCGGCGAGGAGGACTTCGTCGTTGTGGAGTCCCTCGGCACGCCCCGCGACTTTGCCGGGGAAGGCTTCACCCCGCGTGACCACCTGGAGATCGGTGAGCTTCTCGGCGCCATCGACATGGAGCGCGGCGCGAAGGTGTCGGGCTCCCGGTTCTACTTCCTGACCGGCGTCGGCGCCCGGCTCGAGTTGGCGCTGATGAACCTGGCCATGAGCAAGGCGATGGGCTGGGGTTTCACCCCGGTGCTGCCGCCGGCACTGGTGAAGCCGTCCGCGATGGAGGGAACCGGCTACCTCGGCCAGGACGCGGACGGCGTCTACCACCTGCCCGCCGACGACCTGTACCTGGTGGGTACCTCGGAGGTGGCGCTCGCTGCCTACCACTCCGACGAGATCCTCGACGCCGCGTCCCTGCCCCGCCACTACGTGGGCTACAGCCCGTGCTACCGCCGCGAGGCCGGCTCCTACGGCAAGGACACCCGCGGCATCTTCCGTGTCCACTGGTTCGACAAGGTCGAGATGTTCGTCCATTGCGCACCCGAGCAGGCCGAGGCTGAGCACCAGAAGCTGCTGGGCTTCGAGAAGGACTTCATCACCGCCCTGGAGATCCCGTTCCAGGTGCTCGAGGTAGCCAGCGGCGACCTCGGCCTGAGCGCCGCCCGCAAGTACGACTGCTACGGCTGGCTGCCGACGCAGGACAAGTACCGCGAGATCACGTCCACGTCGAACTGCACCGAGTTCCAGGCCCGGCGGCTGAACATCCGTATGCGGGACGGCGACGGCGTCCGCTCGGCCGCGACGCTGAACGGCACCCTGTGCGCGATGACGCGGGTGATCGTGATGCTGCTGGAGAACCACCAGCAGGCCGACGGCTCGGTCTACGTGCCGGCCGCCCTGCGTCCCTACCTGGACGGCATGGAATACCTGCGTCCGCTGTCGTGACCGACGCCGACTGGTGGCCGCGACTGGTGGCCCTGGACATCGACGGCACCATCGTCGACCACGCCGGGCTGCTGCCCGATGACGTGCGCGAAGCGATCAGGCTGGTGGTTGCAGCTGGGGTGCCGGTGGTGCTGAGCACCGGACGCAGCTGGCACGCCACGCTCCCGATCTTCGAGGCGCTCGGCCTGCCGCCCGGCCCGTCGGTCGCGTCCAACGGCGCCGTCACCGTGACCTACCCGCCGTTCGAGATCACCGAGGTTGTGACGTTCGATCCGTCCGACGTGATCGAGCGGGTGCTCGCCGAGCACCCGACGGCATCGCTGGCCGCCGAGGTCGTCGGGCAGGGCTACCGGGTGAGCCGGTACTTCCCCGAAGGCGACCTGCACGGTGAGACCGAGCTGGTCAGCGTCGAGGAACTGGCCGCCGGCGACGTCACCCGCATCGTTGTGCGCGACCCCGAAGCGACCGACGAGGAGTTCATTGCCCTTGCTGAACGCCTCGGCCTGCACGGGGTGAGCTATTTCGTGGGCTGGAGCGCCTGGCTCGACATCGCCCCGGCCGGGGTGAACAAGGCCACGGCATTGGCGGGGGTGGCAGCGAAGCTCGGCGTCGCACCCGCCGACGTGCTGGCGATCGGCGACGGCCGCAACGACATCGAGATGATCGCCTGGGCCGGACGCGGGGTCGCGCTCGGCGACGCCGCAGAGGAGGTCGCCCGGGCCGCCGATCACGTCACCGGCACGTTCGCCGCCGGCGGCACGATCACAGAGCTGCGCCGCTGGTTCGCCTGACCACATCGGTGCCCGCGGGCGGCTAGCCTGAATCGGTACAACGACCAGGGGGTCCGACGTGGTGCATCCCTATCTGCGGGAGCCGGAGTTCATCAGCCAACTGAAGGACGGCACGGTCAAGCAACTCAACCCGTTCAGCGGCACAGAAGTGTGGACGGTGGCCGGGCGCGGCAACCGTCCGCTCGGTGTCGTGCCGCCAGACCCCGTTCCCCTGGATCCCGCGCAGCACGGACGCCACTGCCCGTTCTGCGAGGGCCGGTACCTCGACACCCCGCCGGAGAAGTCGCGGGTGGTCCGCAACCCTGATGGTTCCTGGGAGACCCGCTACCGTATTCCGGCGGAGGAGCTGGAAGTGACAAGGGCCGAGTTCCGCCGGGTCCCGAACCTCTTCGAGATCCTCTCCTACGACTACTGGCACGACAACTACGGCTACGAGCTGCCCGCACGGGTGCGCGACCGGAAGACCGCCTACCTGTCCTCGCCGGCCGGACGGGCGCACGTGCTCGCGGTCGTGCGTACCAAGCTGAAGGCCGGCGGACGCAGCGACGAGGTGATCGCCGCCCTCGGCGAGGAAGGCCAGCTCGAGGCAGCGTCCGGCTTCTTCGGTGGCGGTCACGATGTTGTGATTGCACGACGGCACTTCATCGACGGCGCCACCGACAACACCCAGCTGGCGGGCTCGGGCACCCTGACCCCGGAGGAGCACCACCGGTTCCTCGCGTTCACCGTCGAGTCGGTGGGCGCGCTGTTCGACCTGAATCGCTACGCCCGCTATGTCGCGGTGTTCCAGAACTGGCTGCGTCCGGCGGGGGCGTCGTTCGACCACCTGCACAAGCAACTGGTGGCCATCGACGAGCGCGGGATGCAGCACGAGCAGCAGATTGAACGGCTGCGGAGCAACCCGAACATCTACAACGAGTACGGCCCCAACTACGCCTCCTACCGCAACCTGGTGCTGGCGGAGAACGAGCACGCCGTCGCGTTCGCGGGCTTCGGCCATCGCTACCCGACGATGGAGATCTACTCCAAGTCCGAGGCCTGCGACCCGTGGAACCACACCGAGCACGAGCTGCGCGCGGTCTCCGACCTTGTGCACGCCATGCACGCGGCCACCGGGGTGAGCGTGCCGTGCAACGAGGAGTGGCACTACCGTCCGATCGACGCCGACCTGCCGATGCCGTGGCGCGTGATGCTGAAGTGGCGCACCTCGACGATCGCCGGGTTCGAGGGGGCGACGAAGATCTACCTCAACACCATCGACCCCTACTCCCTGCGCGACCGGTTGGTGCCGATCCTGTTCGCGCTGCGGGACGAGCGCAAGATCGCCGACATGCAGATCGCCACCGAGTGCCCGTGCCGTCCAAACTCGCTGCTGTACCGCGCCAATCGGAGCTGAGCCAGGTTCGGGTCATGATCCCCACTGCCGAAGGCGGAAGAGCCCCCGGCCGGCTGGGTGACTCCGACCCTGCCACCCACGAGGAGTTCTAGGACCTGTCGGCGCCGCTGGTTAGGGTGGCGGGGTGCCTGTGATCGAAGCCAGCGAGCTCACCAAGACCTACGGCGAGCTGCGCGCAGTCGATGCGATCTCCTTCGCGGTGAGCCCGGGGGAGTCGTTCGGCCTGCTCGGGCCCAACGGGGCCGGCAAGTCCACAACGATGCGCATGATCGGCGGCACAACGCTGCGCACCTCGGGGACGCTGTTGGTGAACGGGCTCGACCCGGAGGTGCGCGGGCCGGAGGTGCGGGCCAACCTCGGTGTCGTGCCCCAGCAGGACAACCTCGACACCGAGCTGCGGGCCCGCGACAACCTGATCATGTACGGCCGCTACTTCGGGCTTCCCTACAGCTACCTGCGTCCACGAGCCGACGAGCTGCTGGAGTTCGCCCAGCTCACGGAGAAGGCCGACGAGAAGGTCGACAACCTGTCCGGCGGCATGAAGCGGCGCCTCACCATCGCGCGCGCCCTTGTGAACGAGCCGCGCATCCTGCTGCTCGACGAACCCACCACTGGGCTCGACCCGCAGGCCCGCCACATCCTGTGGGACCGGTTGTTCCGGCTCAAGGAGCAGGGCGTCACGCTGATCGTCACCACGCACTTCATGGACGAGGCGGAGCAGCTCTGCGACCGGCTGATCGTGATGGACCGCGGCCGGATCGTCGCGGAGGGCAGCCCGGCCGACCTGATCCGGCGCTACGCCACCCGTGAGGTGCTGGAGGTGCGTTTCGGCTCTGATCGCAACGCAGCCCTCGTCGAGCGGTTGCGGGGCTTCGCGGACAGGATCGAACCCCTGCCCGACCGGGTACTGCTCTACACCGAGGACGGGGAAGGGGCGCTGGAGGCGGTGCGTCGCGACGGGCTGGAGCCGGTCACCTCGCTGGTTCGCCGTTCCTCCCTGGAGGACGTGTTCCTCCGGCTGACCGGACGGAGCCTCATTGACTGACCTGCTCGACACCAACGCCCTGGCCTACTCCGGCCGGGCGCTCGACGCCGCCACCCAGGCGGCGTCCGTGCGGCGCTGGGGCTGGTGGTTCCAGGCGGAGTGGAGGTTGCGCTCGATGAAGGCGTACTGGACCTCCATCATTGGCACGGCCCTGCTCACTCCGCTGCTGTACGTCCTGGCGATGGGCATCGGGCTCGGCTCGCTGGTGGATGCGCACGCCGGCGGCATCGGCGGCGTCGCCTACCTGACCTTCGTCGCTCCCGGCCTGCTGGTGAGCACTGTGGTGATGTCGGGGACGGCCGAGATGAGCTACCCGGTGATGGCCGGGTTCAAGTGGGGACGCCTCTACTACGCCCGCGCCACCACGGCGGCGAGCCCGCAGCAGGTCGCGCTCGGTGAGCTGCTTGCCGTCTTCATACGCCTCCTCGCCGAGGCGCTCGTCTTCTACGTGGTGCTGGTGTTCATGGGGGCGGCGCGTCCGGGGTGGTCGCTGCTGATGGTGCCGGTGGCCGGACTCGCCGGCATGGCCTTCGGTGCTCCGCTGGGTGCCTACGCCGCCACCATCGAGAACGAGGGGCCTGAGTTTGCCCTGATCCAGCGGTTCGTTGTGATGCCGATGTTCCTGTTCGCCGGAACCTTCTTCCCGCTGGCGTCGATGCCGATCTACCTGCAGTGGGTCGGCTGGATCTCGCCGATGTGGCACGGCACCCAGCTGGCAAGGGCTGCCGGCTTCGGGATGCCGCTGTCCGGCGGAGAGGTGCTCGTGCACCTGAGCTTCCTCGTTGGCGTGACCGCGGTCGGGGTCTGGCTGGCGCTGCGCTCCTTCGTCGCGAGGTTGGGCCGATGACCGCCCTCGCCGACTGGCTGACGGCCAACTCCTCCGGCAACGCCCGGGCCGTGATCGAGCGCGGCTTCCGGGTGATCCGCAACCAGAATTGGCTGATCGTCCTCTCCGGGTTCTTCGAGCCGGTCTTCTACCTGCTCAGCATGGGCCTCGGCCTCGGCGCCCTGATCGGCACCGTCCCCGGCCCGGGCGGCGCGCCGATCTCCTACGCAGCGTTCATCGCGCCCGCACTGCTGGCGACGTCTGCGATGAACGGCGCGATCTATGACAGCACGTGGAACGTGTTCTTCAAGCTGCGCTTCGCCAACCTGTACCAGGGCATGCTCGCGACCCCGCTCGGGCCGCTGGACGTCGCGGCCGGGGAGATCTTCATGGCCCTGTTCCGCGGCTTCCTGTACGCACTCGCCTTCACGGCTGTGATCGCGGTGATGGGGCTGGCCACGTCGTGGTGGGCGCTGGCCATGATCCCGGTTGCCCTGCTGATCGCCTTGGGCTTCGCCGCCTTCGGCATGGCGATCACCAGCTATTTCACGACCTTCCAGCAGATGGACTGGATCAACATCGCACTGCTGCCGATGTTCATGTTCTCCTCCACCCTCTTTCCCATCACGGTGTTTCCCGAGGCTGTGCAGTGGTTCATCATGGCGCTGCCGCTGTGGCACGGCGTCGAGCTCATGCGGCAGCTGTCTGTGGGCCACTTCGAGGTCAGCACGTGGCTGCACCTGGGCTACTTCCTTGCGATGTCGGTGGCCGGCGTGGGGTTCACCACCCGGCGGCTCCGTTCGCTGTTCCTGCGCTGATGCAGATGCGACCGGTGACCATGCATGAGGGGCAACTCGCCCTCGACGCCGGGCAGGTGCGGCGGTTGGTGGCTTCGCAGTTTCCGGAGTGGTCCGACCTGCCGGTGCGTCCGGTCGCCACGGCGGGGACAGTGAACGCGATGTTCCGCATCGGGGACGAGCTGGTCACCCGGTTCCCGCTCGTGGGTGAGGACGCAAACGCGGCGCGCAACGACCTGGAGCTGGAGGCCGAGCGGGCTGCGGAGCTTGCCGACAGCACCAGCGTCCCGACCCCGGTGCCGGTCGCGCTGGGCGAGCCGGGGGAGGGTTACGGCCTGCCCTGGTCGGTACAGACGTGGCTGCCCGGCACCGACGCCTTCATTGACGACCCTGGCGGCTCGGTGGGGTTCGCTGCCGACCTGGCGTCACTTGTCCTCGAGCTGCGCGGGCTCGACACCCGGGGCCGCACCTTCGACGGCTCGGGACGCGGCGGGGAACTCGGCCGCCACGACGACTGGATGGAGACCTGTTTCGCCAACAGCGTCGGCCTGTTCGACGTCGCGGCGGTGCGACGGCTGTGGCAGGAACTGCGGGTGCTGCCGCCGTCCGGGCCGGACGTGATGAGCCACACTGACCTCATCCCCGGCAATGTCCTGGTGAGTGAGGGCCGGCTCGCGGGCATCCTCGACGGAGGCGGGTTCCGTGCAGCCGACCCGGCGCTCGACCTGGTCGCGGCGTGGCACCTGCTCGAGGCCGGGCCTCGCCAGATCTTCTCCGACGTCGTCGGCTGCAGCGACCTGGAGTGGGACCGCGGGCGCGCCTGGGCGCTGGAGCAGGCGATGGGCGCGGCCTGGTACTACGAGCAGACCAACCGGCCGATGAGCCGGATGGGCGTCACGACGATCGAGCGATTGCTCGCGGGTTAGGCGGTGCTCGGACCCTGCCAGAGGTTGATGCCGCCCTCGGTGGCGTAGCGGTCGATGTCGGCGAGCTCGCCGGCGGTGAACGAAAGGTTGCGCACCGCGCCCAGGCTGTCCTCCAGCTGCTTGACGCTCGAGGCGCCGATCAGGGCCGAGGTGACCCGCTCGTCGCGCAGCACCCAGGCCAGGGCCAGCTGGGCGAGCGTCTGGCCGCGTCCGGCGGCGAGGTTGTTGAGCGCCCGGATGTGAGTGAGGTTCACTGGCGTGAGCAGGTCGGTGGACAGCGACTTGTCCAGCGAAGCCCGCGAACCCTCTGGGACGCCGTCGAGGTACTTGTCGGTGAGCATGCCCTGCGCGAGCGGGGAGAACGCGATGCAGCCCAGTCCGGTGTCGCCGAGGGCGTCCAGCAGGTCCTCCTCGATCCAGCGGTTCAGCATCGAGTAGGACGGCTGGTGGATCACCAGCGGAGTCTTCAGCTCACGGGCGATCGCGACAGCTTCCCGCGTCCGCTCACCGGAGTAGGACGAGATCCCGACGTAGAGCGCCTTGCCCTGCCGCACAGCGGTGTCGAGGGCGAGCATGGTCTCCTCCAGCGGCGTGCTGGGGTCGAAGTGGTGGTGGTAGAAGATGTCGACGTAGTCCAGACCCATCCGCTCCAGCGACTGGTCGAGGGAAGCCAGCAGGTACTTGCGGCTGCCGAGGTCGCCGTAGGGCCCTGACCACATGTCCCAGCCGGCCTTGCTGGAGATGACCAGTTCGTCGCGATAGGGCCGGAAGTCCTCACGCAGGTGGCGGCCGAAGTTGGTCTCAGCCGAGCCGTACGGCGGCCCGTAGTTGTTGGCCAGGTCGAAATGGGTGACGCCGAGCTCGAACGCGCGGCGCAGGATGGCCCGCTGCCGGTCGAACGGGGTGTCGTCGCCGAAGTTGTGCCACAGCCCCAGCGAGATAGCCGGCAGCTTCAGCCCGCTGCGTCCCACGGCGCGGTACGGCATCCGACCGTCGTAGCGGTCGTGGTCGGGGGCGTAGGTGTCAAGGATCGGCATGGATGGTTCCTTCTTCCGCGTTCTCGCGGGTTACTGGCCGGGTGTGTCCCGTTCGTTGTCATCGGCTGTCGTGCGAGCGAGCTCGGCCACAGCATCTGCCAGCCGGCGCTGCTCGGTGATCAGCGGCTCCATCGCCTTGAGGTGCTCCTCTGCGAGCACGTCGACGGCCACCCACGCAACGAATGCGAGCACGCCAACGTTGAGGCAGACGCCGGCGAGGAACAACAGCAGAGCCCTCGTGGACGCATCATCAAGGTTCAGGCCGACGAGCCAGAGGACGGCGGCCGCTGCGAGACCCGCGCCGCCGAGCCAGCGGAGCAAGGTGGCGGAGTTTGGCATGGGGCGATCCTAGCCTCGAGTCGACTCCGGAGCCGGGTCAGCACTCGATCACGTTGAGGGCAAGCCCGCCACGGGCGGTCTCCTTGTACTTCACGCTCATGTCGGCGCCGGTCTCGCGCATGGTCTTCAGTACCGAATCGAGGCTCACGATGTGGCTCCCGTCCCCGCGCAGCGCCGTGCGGGCCGCGGTGACGGCCTTCACGGCAGCGATCGCGTTCCGCTCGATGCAGGGGATCTGGACCAGGCCGCCCACCGGGTCGCAGGTGAGGCCGAGGTTGTGCTCCATGCCGATCTCCGCTGCGTTCTCCACCTGGCCGGGAGTGCCGCCCATCAGGGCCGCCATGCCGGCGGCCGCCATCGAACAGGCCGCGCCGATCTCGCCCTGACAGCCGACCTCTGCCCCGCTGATGGAGGCCAACTCCTTGATCACCACGCCGATCGCGCCCGCCGTGAGCAGGAAGCGCACGATGCCCTCGTCGCTGGAGCCGTGAATGAAGCGGCGGTAGTACATCATCACCGCCGGCGCCACTCCGGCGGCGCCGTTGGTGGGGGCTGTGACCACCCGTCCACCAGCGGCGTTCTCCTCGTTCACCGCAAGTGCGTAGAGGGTGAGCCAGTCCATGCCGCGCAGCGGGTCGGTGCTGTCGGTCTCCATATGCAGCCGCTGCAGCAGCTCGGGTGCCCGCCTTCGCACCTTCAAACCGCCCGGGAGGACGCCTTCTGTTGTCATGCCGTGGTGCACGCAGTCCTGCATCACCGACCAGATGTGCAGCAATTCGGCGTCGATATCGGCGTCGGTGCGCCAGACCCGTTCGTTCTCGCGCATCAACCCGGCGACCGAGAACCCGGTCTCCTCGCAGTGGGCGAGGAGCTCCGCGCCAGTGCGGAACGGGAAGGGCAACACGGTCGAATCGGGCTTCACGCGGTTCGGCCCGGTCTCGGACTCATCCAGCACGAATCCGCCGCCCACCGAGTAGTAGGTGCGCTGGCTGAGCTGGCCGCCGTCGGCGTCCCGGGCAGTGAAGATCATGCCGTTGGAGTGCACGGGCAGCGTCCTGCGCCGGTGCAGGACCACATCGGTGTCGGGATCGAAGCTGATGGTGTGGTCGCCGGCAAGGGTGAGCAGGTGGCCTTCCTTCACTGCGTCGACAAGGGGACGGACGGCCGGCGGGTCGACCAGGTCGGGCCTGTGCCCGGCGAGTCCGAGGACGACCGCGGGGACGCTACCGTGCCCGTGTCCGGTAGCGCCGAGCGAGCCGAACAGCTCCACCGTCACTGCGGCCACCCTTGCGAGCACCCCGTCGTCTGCGAGGGATGCTGCGAAGCGTCCAGCGGCCTTCATCGGCCCGACGGTGTGGGAGGAGGAGGGTCCGATGCCGACCCGGAAGAGATCAAAGACGCTCAGCGCCATACTCCGACCCTAGACGCATCGCCAAGATCATCCGAACGGACGACCCGATGCGCCTTCGGGGAGGACGTGAGGCGCCCGCTGCGGCTCCTACCGTGAGTTCGTGAGCACAGTGAGCACCATCGCGACCATGACCGACCAGATCGCCTCTGCGACCGACCTGACCAAGACCTACGGCGCGGGGGAAGCCGTCGTCCGCGCCCTCGACGGGGTCAGCGTCGGCTTCGCCCGAGGCTCGTTCACCGCCATCATGGGGCCGTCCGGGTCGGGCAAGTCGACCCTGATGCACTGCCTCGCGGGCCTGGACCGTCCCACCTCCGGTCGGGTGGTGCTCGGGGGCAGCGTCCTCTCCGAACTCACCGACCGGGCACTCACCAACGTGCGACGCGACCACGTCGGCTTCGTCTTCCAGGCGTTCAACCTGCTGCCGACGCTCACCGCCGAGCAGAACATCGTGCTGCCGCTCGAGCTTGCCGGACGCCGCGCCGACGCCGCCGTGTTCTCCGGACTCGTGGATTCACTCCGGCTCGGCCACCGACTGGCGCACCTGCCGTCCCAGCTCTCCGGTGGCCAGCAACAGCGGGTGGCCATTGCCCGCGCCCTGATCACCCGCCCGGCCGTCGTGTTCGCCGACGAGCCCACCGGCGCGCTCGACTCCGCGTCCAGCCACGAACTGCTCGACTACCTGCGGCACACCAGCCAGGTCTTCGAGCAGACCATCGTGATGGTCACCCATGACCCGAACGCCGCTGCCTACGCCGACCGGACCCTGCTGCTCAACGACGGCAGGATCGTCGACGACATCATCGCCCCGACCGCGGACACCGTGCTGGCGGCGATGAAGCGACTGGGGTCCTGATGTTGCGGCAGGCGTGGTCAGAGGTGCGTCATCACCCCGGCCGTTTCGTCTCGACGATCCTCGCAATCGCGATCTCGGTTGCCTTCCTGTCCGGCTCCGCCGTGCTGGTCGCCACCGAGGGCCAGGCGCAGGGCAAGGCGATGTCGGTGTCCCTGGCGATGGCCGACGTGGTGGTCACCGTGCCCGGGGACGAGGAACTGAAGGGCGTGGGTGCGGCGATCGCCGCCACGCCCGGCGTCAGTGCCGCAGCCCCGGTCCTGACCGAGTCGGACGTGGTCACCGCCGGTGTGGTCTCCCAGGCTTTCCAGTTGGTGAACGTCCCGCCCGAGCCCCTGCGCTGGGCGTCGCTGACCGCGGGCCGGTGGCCGTCGGCCGCGGACGAGATCGCGCTGAGCAGCGGGTCGGCGAACGCCCTCGGGGTGCGGGTCGGTGACCGGCTCACGCTCGAGGGACGCGACCAGAAGGTGGCGGTCACCGGGGTGACCGACGAGCCCAGCGGACTGTTCGTGAAGACCGGTTATGCCGCGGACGCACGGTTCGCCGCGTCCGGGTACACCGAAGCCGCCGCAGCCAGCTGGGCCGTCAAGGCGGCGCAGGGAACCGACCCGGCCACCCTCGCCGCCCGGCTGGACGCGGCCCTGCAGGGGATCTCGCCCGGGTTGCGCGCCGAGCCGGCCGAGCGCGTCCGCGCCGAGGCGGTGGCGCACCTGGCCAAGGATTTCGACGTGTTCGCCAACGTGCTGTGGGCCTTCGCCGTCGTCTCCCTCGTGGTGGGGATGATCACCATCTCGAACACGTTCTCGATCACGCTCGCCCAGCGCCGCCGGCAGATCGGCCTGTTGCGCGCCATCGGCGCCACCGGAGGCCAGTTGCGGCGTCGGTTCCTGCTCGAGGCCGCGCTGCTCGGCGTGCTCGGTTCGGTGCTCGGAATGGCGGCCGGAATCGGTATCGCGGCGGCGGAAACGGCGTGGAGCACTGCCCTGTTCTGGGGCCTCAGCCTTCCGGTGGGACAGCTGGCGATCGCCCTGGGCCTCGGTGTGCTCGCCACCGCCGTGGCGGCGTTCGTGCCGATTCTGCGCGGCACGAGGGTGGCGCCGATGGAGGCCCTCCAGCCGGTGCTCCCCGGTGAGGAGCGGCGCCGGGCCTGGGTGGTGCGCACCGTGGTGTGCGGGCTGCTGCTGTGCGCGGGCCTCGGGCTGGCGGCGATCTCGGTGGCCGCACCCAACCCGAATGCGCTGCTGGTGGCGATCGGCGCCGGGGCGCTGATCTCGGTCGCGGTGCTGTTCGGCGGGCCGCTGTTCGTGCCGGCCCTGCTGAAGGCCTCCGGACGGCTGTTCGCTTGGGCCGGGACGGTGCCGCGGCTGGCTGCGGTCAACGCGGAGCGCAACCCGCGACGCGCCACCACGACCGCGACGGCCCTGATGCTCGCCGTCGGCCTCATGGTGACCCTCCAGGTGGCGACGGCCAGCGTCCGGCTCACCGTGCTCGACGAGCTCTCGGCCCACTATCCGGTCGACCTCCAGGTGGCCTGGCCGAACGCGGACGGGGATGCGGTCCCGATTCCGAAGCCGGTGGCCACCCAGCTCACCCACGTGCAGGGAGTCGAGGGCTCGGTGCTGCTCGCTGGCGGGGCAGCGACCCTTCACGAGCTGCCCGTGACGCTGCTCGGGTACGACCAGGGCGTGCCCGCGGTGACCGGCATCAGCCCAGCCGTGGCCGATGACCAGGTGCTGGTCAGCCCGTACCGGGCCGAGGACCTGCCGAAGTCGGTCACGGTGAAGGGCGCTGCGGGCAGCCGTGAGCTCACCGTGGTCAGCTCGCGGCTGGTGAGCTACGAGCAGGTCATGGTGTCGCCGGCGACCCTCGCCCGGATCGTCGCGCCGATACCGGGGGCGGTGATGTGGCTGTCGGTGCCTGACCGTGACCGGGCGGTGGAGGTGATGGTGGCGGTGAACCGGATCGTCGAATCCGGTGACCGGCTCAGCGGATCGGTCGTCGAGGCGGCGCTGTACGAGCAGGTGATGGACATCCTGCTCGCCATCACCACCGGCCTGCTGGCCGTGGCTGTGCTGATCGCGCTCATCGGGGTGAGCAACACCCTCGGGCTGTCGGTGATGGAGCGCACCCGCGAATCCGCCCTGCTCCGCGCTCTCGGCCTCCAGGCACGCTCACTACGGGTGATGCTGCTGATCGAGGCCCTCCAGGTGGCCGTGGTCGGCATCGTCGTCGGTGTGGTTGCCGGGGCCGGCTTCGGCTGGCTCGCAGTGACAGCACTGGGACGCAGCGGCGGCTTCGACAGCGTCCGGTTCGGCGTCGACCTGCCCACCACGGCCGGGATGGTGGGAGTGGCGGTGCTGGCCGCGGCGCTGGCCTCCGTCCTCCCTGGACGCCGGGCGGCCAAGGCGGCGCCGACGGAGGCGCTGGCCGACATCTAGGTGTTCAGGCGTTCTCCAGGCGCCGGCAGGCCGCAAGGAGCGTGTCCGCGGTCTCCTGGCTGAAGGGCATCCGCGCGGCCTGGACCGCGGCGACCAGCATTGCTGCCCGCGCAGGCAACGCCAATGCCGGCCACGGATCCCCAACTGGGGGCACCGCTGGTCCGCACGCTTCGCGATAGGCCTCGAGGAAGGTCTGCCAGCGTGCCTCTTCGAGGAGTCCAGCGCGCCAGAAGCCGGCCGTCCGGGCGAGGTCCCAGGCAGGGTCTCCCACGCCGAAGTCGTCCACGTCCAGCAGCTTCCAGCTGCGGCGCAGTGGGGTGTGGCCCAGCTGGCCCAGGTGGAAGTCACCGTGCGCGAGTGTTGCCTGGGCCGGCTGCCGGGACAGCTGTTCGGCCAGGGGTTCGCCGAGGTCGAGCAGCCATCCGAGGTCGGCCGGTCCGCGCCGGAGGTACTCGATCGCGCGGGCCAGCCGCGAATGGCCACCGAGGCGCGGCGGGTCGTCCGTGATGGGCATGCGGTGAAGCCGGGCCAGAAGCGAGCCGACGTCCGCCCACGGCGGACGATCGACGGTGGACAGCACGGTGACCCGCGGCCAGACGGTGGCCAGCCGGTCGGCCGGCGCGGCGATCGGGGCATAGATCAGCGGCTGGATCCACAGCCGGTCCATGTCGGTGCCGCCGATGCAGTGCAGCCGACGGGCCAGCCGCTCGCGGTTGGTGTGCTCGCCGTGGATCTTCACGATCACGCCCGCGCAGGTGAACACCTGCGAGTGCTCGGGGGCCACCGGACGGGTGGGCAGGCCGCGCGTGACCAGCGGCACCACCGGGGTGGTCGGACCTACGCGGGGATCCTGACGGCCGGCGACCTCGCGCACCCAGTCCTCGATGGCCGCCCTTTCGGGGGCGTGCGTCGGCATGGCTGTCCGCATCCTCCGTCCGGTTCGGGCCTCGTTGTCCAGCGGCAACAGGCGCTGAGCCTACCTTGGCGCTCAGCCCATCGTCGTCCGGACGTCGGTGGCACGCTGGGCGACTCAGGCTGCCCGCGCGACGTCCGGCGCGGCCCGGTGCCGGGAACGCAGCCGCCGGACATCGGGGAAGCAGAGGGCGAACACGGTGGTGGCGATGCTGACCACACCGGTGCCGATCAGGGCGTTGTGGACCCCGAACAGGGTGGCGGCCGGCCCGGCGAGCAGCAGCCCGACCGGGCCGAGCATCAGCGACCCGAGCGCGTCGTAGGACGCCACCCGTGACAGGGACTCGGCCGGCACTTCCTGTTGCATGGTGGTCATCCACAGCACGCCGAACAGGTCGAACGCGATGCCCGTTAAGAAGGCGGAGACCACCACCACCCACAGCGGCGCGCTCACACCGAGCAGCAGCTGGGGTGCTGCCGCTGCGAAGGTCAGCAGGGTCGCGACAAGGATTGGACGCTCCGGACGCCACGCCATCGCGATCGCGACACCGACGATGGCGCCGAGCGCTTCTCCGGCCAGCACGGCCGTCCAACCGGGGGCGCCGCCGAGCTCGGCCTTGGCGACCACCGGCCCCAGCACGCCCTGGGATGCCTGCAGCACCATCAGCAGCACGGCCCACTGCAGCACGCAGACGAACAGCCACTGCCGGCTGCGGAACTCGCCCCAGCCGTCCACCAGCTGGCGCAGCGGGCTCCCCTCCGGTTGCGCCAGGTAGACAGCAGCGCCGGACATGCCGGCGATGGCCGACGCCACGCACAGCAGCCACAGCGGGGTGTAGCCGGTGAGCAGCATCGCGCCGATCACGCTCCACGCTGACGCTGCCAGCAGCTGGCCCCACAGCAGTACCAGCGAGCGGGGGTAACGGTCGGCGACAACGCCGCCGACGAGCATGAATGCGACCAGCGGGATGGTCTGCGCCGCGAGCACGATCGACAGCGTCCCCGCGTCCGCGCCGGGCAGGGCGAGGATGCTGAACGCCAGGGCCACCGGGGCGAAAGCCATGCCCAGCATGGAGATCGTGCGGGCGGCCAGGAGTACGACGAAGGGCGCGTCCGCGAGCAATTCGCGGGTCTGGCTGGACGCGAGCATGACGAACTCCTGTGGAAATGGGCAGCCGACCATGCTCCCACTCCCAGGTTTGCCGATGCGAACCGACCCGGGACTCCCGGCGCGAGGCCCGTCGGGGCAGGATGGGCACATGCTGATCGTGCATGTGAGCGTCCACGTCACCGCCGACGCCGTCGAAGCCTTCATCGACGCCTCCCGGGCGAACGCCGCCGCCTCGCTGGAGGAACCGGGGGTGGCGCGGTTCGACGTGGTGCAGGCCCTCGACGACCCGACCCGCTTCGTTCTGGTCGAGGCCTATCGCAGCGACGAGGCGGCCGCCGCACACAAGGAGACCGCCCACTACGCGACCTGGCGCGACACGGTCGCGCCCCTGATGGCGGAGCCGCGCAGCCCCACGCGGTACCGCGGGATCGCCTATCCGGCGTGACGCTGTTCCCGGGATGTGAAATAGTGAACCCGCAGCTTGCGTAAATGCCTGGGATGTCGCCATAGTTAGGTAAGGCTCACCTAACTACGAGGAGATGACGGTGCTCGGGAACTTCCTGATCGGATTGCGCGAAGGGCTGGAAGCCAGCCTCATCGTCAGCATCCTGATCGCCTATCTCGTCAAGACCGGCCGCCAACACCAGCTCGGCAAGGTCTGGGCCGGGGTCGGCCTCGCGGTTGCCGTCTCCCTCGGCTTTGGCGCCCTCCTTACTTTCGGCCCCAAAGGCCTCTCCTTCGCTGCCCAGGAGTCCATCGGCGGAGCCCTGTCGATCGTCGCCGTCGGCCTGGTGACCTGGATGATCTTCTGGATGGCGACAGCGTCTCGCACGCTCGCCTCCGACCTGCGGCGCCAGGTGGACGCCGCGGCAGAGAGCAACTGGTCCCTGCCGCTGATCGCAGCGCTGGTCGTCGGACGCGAAGGCCTGGAGACCGCCCTGTTCATCTGGGCTGCGACAACCGCTTCCGGTGGCCAGGGGACGCCCACCGGCGGCCCGCTGCTGGGCGCACTGCTCGGCCTGCTGGTGGCCGTTGGCCTCGGGTACGCGATGTACGCAGGCGCCGTCCGGATCAACCTGGGCAAGTTCTTCGCAATCACCGGCGGGTTCCTGATCGTGATCGCCGCCGGCGTGC
>Ga0209745_1000531_pt1 | contig 23348 bp, 9 predicted proteins | sample BarGraNGADG00312_FD_184495 | JGI IMG/M metagenome (GOLD analysis project Ga0209745, IMG submission 184495) | Arctic peat soil microbial communities from Barrow, Alaska - Barrow Graham LP Ref core NGADG0004-312 (SPAdes) (version 2) | ecosystem: Environmental > Terrestrial > Soil > Wetlands > Peat ...
CTTAAGTACCTCGGCATCGACGAGGGCGAGAAAAAGATGAATGAGGGTCTGGGCGACGGTGAAAATGCTACAGAACTTCTGTATGCGGGGAGACAACAGTTTGCAAAGGGGGTTGCGACTGCTGGCGCTGTTGGTGCTGCTACTGGTGAAGCTGTATTGCTAGTGCAGCCGGCACCGGAGGCAGAGGCAGATGCTCTGAGTGCCCGGGCAATTCAATGGGTTTCTGAAAAATTTGGAAAGTTCAGTAGAGGTTTCGGAGAGGCGATGAGTTTTATGAAAAGCTTGGTAAGAAGTGAGTCGAAAGTAGCAGGCAACGCTGAAAAAGCCATAGAGAACCCAGAAGTATTTTACAGAATGATGAGTTTCTCTGAAGCTGACAAAACCCTTTCTACCCGATCGTTACAGCCATCGACAAAAGATTCCCAGTCATGGATATCCACTGATGCATTTTACAGCCACATGTTCCCGCCAAAAGTTGGGCATGGGGACTACGATGTAATTATAAAGTTTGAGGCGAAACCAGGAACAGTTGATTCTCTGAGACAGGGTGGTATGTCGAAGGTTGAAAGAGGAACCGAGAATTTTGGTGTTTTCGAAAAAGCCATCGACGATTTCAACAGTAAATTGAATAAGGTAGAGACGTATTCATGGCAAGGAAGTCAAACAAAATATGCATCGCACAATGGCGAAACTGTGCTCATTAAACATAAGGGCTACTCTGGTGCTGTCGAGGGTAAGAAGGGGTACGGTAATTCGATAACAAAGGTTAACCTTGATGCCGACAAAAAAATAATAGATCGAACCAAACAGGGATTGATGGTTCCTAGAAAAAATAAACCGTAATCTCATGAGGAGAATCAAAGGGGGCAATCAGAGTGTAACTAGTTGGAGACAGACCACTATTAATCAGTGAAAACTGATAAATTCTATCTCCGCAGAGTCCCCAGCTGGCGCGCGTTTGTAACGCGTGCGAATTAATTATGAACAAAGAAAACAATACAATATATTCTTGACTTTCAAACATTAAAATAAACCATCATGGCAAAAGCAGCAACACCCAAAGAAAATACCCGCCTGTCTTTTTTCAAAAATGACTTGAGTAAAAGGCCATCATTGCACAAAACATTTGAAAAACTATACAACGATAAAAAGGGCGATTGGCCTACCATCCATAAGGTATTGCAAAAAAACAAGAGCTTTAGTGCAGGTATGGTGAAGAACCTTGCATTTACACAGGAATTGGCCTCCTGGACCAATGATAATATTACGCTGGTTAGTCATTTTCAAAGCAACAAGGAAACCAACTCCATGAGGGATATTGCTTTAACCATCAATAAAACCGACTTAAAAAAGTTGACTACCGGTGCAGCAATACCTAAGGGGGAAATTAAGGCAGCCTATGTAAATAAACTTTACAATGAATTGTACACAAAAGAGCCCACAGCAGTAATTGTAAATATGATAAACGACCCCAAGGTGCCATTATGGAATAATGAAATTGGCAATATGATTTCAGGGGTATTATCTAAAATACCGGAGTTCAACATTAAAACAACATCGGTCTATGAAGTAATTAATAATAAGGATGTATTAAAACAGATACCAAAAAAAGAAATTGAGCAGGTCATTAGCCAGTTAAAAACGCTGCAACGGATAACATTGATAAGCCCTGTGCCAGAAGCCATTCCAGCATTAATAAATAATAACTATATATCTACATACTCCATCACCGAGTTGCCTCCAGCACAATTTATTGCCACGATGTTGGGTACAGAACTGCCCTATGAAACACTTGAATATATTTATGCAGAGGCAGAAAAAAAGAAAGCATTTTATGAGCATGTTCTTATAACGGTTAAAGAAGCCGGGGAAAAAACAGGCATAAAGATAATAGATGGCGATACTCCTTCAAAAGGCGAACATAACAACACAAACAAGATAGACCCTGATGTACAAAATATTTTAACCAAAAATAACCTGAGCTGGGATTTACTTTTTGGCGATGCTGATTTTTGTGAGTGCGGTGAGTGTACCTCGGTATATAGTGCAGCCGCTTATTATGTGGATTTGCTGCAATATTTAAGAAATAATAATCTTGAAGGGGGAAAGATAAGAACGGATCCTACAGATATTTCCAATACTCCGTTAGAAAAACTCTTTGCCCGCAGGCCCGATTTAGGCCATCTTGAACTCACATGCAAAAACACCAATACCATTCTACCGTATGTAGATTTGGTGAATGAAGTAATGGAGCAATACATTGCCTTTAAACTCAAATCGGAGGACTTTAAAAATTATACAGGCTTTAATGTTGCTGATGAAACAAGTGGTGAACTTTTATCAGCGCCCCAACATACCGAACAGGAAAAGGCCTATCAAACCTTACAGACTGCCCTGTTCCCTTTCAGTTTGCCTTACCACCAACCTATAGATGCTGCCCGTATTTTTTTAAATCATGTAAACAGCAGCAGGCATGAAATGATCGATATTTTTAGAGTGAATAACGCCACCATTAATTTTAATACTGCGGCACATGCTGAATTTTTAGGTTTAACAGAAGAAGAATATGCTGTATTAACTAAAGAGAATTTTAATGGCATAGCAGTATTGTATCAAACGTATCAATATTATGGTTTGGCAAACAGCGGTGGCCTTTCTGTTTTATCACAGGTGAAAAAGGAATTTCTTCCACGTACTGGTATTGAATATACTGAATTGATTGAATTGCTTAAAACGCAATACCTCAATCCATTGGCACCCAAGGGCATAAACTTATCTATCCTGAATTGTATTGAAGATAGTTATGGAAATGTGATAAAGGATATAAAAACCAATAGCCTTGACAATTTATTTTTAAAAAACCCTGCTTTGGTCATATACTTTGAAGGGTATAAAAAACATACTATAGAAGAAGTATTACGCAGATTTTTATCTACGGCAAAATGTATGATTTTGCAAAGTCCGAATAATAATTGTAGTCTCGACGATGTGCGGCTACTTCATTTAGACATGTCACCGGTTACTGCAAATGAATATGATAAAATGCAGCGTTTTATACGCTTGTGGCGAAAACTGGGATATACTATTGATGAAACAGATAAAATAATTATGGCATTGGGTGCCGGAAACATTACATCCGCATTAATACAGCAGTTGGTTTCTGTGAAAAAAATAATGAGCCTTACAGGTATTGAACTGACTAAACTGCTTTGTTTATGGGGCAATATTAGTACTTCTGGCGACAATTCTTTATACAAACAGTTATTCCTCAGCCATAATTTACTAGCTATGGATGAAGTCTTTAAGCCAGTTGATGGAGTTTATTTAAATGGCGCTGGTACAATATCACAACATCTGCCGGCTGTAATGGCTGCATTGAATTTGTCAGCTGATGATATTGCGGCTATCAAGATGCATAAGTCATTGCCAGATGATTTCCCAATGACTATTCAAAACCTTTCATTACTATTCCGCTACCGTCTGGTATCGAAAATTTTAGGACTCAGGGTTCCTGCTTTTGTTAAACTATTACCGGTATTCGGTGACGTTTTCAAAGATGCAGATACTTCACTTCATTTTTTAGAAAACTGGACTACAATTGAAGAGGCTGGTTTTACTGTTGAGCAATTGAATTATATCATTACGGGAACAGATACAGATAAAAAACCTTTTGCACCTTCAGAACAAGATGTGCTAGTTTTTACAAAAAAGTTATATGACGGGCTGAATAGCATCGAACTTGAACATGCTGATTTGATTGCTGATAAGACGGCAACAACTGTTGCTGAAAAGGAGCAATCTGTAAAAGATAAAGCTACTACTGAACTGGTAAGGAACAAAGCTTCTTTACTGTATGATTCTTCTACAGTAGAGCAAATAATAAGCATATTAAATGCACCCGACATTTTTAAAACCACTGTTCCAAAAAACTTAGATATTGATTGGCCCGTTCAAAATATTTTAAAAGATAAAGTTGCCTATGAAATATCAACCGGAATACTTACAATTACCGGTGTATTAAACCAGGCCGAAACGGTTGCATTCAACAATTTAAAAAGTAAGTCAATACCTGCGATACCCGCAGTTGGCATCATACCTGAAGTTCTGGAAGTTCCTGCAGCTCCATTACCTGTTGGTTGGAGCAATGGCTTGACAGATGTTATTGCACTTCAGACAAAACAAGAAGAAGATATGCAAAAGCTTTTTCAACTGGTGCTTTCGGGTATATTCGACCAGCCAGATTCGGTTATTGATACCTACTGTAAAGTAGGCACGTCTGACGCTAAAAGACTGGCCTTTATTCAGGTTTTTTTATCCTTTATACGTTCTGAATTAACGAACCGGCTCATTACAGAAGAGGTTGTTAAAAATACCGGATTGGACAAAGTGCTTTTTAAGCAGCTTATAGAAAATGTTTTAAGAACAGGTTCTTCCAGTTTAAACGGCGTTCTTGCATCTATCAAAGAATTGAATTTTCAAAATGTAAATGATGCTTATTTAATACCAGCAACCGGAGATAACTTTACTTTTGGTACAAGGGATATAAATATTACACTCAAACTTAATGATACGAAGATCGATTTTACCGGGTCAGCAGAAATTAATAGTGCATGGTGGGCATTAGAACCAGTACCTTTACAAGCAGGAAATGTATATAAATTATCAGTGACACTTGATCAGGCTAATCCATTAAGTTTAAAAGATGTATACTGGAAAACCCCATTAACACAGGCAAGTTCTATTCCTGCTTCACAATTAATTCCACAAGAAGCCTTTAATATATGCTCTACTGCCTTAAAAACGCTGAAAAAGGCCACATTATTGGTTAATACTTTTAAGCTGAGTATAAATGAAATAACCTTTTTGCATAACAATCACAATTTTGATTCTTTAAATTCTAATAACTTACTTCAAACGGCTATAGATTTTAATGGTTTAAAGCTGATTTCATTTTTAAGAATAGCCAACTATTGCAATTTGCGGAATTCTCTGCCCCCGACAAAAACCAATATTTTAGATTTTTGGAAATGGATATATGATACAACTACTCCTGAAACTGATTTAAACCGGAAAATTGCCGAATTAAGCTTATGGAAACTAGAAGATGTCGAAAAATTGGTTTCATCAGGGCATTTCAATTTAAGTAAAAATGATTTTAAAAACGAACAGAATCTTTTAAAGCTTCAACGGGCACTTGCTATTGCTTCCAAAATAGGTATGGATATCAATAAATTATTCGAATGGGCTATACCCACATCTGATTTTATTAAGTGCAAACCCATTGCTGACAGTATCCAAAAGGCCATCCGTGCCCAGTATAACCAAACCGATTGGGAACAGGTAGTAAAACCTCTGAATGACCAGTTACGAAACAATCAAAAAAATGCATTGATTAGCTATTTGCTACAAAAAAATGAACTTAAAACTGCCGGTGTTACAGATGCAGATGGTTTATTTGAATATTTCCTTATTGATGTACAGATGGATCCCTGCATGGAAACTTCACGTATCAAGCAGGCCATTTCTTCGGTTCAGTTATTTATTCAGCGTTGCTTCCTTGGACTTGAAAAGAATAGTGGAATAACTTCCGAAATACCTGATCGCAAACGCTGGGAATGGATGGAAAGGTTTAGAGTATGGGAAGCCAACAGAAAAGTTTTCCTGTATCCTGAAAACTGGATTGAGAGCAACCTGCGTGATGATAAAAGCCCCTTCTTTAAAGAACTGGAGAGTGAACTGCTGCAAAAAGACATCAACAAGCAAAATGTAACCGATGCCTTAAAAACTTATCTCTACAAAGTAGATGAGGTTGCCAACATGGAAGTTGTTGGTTTATTTATCGAAGGCAAAAAAGCAGATGGAACAAATTGGGAAAAAGGATCCAAACTCCATGTGTTTTCCCGAACCCGTAATGCTCCATACTTCTTTTATTACCGATACCTGGCATTGGATGAAATGAACTGGTACCCCTGGGAAAAAATGCAGTTAGATATACCCAGCTATGATGTAGAGGACAGCAACGGACAAATTACAGGCAACGGTTGCTACTTAACACCTGTTGTTTGGAACAAAAGGTTACTGGTTTTCTTTCCACAGTTTATGAAGAAGACAAAGCCTTCATCAAATTCAAATACTCAAATAAAGACCATTACTGATAGTACCCCGTATGAAATGAGACCAATTGAATACAGGGAAGTCAAAATGGCATTTAGTGAATATAAAAATGGGAAATGGACACAAAAGCAACAGAGCAAAGGCAGTCTTTATGATGATACAAACCAAATTTCCAGTATTGCAGGTTATAATTTTTATCCGGAATTTTTAACTGATTCCATTCAAATTAGCATTTATGGAAACGCAGGACAAGGATATTGTATAGGAGGATTTAATTTTGACGGCAGTCATCTTGACAGTAAACTTTTAACATTACCGAACTTAAACTATTCTGGAGCGTATTTTCAGCATTTTTATGGAATATATTCTTATCAAAAACATCCCGAAAGTTCTCATTTTTTATTTGATGATGGTTTCAAAACAACGTTTCATTGGGTGCCAAATCAGTCAACAGGTCTTTGGGAGAATTACTTATTTTATTTATCACATATAGCCGAACTTATTGGTACTGATAGTTCCAATAAGATAGCCGAATTATTTGAATATAATCTTTCTATCCCTGAAACTGAAAAAGTAGATGTATTCGGAAAATCTTTGCAGCTTGGTTATCACGAACTCAAACGCCCATATTCAATTTACAACTGGGAACTGTTTTTTCACACACCAGTCATGTTGGCCAATGCCTTAAGCAAGGCACAGCAATTTGAAGAAGCGATGAAATGGTTTCATTATGTGTTTAACCCAATGGCAGACGGGAGTGATGATAAACGTTTCTGGCAGTTTGCACCCTTTAAAGAAATCAACAGTAAAAGTATTTTGGAACAGATTTTTAACAATTTGAAAGGCAATAAGCCAGGCGATGCCATCAATGAATGGCGAAATAACCCTTTCAATCCGCATTTGGTAGCACGCAATCGCCCGGTAGCATATATGAAATGGGTGGTAATGAAATACATTGATAACATTCTCGATTGGGGCGATTATTTGTTCCGCCAGGACACTATTGAAAGTATCAACCAGGCAACACAATTGTATGTTATTGCAGGTCATATTTTAGGTCCCAAACCTATGTTGATCCCGCAGCGGGGTGAGGTTAAAAAGCAAACATATATTTCATTGTTAGACAAATGGGATGCTTTCAGCAATGCCATGAGTGAGTTGGAAGTAGCCACTATTTATAATATCCAACCTGCAATAAATACAGGGACAAAAGTGGAACCAACGGTGACGGCTGATATTTTTGGTTCGGCCAGTGCTTTATATTTCTGTTTGCCTAAAAATCCAAAACTGTTGGGCTATTGGGATACCCTGGCCGACAGGTTGTTTAAAATAAGGCATTGCCAGAATATAGAAGGCGTATTCCGAATGTTACCATTGTTTGAACCACCTATTGACCCTGCATTATTAATAAAAGCAGCAGCACAGGGTTTAAGTATTGCCAGTGTGGTAAATGATTTAAACAGTGCGATGCCCAATTACCGTTTTTATTATTTATTGCAAAAAGCCCTGGAGCTGTGCAATGAATTAAAATCATTGGGTGGAGCAATGCTGTCTGCAATCGAGAAAAAAGATAATGAAACCATTTCTCTCATTCGTGCCAGACATGAGGGCACAATGAACAACCTTGTGATGGAAATAAAAAAGCTCCAGCTGGAGGAAGCACAAAAAACAATCGATTCTCTTTATCAGAATCGTAAAGCCCCTGAAGCAAAAATGAGATATTATATGCAACTTATAGGGGAAAAAGACCAATCTAAGATTCCAGCTATAGATGTCGATTTTTCAGAGCTGGTTAATAGCATTGAAACACCGATAGATGAGAGCGGATTGCGGTTGAGCAAGTTTGAGAAAGAAGAATATGATAAATCCATCGCGGCACATAGCTGGCAGTTGGGTGCCAGTGTTGTGGAAGCATTATCCGCAATTTTTCATGCAATTCCTAATGCAAAGGTTCATGCAAGTCCTCTTGGAGTTGGAGGATCAGTAGGCTACGGAGGAACCAATCTTGGAAACTCCTCTAATGCAACCGCCAAAGTGATTCAGATTATTTCTTCTCAACTTTCATTTGAAGCCTCAAATGCTGCCAAAAAGGGCGGGTTCCAGCGAGCACTGCAGGAGCGTATTTTTCAGGCCAATGCTGCAGGATATGAGTTAAAACAAATTGATAAGCAAATAACAACTCAACTGATCCGTATTAATATTGCAAACCAGGAAATATCTAATCAACTAAAGCAAATTGATAATTCAAATGAGGTGGAAGAATTTTTAAAAAACAAATACACTAATGAAGAGTTGTATGTTTGGATGAGGGGAAGTCTTAAAACACTTTACCATCAGGTTTACAACCTTGCCTACGACCTTGCAAAAAAAGCAGAAAGGACCTATTGCTTTGAGAGGGGCATCACCAATGCCGGTTTTATTCAGTCCGGATATTTTGATGCAGGAAGGGAAGGATTACTGGCAGGTGAACAACTCTATGTCGGCTTAAAACAACTTGAATCAGCTTACCAGGAAAAGCGTGGCTATGATTATGAGATCACTAAACATGTTTCACTTCGTCAGTTAGATCCATTTGCACTCCTGAAGCTCAAGGCAGCAAATAAATGTGAGTTTGACTTACCCGAAGTGTTGTTTGATATGGATTACCCCGGGCATTTTAAACGAAGGATTAAATCAGTCTCTGTTTCTGTACCTTGTATTGCCGGTCCTTACACTGGAGTAAATGCAAGCTTGCGCCTGGTTAATAACAAATTCAGGAATAGTTCAATAGCTAACAACTATCCTGAAAAAACAGATGAGCAAGATGACAGGTTTATTTCATACAATATCCCCATCACTGCTATTGCAACCAGTTCTGCTCAAAATGATTCCGGTATGTTTGAACTTAATTTTAAAGACGAACGTTATTTACCATTTGAGGGCGCAGGAGTTATTAGCCGGTGGAGCTTAGAATTGCCTGGTGTAAAGCAATTCGATTACTATACAATTTCTGATGTTGTATTACATATAAAGTACATTGCTTCAGAAGGAGGAGAACAATTAAAAGAATCAGCAAAAGGCTCGGTTTACGTACAGGTAAATCAAATTAACCAACAATTGAATGAAACCGGTTTGCATATCCCCTGGAGTATGAAACACGATATGCCCAATGAATGGAATCTGTTTATAAAAAATGGTATTACAAATATCATAATTGAGCCCAGCAGGTTGCCATACATGGCTCCTGTTACAACAAACGCTAAATTAAGTCTTCTTTTAATTTCCAGAAAAAAAATCCTTAGACTTCGGTCAGATATTAACCCGGGTATTGATATTAATTTCAATCCGATACCGGGAGTCGATTTATTTAAGTCAGATGAAATAATTATTTCAATTGGCTCTTTTTTTAAACTGTATGGATATAAAAACGGAATAATTCCATCATCGGTTGTCACAAACAATGAAGTAGATAATACAGACCTACTATCACTTGATGACCTGGTGATAGTTGTAAAATTTATATTGACCAGCCAATAACACCGCAAGCCTGCAAATACGGTTTGCTAAACTTGTATTTTTGATCATCAGGTTTATGCTTACCTATAATTAATACTCTTAGAAACGAAATAGAAACTATTTTAAAATCGATATAACTCTTAATTTTAGGAACGGTGTTAGTTACCACCAATCTCTGTCCAATTCTGGAGAAATTATTTTAAAATCCCCTCAAAACCTAGCAAGAACCTGGCAACAAACAAAAAATCACCTACAAAATAAATTGTAAGTGATTGATTGTATTGTTGTCCCGTCAGGTTTCGAACCTGAACTCTTCTGATCCAGAATCAGACGTGTTGCCAGTTACACCACGGGACAATTTTGAGGTTGCAAATATAAAAAAAATTCTATAAAAGTATATTATGCATTAGAATTCTCTTACCAAAATCAAAGGAGTGAGGAAAGAGTAGTGAGGAGTGAGGAAAGAAAGACCTTTTCCACAGGCTCCTTACCCCTCACTCCTTACCCCTCACGCCTTAACCCCTCATCCCTCATCTGTTAATCTTAGACCAGGTATCTTTCAAAGAAACCGTTCTATTAAAAACAAGATTTGGTTCATTAGAATCATAATCAACACAGAAATACCCAAGTCTCTGGAACTGGAACTTGTCAAGGGGTTTTGCTGATCTTAAGGAGGGCTCAACTTTGCAACCGGTAAGGATCTTCAGTGAATCGGGATTCAGGAAATTCAACCAATCATCGTCCTTCTCCCCTGCAGGGTCTTCATTAATAAAAAGCCTGTCGTACAACCTTACTTCAGCATCAATAGCATGCGCAGATGATACCCAGTGAAGCGTCCCTTTTACCTTTTTCTCCGACATATTTCCTCCGCTCTTTGTATCTGCATCATAAGTGCAATAAACCTCTTCTATTGCGCCTGTTTTATCATTCTTTTTAAAGCCCTCACATTTAATAATATATGCACCCTTCAAACGAACTTCCATTCCCGGAGCGAGGCGGAAAAATTTATTGGGAGGGGTTTCCATAAAATCATCCTGCTCAATATATACTTCACGGCTGAACGGGACCATTCTTTTTCCCATATTTTCATCTTCAGGGTTGTTAACGAGTTCAACATTTTCAACCTGACCTTCAGGATAATTCGTAATAATAACCTTTAGTGGATTGAGGACGCCAAAAACCCTTGCTGTTTTCAAATTAAGATCTTCCCTTACTGCATGTTCGAGAAGCGAAACATCATTTATTGCTTCAACTTTTGTATAACCAATCAAGTCAACGAATCTTTTAATGGCTTCCGGAGTGTAACCTCTTCTTCTAAGTCCACAGAGAGTCGGCATCCTTGGATCATCCCACCCTTTTACTCTGTTTTTCCTGACCAACTCCAGAAGTTTTCTTTTGCTCATCATGGTATATGTCAGATTGAGTCTGTTAAACTCGATCTGACGAGGTCGGTAATCATCTTTCTTAAGCCGATCAATAAACCAGTCGTAAAGTGGCCGGTGAACCTCAAACTCAAGCGTACAGAGTGAGTGAGTTACTCCTTCAAAATAGTCGCTCTGGCCATGAGCAAAATCGTACATCGGGTAAACCATCCAGATGCTTCCTGTACGATGATGAGGAGACTTTATTATCCTGTAAATAATTGGATCGCGCATATGCATATTCGACGAAGTCATATCTACTTTTGCCCTTAAAACACGGCTTCCTTCATCGAATTCACCTTTATTCATCCTTTCGAAAAGGTCAATATTTTCTTCAACCCGACGATTACGAAAGGGGCTCTCTGTGCCGGGTTGGCTTGGTGTTCCCTTTTGTGTTGAGATAAGCTCGGCGGACTGATCATCTACATAAGCAAAACCTTTTTTGATCAGGTCACAGGCGAAGTTATAAAGTTTACCAAAATAGTCCGAAGCATAAAACTCCCTTTCATCCCAGTCGAATCCAAGCCAGCGAATATCTTCTTTTATGGAGTCTACATATTCAACATCTTCTTTAACCGGGTTGGTATCGTCAAAACGGAGATTACATTTTCCTCCAAATTTATTGGCCATGCCAAAATCGAGACAGATAGCTTTTGCATGTCCAATATGAAGATAACCATTCGGTTCAGGGGGGAATCGTGTTACAATAGCTCCGCCGTTTTTACCTTCCTTTATATCTTCTGCAATAAACTGTTCTATAAAACTTATTGAAGGTCTTGATTCTTCTTTTTCCTTCAGGTTATCTGCATTCATCCCTCATAATATTAATATTACAAAAATAGGATGAATTTGAGATCATCCTATTCTTAGAGTTGATATTTTAAGCGGAATTATTTTTACCACAAAGGATCACAAAGGGTTGTACAAAAGGAACACAAAGGTTTTAAGTATGATTCCATTGTGAACCTTAGTGTTATCCTTTGAGTCCTTTGTGGTTAAATATCTGGAGTCAGATAGTCTTTGAGTGTATCCACATACTCAATAAACTTCTGTCTTCCTAGTGGTGTAATATGGCAAAGGGTTAGTGGGTAATTGTTTCTGAACTGTTTTTTTACATCTATGTATCCTGCTTCCTTAAGTTTAGTAATCTGAATGCTGAGATTTCCAGCAGTCGACCCTGTCTGTTCCCTTATGTAGGAGAATTCTGCAGCCTCAGTCCCGGCCAGCAAAGAAATTACTGCAAGCCTCAATTGGGAATGTAATATCGGGTCGAGTTCTCTAAACCTTGTCATGATCAGCTTTGTTTTTCAACATGTATCCCGGAATAAGATATCCTGTAAGCATTGCTATGGGCATTCCCAGGGGTGCAAGTGAAGGTCCTGCAAAGTGTATGAAAAGCGAAATTATCCAGAAGCTGAGACCTCCGATTACCAGTGGTTTAAACTTGATTATAAAACCTGAGACAAAAGTCGGAAATCCGGCAAGTAACAGTATATAGGGCGCAACAGTTTCGAGGCTGTGTGAGTGGACAATAAACAAGACGATGCTTGCAAAAAAGAATCCAAACCATGTCCACACAGATAACCTGTCGGCATAAGTATAAATCTTTGCTCTCCGTCCGTTAACAAATCCATAGATCATTGAAACAAAAACTCCGGGGATCACAAAAAACCATATATAATAAGGATGTGTGTAACTGGTAAGTTTCATAAGAAGATATTCCGAAAGGCTGCATCCCAATATAAGCCATCCCCAGAATATGAGATGAAAAACATTCTGGCGCATGTTTCCTTTTGTTTTGTTGATCATGTCTGTGATGATTTTAAGGCTTTCTTCACCCGTCATCATTTTTTCCTGATTTTCCATAATAATGTGTATTTTTAAAATAGAATTAATATGAGTGTAAATATATTGCAAATATAAAGTAGTTTATAATATAAACCAAATATTTTGCGAAATATTTTCTGTAATAATGAAAACCTTTAGATTAATTGGCAGTTTGTTAATAATAGTTTCCCCTCCTTTTGAAGGAGGGGTGGCCGCAGCAGAAATAGTCAAAGTATTGCAAAGACTCGTTGCGGCCGGGGTGGTTGATTTTAACATCTCCCATAATACTACCTCAGCCCAAGTTTACTTGTTCCTAAGAGATGAGCTAAAAGTTTCAGGGCTTTTTCTATTGAAGATGATTTTGTTTCTCGTTGATATAAAGAAAGGAATAAATCAACCACCCCGGCCGGGGAATGAAATTGTAATAAATGAGAGAATAACTCTACCCGGCCACCCCTCCTTCAAAAGGAGGGGAAATTTTCTTCCTGTAAGTTAGTTAGTTTAATTTGATGAACATAAAAACATAAATTATGGGACTGATTCAGATCGAAAATATGGAGTTTTACTCCTTTCATGGTCATTTCAAAGAAGAGAGGATAGTAGGTAACAAGTTTATTGTTAACCTTACAATAGAAACGGATATGGGGATTCCTTCCAAGAGTGATAATCTCAAAGATGCTGTTAATTACCAGAGAGTATATGAGATAGTAAAACAACAGATGGAAACGAAATCACATTTACTTGAACATATTGCCAGTAGAATACTCGATGCAATTTATGCCGAAGTCTCAGGTATTACTAAAGCAACTGTGAAAGTATCGAAAATGAATCCGCCAATGGGAGGGAAGATTGGTTCGGTAAGTGTTATAATTGAAAAATAATTATTTCCTTTAATGAATAGCCTTTTAATTTGAACCCATGGTTGACCTTAGGATAAGAAATGTTATAAAGGTAAGGAATATAAGTGCCTTATTATTTTTTGTCGTACTTCTCTTTTTTTCCATTGTTCCTGAAACCTTTTCCCAGAATAAAACCAACTATCTGAGCTTCGACTTCTTTTCACAGGAATCAGGACTCCCAAATAACCAGATTCAATGCATTTATCAGGACAGGGAAGGCTGGATTTGGGCTGGAACCAGCCAGGGGATAAGCAGATTTGACGGATACAGATTTGAAAATTTTATTAATAGTCCTGATGATACTTCGAGTTTGTCGGGAAATCTGGTAAGAGTAGTATTTGAAGATCGCAGAGGAAATTTGTTAGTTGGAACAGAAAACGGAGGGCTTAATGTTTTTGACAGGGAAAAGGAACGGTTTGTTCATCCATACAGGAATAACCCTGAGTTCAAATCAAAGGATGTATCAGTAAATGCGATTGCAGAGAGTGCAAATGGGAATCTGTATATCGGAACCGGTCAGAATCTGCTGATAATTGATACGACCGGAATTCTTAAACCGGTTAACCCTATAATAAATCTGGAAACAGAAGGGTTCTCAGGTACTTTTATCAGAGCATTACAATTTGATAACAAAGGTAATTTATGGATAGGAACAAATAAAGGGCTGTTTTTATACTATCCTGAAAGCAATTTAATAGAACCGGTTCAGATTCCTTTATTTAATGAACAATCGAAAGAGATTTTTAAGCTTTTTAAAGATGCGGATGGATTAATATGGATTGGGACTTATTCGAATGGCATATTTATTACAGATCCTGCAAATAAATCGATCAGTCATTTAAAGCTTGATCCTTACTTTGAACGGTCCGAAACGATAAAGGCAATATCGGCGGGACCCCTGGGAGATTATTGGATTGGTACCAGAGGTGGTCTGTACGTATATTCAAAAAGTAAAGGCGTTACAGGGTTTTTCCGGCACGATGACCGGGATGTCAAAAGTCTTGCCAATAACTCAGTACTAAGTTTGTTTCACGATAACAGAGGGGAGACCTGGATTGGAACCCGCGGTGGCCTTAATATACTGGCGAAAAGTAAACAGGCTTTTCATAATTTCAGTGCTCTTCCAAATGACAACCATTATCTTAACAGCAGCATAATTTATGCATTTTGGATAGATGAAAAGAAGAAAATCTGGATTGGCACCGAGGATGGAGGAATAAATATTTATGATCCTGAAAGCGCTACCTATGAATATCTTATGCCAGGGAATGCCAACGGTAATTACATCTCTCAAAACTGCATAAAAGCCTTTCTTGATGATGGACAGGGAAATTTATGGATTGGAACCTTCTGGGGCGGCATTGATGTCCTCAACCTTAAAACAAGAAAGATAACTCACTTCAAAAATTCACCGGACGATCCGAAAAGCCTCTCTGATAACCGTGTATGGTCTCTTTGTAAAGATAAAAATAATGAGATATGGGTTGGCACTTCCTCTGGGATCGATCGTTATATACCGGAAACAAAATCCTTCATCCACTACCCTCAGATCACCGGTGAAGATCAGGTAAACTGGATAAGTACGGATTCAGATAATAATCTCTGGATCGGGACCACCGATGAATTGATAATTTTTGATTACGAAAATGATATCGTTAAACGTTATAATGAACACACAAGGTTTTTTCACCAGGATTCTAAAAAGAGAAACTGGGTAGCAACAATGGACAAAGGTATTGCTCTTTATTCGAAAGGAGGGGGTGTTGAGAGATACTATAATGAACACGACGGTTTATCAAATAACCAGGCACTGTGTATTCTAGAGGACGATAATAATATCCTGTGGATCAGTACTTCCAATGGGCTTTCAAAATTTAATCCTGATAAAAAGCAGTTCCGTAATTTTTCAAGCAGAGATGGATTAAGGAATAACGAGTTCACTTATGGGGCAGCCTATAAAGCCCCCGATGGTGTATTACTATTTGGTGGTATATCAGGATATTGTCTTTTCAATCCAAATGATATTTTAACTGACGATTTACCGGTTCCTCTTGTTTTCACGGAATTGAGAATCTTCAATAAGCCCGTGCCTATATCCGACACGAAAAATGCTACTCTGCACAAGAGTATATCAGAAACTACTAATTTGGTCTTAAGATATGATCAGAATGTTTTTTCCCTTGAATTTGCCGCTCTCGATTTTGTGAATAACACAAATACATTATATTCATATTACCTCGAAGGATTTGATAAGGGTTGGAATGAGCCAGGCAATTCACGAACAGCGACATACACCAATCTTAATCCCGGTGAATATCTTCTTCGGGTCAAAAAAATTGCACAAGGTAATCCTCCTACTGAAAATGAACTTACGCTGTCAATTACTATCCTGCCACCTTTCTGGATGACCAGATGGTTTCGCTCCCTGATTCTTCTGATGATTGTCTTTTTAGGCTATGCACTTGTCAGATTCATTATCAACCGTGAAAAAATAAAAAACGAACTCGTTTTTGAAAAAACAAAGGCAAAGGACCTTCACGAGCTGGATATGCTTAAGCTTAGACTCTTCACAAATATTTCACACGAGATCAGAACCCCGCTTACCCTTATCCTGGGCCCTCTTGAAAAGCTGATCTCCCAAAATGTTCCTGCCGATGAAATTCAACCTCATCTGGCGCTGATATACAGGAATACGCAACAACTCGACAGATTAATTAATCAGCTGCTCGATTTCCGCAAACTAGAGACCGGGAACCTAAGACTTGAACTGATTGCCAATGATATAGTAAGCCTTGTTTCAAACATAGTCCACTCCTTCGATGAATACGCACTAGAGAAGAAAATAACTCTTGAATATCATTCACTTAAGAAAAAGCTGGTTGCACTTTTTGATCCCGACAAAGTTGAAACCATAATTAATAATCTTATTTCCAATGCTCTAAAATATACTCCGGAAGGAGGAACAGTCTCAGTCCATCTTTCACTTGTTTTCTCAGGCGATGATGAAAATTCTTTTAGCAATACAACTGAGAAACGGTATATTGAAATAACTGTTAAGGATTCAGGAAAAGGAATTTCACAGAATAATTTAGAAAATATTTTTACACGGTTTTTCAGGGTAGATTCCAGGAATGAAAGTACCGGGACAGGCATCGGTCTTTCTTTGGTTAAAGAACTCGTAAAACTTCATGGCGGGAATATCTATGTTTTTAGCAAACCGGGGATTGGATCAAAGTTTACTGTCAGTCTTCCATTTGTTTCAGAAACACAGCCGGAGAAAGCTGATACTGTTGCAAGGATGAGTCATCCCGGAGTGATAGAAAATTCGCCCGGTAAAAAAATCAATGACCCTGTTGAAAAGCCAGATTTAAGGATAATGCTTATTGTTGAAGATAATCCCGATGTACGCTATTTTATACGAAGTCATTTTGAATCAGTTTATTCCGTGTATGAAGCAAAAAATGGCAGGGAAGGATTTGAACTTGCAATAAAGCTTATTCCCGATATGATAATCAGCGACATTCTGATGCCTGATACCGATGGATATGAATTCTGCCGGCTCATCAGGAAGGATGAAAGAACCTCTCATATTCCGGTACTTTTACTTACAGCACTGCATTCAAAGGAACATGAAATAGAAGGTTTGTCTTGCGGGGCCGATGACTATGTTACAAAACCTTTCGATATAGCTGTACTTCAGACCAAGATAGAAAACATGCTATCGCTTCGTAAGTCACTAAAGGAAAAATATACGAGGGAAATAATCCTTCAACCGTCAAGTATAACAATCTCATCGCCTGATGAGAGATTCCTGCTAAAGGCAATGAAGATTGTAGAAAACAATATTTCTAACTCAGACCTCGATATAGAGCAATTTGCAGCTGAGATTGGAGTCAGTCGCATGCAGCTTTATCGTAAGTTCGACGCCCTGATGAATATGACCGTAAAAGAATTTATCAGGAATATCCGACTGAAACGGGCAACTCAACTTCTTTGTGACAAAAAAATGACAGTAACGGAAGTAGCTTATGCTGTGGGATTTAAGGATCTTTCAAATTTCAGGAAAAGCTTTCATCGTGAATTTGGTATGAGTGCTTCTGACTACGTGAAACAGAATGCCCCGAAAGGGAAAAGGGAAATGACTCAGGAATAGTTTTATCCTTTAAAATCAACTATAATATCTTTTATTTCCGAGTCCCGGTTACAATTTGATACGAATTAACCCGTTGTTTGGGAAATATGTCCTGCTACGGGAAGGATGGCATAGGTAATTGGGAAATAAAGTACCTGTTCGCTATTCATACTATATCTATCTTGTATAAAAATTACTTTACAGATGAGTAAGGCTTCCCGGGACTTAAAAAAAATTAATTGGTACATTATTTTAATTTCAATAGGATTGGGACTTACAATCGCTACCTTTTTACTCGTAAGCTTTTAATTTTATATATGCGTCGGACAGAAAATTATTAAACAACAGAATATATATATAACTCAAACCAATCTAAACAAAAAACCTATGACAGAACTAATCATTAAAACAAGAAAAACCCAGGGGCGAAGGATAAATTGCCGTTGGATTTTACTGATGTTCGCTTTCATGATGACTGCATTATCCGCCTATTCCCAGAATCTGACTGTGAAAGGAACTGTAAAAGATTCTCAGACCGGAGAAGCTTTGATCGGTGTGAATATTGTAATTAAAGGTACAGTGACCGGGGTAACAACAGATATCAATGGCCAGTTTACCCTTAATAATTGTCCTTCTAATGCAATTTTAACTTTTTCTTATATCAGTTATACTGCGGTTGATGTTGAGGTAAAGGGAAGAAGTGTTATTGATGTCCGGCTCGAATCATCCCTCAGTACTTTGGATGAAGTTGTCGTTATCGGTTATGGAACAGCAAAGAAGAAAGACATAACCGGCTCTGTTTCGTCTGTTCAGGGTAAAGATATTGCCAGAATTCCTGTTTCAACGGCAGCTGAAGCGCTAACCGGAAGAATGGCAGGGGTGCAGATTGTTACCACTGAAGGATCTCCTGATGCGACTATCAGTATACGTGTTCGTGGAGGTGGTTCTATTACACAGGACAACTCTCCTTTATATATAGTCGATGGCTTTCCTGTAAGCAGCATATCTGATATACCAGGATCTACAATCCAATCTATTGATGTGTTGAAGGATGCGTCTTCAACAGCTATTTATGGTGCACGAGGCGCTAATGGTGTTATTATTGTAACAACCAAAGGGGGCACTTTAGGCAAAGTAAAAGTTAACTATAATGCATACTATGGTTTCAAAAAGGTTGCCGATCATCTTAAATCATTAAGTGCTGAAGACTATATTAAGTGGCAATATGAATATGCTCTTTTATCTGATAATCTTACAAATTACGAAAAATATTTTGGTCTGTATCAGGATATTGATTTATACTCCGGACAACCAGCAACAAACTGGTATGATCAGGTTTTTGGACGTATTGGTAAAACCTTTAACCAGGATTTGAATGTTACCGGTGGGACGGACAAGTTAAAATATGCTTTTGGGTTTGCCGGTATAACTAGTAAGGAGATTATGTTGAGCTCTGATTATAAACGTAACAACTTTAATTTAAATCTTGATAATAGACCTGTTGATAACGTTGGACTTTCATTTTCAATACGCTATTCCGACACACAAATCTCAGGAGCCGGTGCTACAGATCAGGGAAATGCAACACCAAATGACGCAAGGGTGAAACAAACAATGATATTCGTTCCAATTCCCTTTAAATTCTTAGGAAATTATGGTGATGAAGAATTGTCCACCTCAATGACAAATCCTTTAGACAATGTCAGGGATAATGATCGTCAGCAACTAAGAAAGAGGCTAAATATGGGAGCCAGCTTTTCCTGGAAAATATTTAATGAATTAGAATTTAAGACTGAAGCTGGGATTGACAGCTATATTAATAATGATGACCGTTTCTATGGCTTAACTACATATTATGTTCGTAACACTCCTTCTGCAACTTATCAAAAAGTTCCTGCACTGGAGTCAAATGAAGATAAAAGCCTGAGTTTGAGAAATACGAACACCCTAAATTATGATTTTGGTAAAATTTTAAATATTGAGAATCAGTCACTTAAAATATTGGTTGGACAGGAACTAATCGTTATCCGGTCAAACAAAATGTTTAATCAGGTTTGGGGTTTCCCATCCTTTTTTAGCTCAGACCAGGCGTATAAACTGGTTAGCCAGGGATTCTCAAACAGTTATACAAATACATACAATCCTGATAATAAATTACTTTCGTTTTTTGGTCGTATTAATTACGATCTTAAGCAAAGGTATTTGCTCTCAGCAACTTTCAGAGCTGACGGTTCAAGTCTGTTTTCTAAGGGTCATCAGTGGGGATATTTCCCTTCAGCCGCTTTGGCCTGGAGAATTTCTGAAGAACAGTTTATGAAAGATCTGTCAACACCTATTGATAATCTCAAACTACGTTTCAGTTATGGAACGGCCGGAAACAATAATATCCCGCCAAACCAGATTTCGCAGATATTTACAGCAGGTACTTCTTCCTATATGAATGGATTTACTAGTTTCTGGTCTCCGTCTTCTACAATGGCAAATCCTGAGTTAAAGTGGGAAACTACTTATACACGGAACCTTGGATTGGATTTCGGTTTATTTAAGAGCCGTCTGAGTGGTAGTGTTGAGTTATATATTAATTCCACCAGAGATCTTCTAATAAATTTCCCTGTTTCAGGGACCGGGTATAATACTCAATACAGAAACATGGGTGAAACTCAGAATAAAGGTCTTGAATTTTCATTAAATGGAGTAATTGTTGATAAAGAAAAATATGGTCTTAATATTGGATTCAATATTGGGTTCAATAGAAATAAAATTATTTCATTAGGCACCATGAACGACTTTGGTCAGGCTACAAGCTGGGCATCAACAGAAATAGGAAACGATTACTGGATTGCCAAAGGTGGTTCTGTTGGTCAGATGTATGGTTATCAAGCCGATGGCAGGTATGAAGTCTCAGATTTTTCAGGCTATGATCTGGTATCCAAAACATGGACATTGAATCCGGATGTTGCAGATGACAAGGGAGTTATAGGTACAGTACGTCCGGGCAGCATGAAATTGAAAGATATTACAGGTGATGGCCTTGTAACCGCTGCTGACCAGTCGGTTATAGGCAATGCAAATCCAAAACATACCGGAGGGATTAATGTTGACGCCCGTTTCTATGGGTTCGATTTATCGGCCATATTCAGCTGGAGCTATGGTAACGATATTTATAATGCAAATAAGGTTGAATATACTACAGGCAGATACCAATTCCGCGATATGATTACTATTATGGCTGATGGAAAAAGATGGACCAATTTAGATCCTGTAACCGGAACGATTGTTAACGATCCGGCAACTCTTGCAGCTATGAATACTACTACAACTATGTGGTCACCTTATATGACCAGACATGTATTTAGCGATTGGGCTATTGAAGATGGATCATATATTCGTTTAAACACCCTTTCTCTGGGGTATAGCATACCTGCAGCAATTGTTAAAAAAGCACGCATCCAGAATTTGAGGCTCTATATATCTGCATATAATGTATTTATTCTCACCAATTACTCAGGTTTTGATCCTGAGGTTTCATCCAGAAGATCTACAGGCCTTACTCCTGGCCTTGATTATTCAGCTTACCCAAAAAGCAAGCAATTGTTATATGGTATAAATCTTACTTTTTAATCTGTTTATTTCATAAATATGAAAAAAATACTTTACATACTTAGTTTCGTTTTTGCAGGCTTATTCATGTCGTGCGAAAAATATCTGGAAACCCCTTCCAAGTCAACACTGGATGAATCATTAATTTTTTCCAATGCATCACTTGCTAAAAGCGCAATTGATGGGATAAAAGTACCATTCGGTGAGACCAACTCTTACAGAGGCAGACTATCAACTCATTATGGCGCTAATACTGACCTGGAGTGGCTTAATTCATCATCAGTTAACGCAAAAGGAGATTTGTCAAGATATGTTAATTCTCCTATCAACACTGATATGAATACTACCAATAATGCCTGGGCTATGATTTACTCAGGAATTGAGCGGGCTAACATCTGTATCAGGGGTATTAGAGCTTATGGAGCTCCTGCTGCAGGTAACGATATGGGGCAATTATTAGGAGAAGCATTAACTCTCAGGGCAATATACTATGCCGATCTTACAAAAACCTGGGGTGATGTTGTTGCCAGATTTCAACCGGTTACTTCTGAGACAATGTACCTCGCTAAGTCAAGCCGCGATGTAATTTACAAACAAATCATTGCTGATTTGAAAGAAGCTTCAGACTTAGTAGCATGGCCAAGTTCAACTCTTACAGACAGAACCGGCACAACAGAAGGCATCAATAAAGCCTTTGTAAAGGCTTTTAGAGCTCGCCTCTGTATGGTGGCAGCAGGTTATTCACAATATCCCGACGGGGTAAGAAGAAGTACCGACCCGGAATTGACGGTTGCTAAATTATATCCAATTGCACTACAGGAATGTCAGGATGTGATTACCAGCGGTAAAGCACGGCTGGAGGGCTCATTTGAAACATTTTTTCGGAAAGTATGCCAGGAAAATCTTGCAGCCGGAGGGGAATCCTTATGGGAAATTCCATTTGCCGACGGACGTGGTCGTATGGCTTATACATTCGCAGTCAAACACTCTAGCGCTGATCAGTTTACAGATCAGGCTCAGGGAGGTGTGTTTGGACCCCTTCCTACAGTTTTCTATGATTATGATGTAAAAGATACACGGAGAAGTGTTACGTGCGTGCCCTATTTCTGGGGAACAGCGGTTGGTGGAATTGCAAAGCAGGTTTTGAATCAGGGTTCCGGTTCATCGCCTTCCGTTAACCAGTGGTACTTTGGTAAATTACGCTACGAATGGATGACACGAAGAGTTACTTCAACAAACGATGACGGTTTGAACAAAGTTTATTTGCGTTACGCCGAGGTTTTATTGATGGCTGCTGAAATTCAAAATGAACTTGGAGATCTGGGCGCCGCAAAGGATTATCTTAAACAAATCCGTCAAAGAGCATTTGCATCAGCCGATTGGTCTGCAAAGGTAGATAGTTATCTAAATGCAATTTCAACAAAGGATCAGATGTTTGATGCAATTGTGAAAGAACAGGGCTTGGAGTTCTGTGGTGAAATGGAAAGAAAGGAGGCGTTAATACGCTGGAATTTGTTAGGTTCCAAAATGGCCGCAGCTAAAATCAAAATGACTAACCTGAGTAACCGGACAGGTGAATATTCTGATGTACCTTCAACAATTTACTACAAATACGCTCCAGATGGAGTATCTCTCATAATTTATGGATTAAACAGGGGTGAAACAGCCGATCTTTCCGGATCCTATACTTATAATGCACTATTTGTAGGGCCAACGAAACTTGATGCCACAAAAATTGGAACACTTTATACAAACAATCCCGATGCGAATCAGTTTTGGCCTATCTGGCAGGTGTTTCTCGATGCAAGTAATGGCATGCTGAGTAATGATTATGGTTATTAAAAATATGCTAAAGAATAA
>Ga0209745_1000532_pt1 | contig 23340 bp, 17 predicted proteins | sample BarGraNGADG00312_FD_184495 | JGI IMG/M metagenome (GOLD analysis project Ga0209745, IMG submission 184495) | Arctic peat soil microbial communities from Barrow, Alaska - Barrow Graham LP Ref core NGADG0004-312 (SPAdes) (version 2) | ecosystem: Environmental > Terrestrial > Soil > Wetlands > Peat...
ACGATGATCGAGATGGTCTTGCCGTGATAGCCGTCGGACGGGTTCCCGACGAGGCCGGCCCGAGCGTAGGCGCGCTTACGTACCAGATACATGGAGCAGATCCTCCTTGCCCGTCTCGCGCAGGATCTGGATCAGCTCGCCGTTCAGGTCGAAGTGGTTTTCGATCGAGGCCTTGCCGGGCCCGGTGACGAACAGCACGCGACGCATCCCCACGCGCGTCAGCTCTTCCACCACGTACTGCACGACGGGCTTGCGCCCGACGGGCAGCATCTCCTTGGGCTGCGACTTGGTCGCGGGCAGCAACCGGGTGCCGAGACCCGCAACGGGAATGACGACGGTATCGATAGGCATAAGAAGGCTCCGGACTACGACCTGCCGTTCTCGGTCTTCACCGCTCCAGCCACAGCAGCGGATGACGGATCGGAAGATTTCTGATGACTTCCTCGTTCGCCGGGGAGCCGTCGAGCGACCGCCACAGGTCCAGGTACCGCTGCTCGCCGTACGCCACCCCGGCAAAGAGCAACGCGGGCTGGCGAACCGGCCACATGACCATGGCCAGCAGCAGGGATGTTGTGGTCATCATGATTCTCAACTCCGCCCTCCGCCCCTCGCCCCTCGCCCCCCGCCTCACCCCACCAGCAGGAACACCGTGGGCAGGTCTTTGGCGGACAGGCTGATCGTGGACGCGCCGCCCTGGCGTTCGAGGCGAATGCTCGCGCGTCCGTTGGCCATCTCGACCAGGCGCGCGCCGCCCACGACGCCCAGGTTGTCGAGCAGCCGCCCGCTACCCGCGAGGCCGAACCGGACCGCCAGCCGACTGTCGAGGCAGGCGACGCCGCGCCCGTCCACGACTGCCGCCTCCACGCGGACCACGTCAGTGTCGCGGGCGGCTTCGCGCAACTCGAGACGAGCAGGCGGGCCCCACTTCTCGGTCGTGTACCGGAACCGGATCTCGTCGGCTGGCGCCGCGTCGCGGCTCGCGATCGCGACCGCGACCGCGACCGCGCGGATCACGTTCTCGCCTTCCTGCAGCGTCACCAGCCAGCGCAGGCCCGCGGCCGGGAAGTCCTGGCTGTTGCGCGTGCGCGTCCCCGCCGACACGCCGTTGACGAACAATTCCACCTGCGCGCAGTTCGAATATACCTTCATCAGTTTCCGCTCATCGCGGTCGCCCCAGCGCACCGGCCACGAGTGGCCGTAGATGTGTACCATCGGGCGAGCCGCCCAGTAGCTCTGGAAGACGTAGTAGCCTTCCTTGGGCGTCAGGTCGCGTTCGACCAGGCCTTTCTGGTTCATGCGCGGGATGGGATTCTCGGCGCGGAGCGGGGTCGAGAAGTCCTTGAAGATCCACTGCGCCGTGCCCGTCAGCGACGGCATCGTCTCCTGCTCCTTCAGGTGCCAGTCGAACAGGTTGCAGATGTAGCTCTCAGACCAGTCCCCGTCCAGAGACGCCCGCGACTGTCCGCCGTTCAGGAGGTAGTCGAGGCCGCGTTCGTCGGTGCCCTGGCCGGTCGCGACGCGCGAGAGTAACCGGTCGGGATCCTCGGAGTGCCGGCCGGCGTGGCTGTCTCCGCCCCATTCGGCGTGAAAGAAATGCCGGACGCGCTTCATCTCCTGCTCGGTCGAACTTCGGTACTCGGTGTATCGCCCTCGGTACCAGCCCGCCCAGATGGACGGCGAGTAGACGTCCGGGATGTCCTTGCAGAAATCGCAGCGGCGGATGGCGGTCTGGCGCGACGGATCGAGCTGGTGGGCCATGACGTTCAACTCGGTCATGAACGCCTTGATCTTCTCCTGGTCGAACGCCTCGAAATCGCCCGGCCAGTCGTTCTCGTTGCCCAGTCCCCAGAGGATGATCGACGGGTGATTGAAGTGCTGGTCGATCATCGCTCGGAGCATGTCTCGCGCCTGCGTCTGGTAGCGGTCGCCGCCGAGGCCCCCGCGGCACCACGGGACTTCTTCCCAGACCATCAGGCCCAGTTCATCGCACAGGTCCAGCACCAGGCGTGACTGCTGGTGATGTCCCAAGCGGATGAAGTTGGCGCCGAGGTCCTTGATCATCCGCATCTCCTCGCGGATGAGATCGTCGGTCATCGCCGCGCCGAGGCCCGCATGGTCTTCGTGGCGCTGGGTGCCCCTGATGAGCAGCCGGTCACCGTTCAGGCGGAACGGGCCCTGGAGAACCCACTCGGTGTCGCGGAGCCCGAAGCGCTCGGTGCAGGTGATCTCGCCATCCGGGCCGGTCAGCGTCACCTCGCAGCGATACAGCGCAGGCGTGGACGGGCTCCAGAGGGCGGGCGCGGCGATGGCCGTCTGCGCGATCGTCTGCGCGCCGTCCCAGCATGGCATGGTCCTGGACGTGGCGAAGATCTCCGTGCCCGCGGGATCGATGATGCGGACCCGCGCGGTGACGACACCGGCGCGCGAGTCCGGGTTGTAGAGCCGGGCGCGAACATCCACCGTGGCAGGTTGGCCGGCCCGGACGCTGGTGGCCACGAGCATGCGTTCGAGGGACACGAGCGGGACTTGAACCAGGTGCACTTTGCGGTACAGCCCGCCGTAGAGATTGAAGTCCGAGAGACTGGATGGAATGCGTTCGAGGTCGCGCGAGTTGTCGCAGAGGACGGCGACCGGAATCGTGCCTTTCAGATCCGCGGGCAGCGTGGGCAGCACCTCCGTGATGTCCACCGCCCACTCATCGTATCCGCCGACATGACGGGCCACGGCGTGGGTGTGCACCCAGACCGACGCGGCCTGTCCCGCCCCTTCGAAGCAGAGCAGCGTGCGCGTGCCGGGCGCCAACGGGGGAGCGGGGACGGTGGTGCGGTACCAGGCGGGCCCCTGGTAGTACTTGATGTCCGGGTCGAGCGCGTCGCGGGCGTTCACGCAGTGCGGGAGCGTGACGCCCTGCCAGGGCACGTTGTCGCTGGCCTTGTCGCCGCGCCACACCTCCCAGATGCCGCCCAGCGAACCGCGGTAGTACTCCCAGCGGTCCAGCGGCAGTCGGGATGCGCCTCCGGTCACCGTCTTGGCGTCGGCGGCCGCGACTCCACCAGGCACGACGCGGCCCCATGTGACGGCTGCGGCCGCCGCGGCTGATTTCAGCAGCGCTCTCCGACTCAGGACAGGACCGTTCATCATGGGGATGTCCTCCCACGCGCGACCCGGGGAGCGTGGCGCGGCATATGCCGGGCATCATACACGGTTGCGTTCGCCTTAAGAACTACGGGATCGACATGGGGGCTTTGTCAATGGTCCGTCCAATGGTCTTCATGACCAGCAACAGCATACTCCAGTCTAAGCGTGCCAGCCCGGGCGGAAAACTGACCGGATCAAGTGCTGAAACAATGAAAGTAAACGATGATATGCTGTCTGTTGACAGCGTTCCCCCGCCGGGCTAGACTCACGCTACGGCGATGTCGAGGATGGCTAATGTCATTCGCTGGTATTACCAGCTAGAACTCAAAGGCTTCGATGGTTTGAGATTATGAATCTCGCTGAACTCTCACGTCTTTACGATTTCACGGGCCGGACGATCGTGTTGACGGGTGCGATGGGCGTGATCGGCGGCGAAATCGGCTGCGCGCTGGTCGGATGCGGCGCCAATCTCGTCATGCTCGACCGCAACCTCGACCCTGCCAAAGGGCTGCTCGACCTGATGGGGTCCGAGGCGGCCGGTCGCGTCGTCGCCGTCGGCGCTGATGTCCTCGACGTCGACAGTCTGCGCAAGGCCGCCGACATCGTGCTCGAAAAGTTCGGTCCGCCCGACGCCCTCATTAACAGCGCGGGCGGCAACAAGCCCGAGGCCACCACCGGGCCGCAACGTTCGTTCTTCGACGTGTCGCCCGAGGCGCTGCGGTGTGTCATCGATCTCAACCTGCTCGGCACCGTGCTGCCCTCGCAGGTCTTCGGCCGCTCGATGGTCGACCGGGGAGAAGGGGTCATTCTCAACGTGTCGTCGATGAATGCCTTCCGGCCGCTGACGCGCATCCCCGGCTATTCGGCGGCCAAGGCGGCCGTCAGCAATTTCACGCAGTGGCTGGCCGTCCACATGGCGCAGGAGTATTCCCCGCGGATCAGGGTCAACGCCATCGCACCGGGTTTCCTCAAGACGCGCCAGAACGAGTTCCTGCTGGTGGACAAGGAGACCGGCGGGCTGACGCCGCGCGGGCAGACGATCCTCGCGCACACGCCGATGGCTCGGTTCGGCACGCCAGACGACCTGCTGGGCGCGGTCATGTGGTTGCTGTCCCCGGCGTCGGCGTTCGTCACCGGCATCGTGCTGCCCATCGATGGAGGGTTTTCGGCATTCAGCGGCGTATGAACGACGAACCTTCGTGCATCGGTGCCGGAACGGCTGGGCGATACCTCACGGATGACGAGGCGCGCGACGTCGTGTCTCGCGGCCTCGCCTCTCTCCGCCTCGACGGTCGACGCCTGCTCGTGATCGTGCCGGACGGCACCCGGACGATGCCGCTGCCGATGATGATCGACACGATCGAAGCGGAAGTCGGTTCGCGCGTTGCAGCGCTCGACTACCTGGTGGCGCTCGGCACCCACCAGCCGATGACCGACGCGCAGCTCGGACGTCTGGTCGGGCGCGCCGTGGTGGACGGCCGGTTCAGTCGGAGCCGGATTTTCAACCATCGATGGGATGACCCGGCCACCTTTGCGACGCTGGGCACGATCCCGGCGTCCGAGGTCAAGGCCCTGACCGGCGGCCGGCTGGAGCGGGACGTCGAGGTGTCGCTGAACAAGATCATCTTCGACTACGACCAGCTCCTGATCTGCGGTCCGGTGTTCCCGCACGAGGTGGTCGGCTTCTCGGGCGGGAACAAGTACCTCTTCCCGGGGATCGCCGGCAGCGACATCATCAACTTCACCCATTGGCTGGGCGCCCTCATCGGCAACTACCATGTTATCGGCGCCGGGTATACGCCGGTGCGTGCGGTGATCGACCGCGCCGCCAGTCTCGTTACGCGGCCGGTCGCCTGCCTGGCGCTCGTCGTCACGCACGATGGCCTCGTGGGGCTGCACTTCGGCTCGCCGCGCAAGGCGTGGCAGGCCGCCGCCGCCTTGTCCGCGCACACCCACATCGTCTACACCGACCGCCCGTTCCGGCGCGTGCTCTCGGTGATGCCCGAGATGTACGACGACCTGTGGACGGCCGCGAAGGGGATGTACAAGATGGAGCCGGTGGTGGCGGACGGCGGGGAAGTGATCATCTACGCGCCGCACATTACCGAGGTGAGCTACACACACGGCCCGATCATCGACGAGATCGGCTACCACTGCCGCGACTACTTCCTCGGGCAGTGGGAGCGTTTCCGGGAGTACCCGGGCGGCGTGCTGGCGCACTCGACGCACCTCAAGGGGCTCGGATGCTACGACGCCGTGACGGGTGTCGAGACTCCCAGGATCCAGGTGACGCTGGCGACCGGCATCCCCGAGGCGCGGTGCCGGCGGATCAACCTGGGCTATCTCGATCCGGCCGGGATTCGGGTGGACGAGTGGGCCGGGCGGGAGCACGAGGGCGTGCTGCTGGTGCCCCGTGCCGGAGAGATGCTCTATCGTGTCGGCACGGGACTGTCAGTGCCACTGATGAAAGAAACCGCGGGAGTGTAGCGATGCAGTGTGACATCGGAGTGGTGGGGCTCGGCGTCATGGGCAGCAACCTGGCGCTCAACATGGAGCGCAACGGCTTCCGCGTGGCCGGCTACGACCTCGACGCCGCGAAGGCCAAGGCGTTCGTCACCGGTGCCGCGGCAGGAAAGAACGTCGAGCTCGCGCAGTCGCCGGATGCGCTGATGGCGATCCTGCAGAAGCCGCGTCGGGTCTTGCTGATGGTGCCGGCGGGTCCGCCAGTGGACAGCGCCATCGCGCATCTCAAGGGGCACCTCGAGCCGGCGGACATCCTGATCGACGGCGGCAACTCGTTCTTCCTCGATACCGAGCGTCGAAACACGCAGCTGGCCGCCGAGGGATTCAACTACGTGGGCACGGGCGTGTCGGGCGGCGAGCAAGGTGCACTCTGGGGCCCCAGCATCATGCCGGGAGGGCAGACGGAGGCGTGGGAGGCGTTGGCCCCCATCCTGCGCGCCATCGCCGCCAGGGCTGACGATGGGGCTCCCTGCGTGGAATACATGGGGCCTGGCGGCGCCGGCCACTTCGTGAAGATGGTGCACAACGGGATCGAGTACGGCGACATGCAGTTGATCGCCGAGACCTACGATCTTCTCTCGCGCGGGCTCGGGCTGTCGGCGAAGGAGCTGCACGACGTGTTCGCCGAGTGGAACCAGGGAGAGTTGAAGTCCTACCTGGTCGAGATCACGGCCGCGGTTCTCGCGAAGGTCGATCCCGAGACCGGCCGTCCGATCGTGGATGTCATTCTCGACGAGGCGCAGCAGAAGGGCACGGGCAAGTGGACCAGCCAGAACGCGCTGGACGTGGGCGCGGCGATCCCGACGATCAACGCCGCGGTCGAGAGCCGCATCATCTCGGCCCTGAAGCCGCAGCGCGTGGCCGCCAGCCGCGTCCTGCGCGGGCCGGTCGCGACCTATACCGGGGAACGACAGCATCTGATCGACGCGGCGCGCGACGGGCTCTACGCGAGCAAGATCACGTCGTACGCGCAGGGGCTTGGGCTGCTGCGGATGGCGTCCGACGAGTACAAGTACGACCTGAAGCCCGCGAACATCGCCAAGATCTGGCGGGCGGGATGCATCATCCGCGCAAGCCTCCTCGGCGACATCATGGCGGCCTTCCAGCGCGATCCGGGGCTCGTCAACCTGCTGATCGCCCCGGCGTTCACCGAGGCGATCGAGCGGCGCCAGGCGTCCTGGCGCTTCGTCGTGCAGACGGCGGTCGGGCTCGGGATTCCCGTGCTGGCCACGAGCGCGTCGCTGGCGTATTTCGACGCCTACCGGAGCGAGCGGCTGCCGGCCAACCTGACGCAGGCGCAGCGCGACTACTTCGGCGCGCACACCTATCGCCGCGTTGACAAACCAGGGGTGTTCCACACGGAGTGGTAGTCGAAGGAGTTCGAACCGATGTACGGCCTCGATATCCGTCCGACCGGCGCTCTCGATTTCGTGTCGCTCGGGGCTCTCGTCCATCGCCTCGACCCAGGCGTCGTGCCGTTCCGCAAGGCGACTGGGTGGCAGATTCACGTCAGCGGCGGTGAGTTCAACGCCGCGGCCAACCTGGCCGACTGCTTCGGCCTGCAGACCGGCATCGTCACGGCGATGGTGGACTACCCGATCGGCGACCTGATTGCCGAACGGGTGAGGGCCATGGGCGTGAAGCCGTTCTACAAGCGGTTCACGCACAACGGCGTGAACGGGCCGAACATGGGCGCGGTCTATAGCGATCGCGGTCATGGCGTCCGTGCCCCGGTCGTGTTCTACAACCGCGCCAACGAGGCGGCAGCGCAGCTGAAGCCGGGCGACTTCGACTGGGCGTCGATCTTCGCCGGCGGCGTCCGCTGGTTCCACAGCGGCGGCATCTTCGCCGCGCTCTCCGAGACCACCGGCGAGGTCATCATCGAGGGGATGAAGGCGGCGAAGGCGGCGGGCGCCATCGTGTCGTTCGATCTGAACTTCCGCCAGAAGCTCTGGAACATCTGGGGCGGCCAGGACCGCGCGGTCGAGGTCGTCGCGCGCATCGTCGAGCACGTCGATGTCCTTGTCGGCAACGAGGAAGATCTCCAGAAAGGACTTGGCATCCCCGGCCCCGAGGTCGCGGCGACGTCGAAGCTGGATCCGTCCACGTTCTTCGGGATGATCGATAACGTGGTGAAGAAGCACCGGCAGGTGAAGGTCGTGGCGACCACGCTGCGCGACGTGCTCTCGACCAATCGCCACGGCTGGGGCGCGGTCGCGTGGGTCAACGGGCAGAGCTACTGTTCGCCCACGTGCGAGCTCGACGTCCTCGACCGCGTGGGCGGGGGGGACGGGTTCGCGTCCGGTTTCTTCTATGGCCTGCTCACGGGCGAGCGGCCCGAGGAGGCCGTCAAGCTCGGATGGGCGCACGGCGCGTTGCTGACGACGTTCCCCGGCGACACGACGATGGCCACGGTGGACCAGGTGCGGGCCTTCGCGCGCGGGGGATCGGCGCGGATCCAGCGGTAGACGGCCCCCTCATCGGTGGTGTCGTGCGCCGCGGCGCGACGGTGTGTTCTGACCGGCAGAGACCGGGGTCGCGGGCGGCGCCACGGGCCCGGAGGCCTCTCGTTCCTCGGCCTCCTGGTAGGCGCTCGACGTCAGCAGGTGATCGTTCATGGCCGCGCGGGCCCGTTCGGGATCGCGGGCGCGGATGGCCAGGTAGACGCGACGATGGGCCTCGGCGGCGTCGTGGAGGTTTGGTCCGGTGGCGCGTTCAGCCGTTTTCTGTCGCTGGTCGTAGTAGAGCGCCGACACCATCTCGACCAGCGAGGCGACCAGGGGGTTGCCGGAGGCCTTGGCGACGGCCCGGTGAAAGCGGACGTCGTAGAGCAGGAACGTCCGCCGGTCCTCCATGGACGCGAAGAGGTTCGTGACTTCGTCGGCGATCGTGGAGATGTGTGTCGGCGTCGCGCGCTCGGCGGCGACGCCGGCGGCTGCGACCTCGAGCATCCGGCGCGTTTCGTACATGTCGGCACGCGTGATGCCGTGCAGCGCCGCGAGGAGGGTGAGCTGTTCGCTCCGGAGCACGGGGGATTCACTGATGAACGTGCCCGCGCCATGGCGCGTGACAACGATGCCCATCGCGGCGAGCCCCTTGAGGCCCGCCCGCACCGTCGGACGGCTGACGCCGAGTTGAACGGCTAGTTCACGTTCGGCGGGCAGCCGATCGCCGGGACCGAGGACGCCGCGCATCACCATGTCGCGGACGTAGTCCACCACGCGGGTGGTACTGTCCTTCGGCGCAGTGGAGTTGCCGCCGGACGGGTCGAGGGACAAGGACAGGGAGTCGGGGCGTTCGGGTTTCGTGGTCACGACAGATCACTAACAGCCACGGCGGGAAGTGTCAAGGACCTGATGCCGTGGAATGCACGAACTGGAGCGGCAGTGCAAATCTGGTTGAGCACGTTGTCCTCGCTCGGCCTCGATGTCGTGCCGGGATCGGTCGTGACCGACCCGTGCGCCGAGTTCGGGCTGGTGCGTGTTGCGGCCGGGGCGCGGCTGGCCGTCCTGGCCGATCCGCGCAGCGCCGGGTTCGCCGGGTTCGAGGGCGAGTCGAGCCAGCACGGCGACCGGGTCCTCGTCCTCGGTCCGCTGAACGGTCGCAACGCCGCGGCCCTGAGGGCGCAGTTGCCCTGGCTCCGTCCTGCGCTGATCGGCCTCCGGACGTCCGCCGGCTTTGGCGACCGCCTCGGGCGGGCGACCCCCGGCCACATCCGGGCCATCCGCGCGACCGGCGGCGCGGTGGCGCCGGTCTTCGCACAGCAGTCGATGCGCGAGATGGGACGCACCGGCCGCACGCCTGCCGACGTCGTGGACGACGCGATGTGGGGTGTGTTCGGTGAGGGGTGGCGGGACGGGTTCGGCACGGACGCCGACCACCTGAAGACGACCGACGACGTGGACCGCTGCGTGGCTGGCGGCTTCATCGGCTTCACGGTCGATCCGGGCGAACACGTCTGGTCGGGCGCGGACGGCGCCTTGCCGGCCGACGTACAGGCGGCGGTCGCGCAGTTGCCGTGGGACCTGCTGGAGGACCGGGAACCCGCGCTGAAGGTGCGTTTCCTGGGGCGTGGATTCGACGTCGGCAGCCAGGCGATTCGCTTCGACGAGGCGCAACTCGCCCGGGCGGCCGCCAAGTACGGGCGCGCGGTGGCCCACGTGGTTCGCATGTACCGCCATTTGGTGGGGACGGTCGGCGCCGGGACGTTCGAACTCGAGGTGTCGGTGGACGAAACCGACAGCCCGACGTCACACGCGGAGCACTTCTACGTGGCGAGCGAGTTGAAGCGCCTGGGCGTGTCGTGGGTCGGCCTCGCGCCGCGTTACGTGGGGCGGTTCGAGAAGGGCGTGGACTATATCGGAGACCTGAAGGCGTTCGAGCAGGACATCGCGGTCCATGCCGAGATTGCGCGGGCGCTCGGGCCCTACAAGCTGAGCCTGCACTCCGGTTCGGACAAGTTCGCCATCTACCCGATCGTGGCGACTCACTGCCGGGGTCTCGCGCACCTGAAGACGGCCGGCACGAGCTACCTCGAGGCGCTGAGGACGGTTGCCGCGGTGGCCCCGGGCCTCTTCCGGGAGATCTACGACCTGTGCCGGGGGCGATACGAGACCGACCGGGCGAGCTATCTGGTGTCGGCGACCGTGGCGAGCGCGCCGCGGCCCGACGAGATTCCCGACGACAAGGCGGTCTCGGTGCTCGACCAGTTCGACGCGCGGCAGATCCTGCACGTCACCTTCGGTTCGGTGTTGACCGAGCATTCCGCGGATGGAAGCCGGAAGTTCTACGATCGGTTCATGGCGGTGCTCGACGCTCATCCGGACGTCTACGCGGGGTATCTCGAGTCGCACTTCGGCCGACACCTGGCGCCGTTCGTGTCAGCGCTCGAGCCGTGAGCCCTGAGCCGTAAGCCAGCACCTGCTTCCCGATGCAGGCCCCGAAATCGAGGACGACCCACGTGCGCCTGGCCGTCAGACGACTGACTCACTCGCTCTTGGAGGAGACATGAAGCGGCTTGCATGGTTCAGCGTCGGCATCGCGGCGGTCACTGCGCTTGTGTCGTCGCCTGCGTTCGCTCAGGCCTCGGTCACACAGGCCGCTTCCCAGGCCGCGCCGTTCAGTGGCGACATCGAACCGCGCGCGATCCTCAGGGTGATGACCGCCGCGGCCGACTGGCAGTTGGCACACCCGTCGTCGCACGACCCGTGGGACTGGACGCAGGCGGCGTTCTACACCGGCGTCATGGCGTTCACCAGGGTCACCGACGATGGCAAATACGTGGCGGCCATGCGGACGATGGGGGAGAAGAATCTCTGGAGACCGGGGCTTCGTCCCGGCCACGCGGACGACTACGCCGTCATCGCGACCTACGCGAAGCTGTACCAGATCGATCGCGACCCGAAGATGTTGAGGCCGGCAACCTCGCTGCTCAATTTCCTGGCGTCGCGGAAGTACGACGAGCCGCTGGCGTGGGGCAACGCGATCGAGACGCGTGAACTGGCGTGGTGCGACGCGCTCTTCATGGGGCCGCCCGCGTTGGCCGCGATGACGACGGCGACCGGCGACAAGCGGTACCTGGACCTCGCCAATCGCCTGTGGTGGAAGACGACCGAGTATCTCTACGACAAGGACGAGCACCTGTACTTCCGCGATAGCCGCTACTTCGAGCCGCGCGAGCCCAATGGCAAGAAGGTCTTCTGGAGCAGGGGCAACGGCTGGGTGATCGCGGGGCTCGTGCGCGTGCTCGAGGACATGCCGGAGGACTATCCGGACCGCCCGAAGTACTTGACGCTCTACCGCGAGATGGCAGCCAAGGTGGCAGCCGTCCAGGGCACCGACGGGTTCTGGCGGGCGAGCCTGCTCGACCCGGTCAGCCTGCCGAACCCGGAGACCAGTGGCACGGGGTTCTTCGTCTACGCGTTCGCCTGGGGCGTCAATCGCGGCGTGCTGGACCGGGCCACGTTCGAACCCGTGGTGCGCCGAGGATGGGCCGCGATGGCCCGGGCGGTCCAGGCCGACGGCATGCTCGGTTGGGTGCAGCGGATCGGCGACAAGCCGGGAGCGACGAGCGCCGACACGACCGAGGTCTACGGTGTGGGCGCGCTCCTGCTCGCCGGCACCGAGGTGCACAGGCTCGCGGGCGGCACGAAATAGCCGGTTGGCCCGCCGCCCGGCTGGTAGACGTCGAGCGTGAGGGCCTTTGCCGCGCCATCGGCCGCAGTCGCCGTGGCAAAGACGATGTCCTGGCGCACGTCAACGTCAGGCTTCGGGATCGTCGCGGTCGCCGCCCCGTCCGCCGGCTTGTAGGTCCAGCGGCAGGAATCCGTGATCGTCTTCCCGTTCGGGGTCGATGCCGTCACGTCCACCAGGTTCTCGCCAGGCGTCAGCGTGACGTTCTTCCAGACGAACACCCTGACGCCGTTTGCGGCGGCTGGCGCCTGCGCCCGGCCGTTCACCTTCAGTTCCACATGCTCCGCGTTCGAGTAGACCTTGATGTCTGTCACGGCCTGCGTGCGCTCGGTGTGCCGGCGGCTCGTGATGTAGAGGACCGGCTCCGCCGACCAGTTGGCCTTGTAGAAGTAGAAGGCGTCCTTCCTGGTTTTGCGGTCGTAGGTGACGAGTCCCTTGTCGTTTACCGCGTCCCGGTCGCCCTCGGTCCGGGTGGCGCTGGCGAAGTCGAACATGGTCCAGACGTACGATCCCCACACGGATAGCCGGGCGTTGATCGCCGCGTACTGCGTTTCGTGCAGGATCGCCTGCCACTCTTCCGGGTGCCAGCGGCCCCTTGTCGCCGGCCCCTTGGTCATGCCCTGCTCGTGCTGCGCGACGCTCGCCCCGGCGCCGTATTCGCTGACCGCGATGCCCCGGCCGGCAAACGCCTTGTTGTACTTGTCGAGCCAGTCGCCGAGCTCGGTGACCTCGCCTTCGTACCATCCGGGGTAGAAGTTCCCGGCGATCAGGTCCGGTGTGGCGGTCATCTCGGCGTACTTGAGCATGTGGCCGCCGGCAGTCCCGGCGACCGTGGGCCGAGTCGGATCCTCGGCCTTTGCGACCGGCTGGAGCTTCTTGATGAGCGGGGTCGGATCCACGGTGGTTCGCTGACTGACTTCGTTGTAGAGGCTCCACATGACGATCGAGGGATGATTGAGGTTCTGGCGAATCAGCTCGACGAGCTGCTGGGTCGCGTTGGCGTCGAACGGTTCCTTGCCGGTGACGATGTTGACCAGGGGAACTTCAGCCCAGGCCACCAGCCCGTAACGATCGCAGAGGCTGTAGAAGTAGTCGCTGTGTTGATAGTGCGCCAGACGGATGCCAGTAGCGCCGATCTCCCGGATGAGCGCCATGTCGGCATCCTGGTCTTTCTCGGTGATGGCCCATGCCCGCCCTTCGAGATCCTGATGACGGTTGACGCCGCGGATCGGGTACGACTTCTCGTTGAGGAAGAAGCCCAGTGTCTTGTCGAATCGGATCGACCGGATCCCGAGCGGCTGCTCAACCCGGTCGAGCAGTGTCGAGCCGGCTCGCAGCTCGACGACGACACGGTGGAGATACGGGTCGCGGAGGCCATTCCACAAGTGCGGCCTCGCGAGCGTGACCGCCTGGTCGATCGCCGTGGTCTGATGCGCGGCCAGACTGATCTGGCGCCGCTCGGTGGTCACCACCTTGCCGGCTGCGTCCTCCACGCGCGTGATGACCTCGATGGTGCGCGCGGCCGCGTCTTCGTTCGATACCTTGGTCGTGACGGCTAGGTCGGCCCGCTCACCGTCCACGCGCGTCTGCCTGACCGCAACGCCCGGGCCGCCGAAGTCGAGCGGTGTCACGCACACGGGGTCGCGCGCCATCAGGGTGACACGACGGTACAGGCCGCCGAACACGTTGAAGTCGCCGTCGAGCGGCGGCACGTCCTCCTGCCTGGCGTTGTTTACCCGGACCGCGAGCGTGTTCTTCCCGCCGGGGCGAACCAGGCGGGTGATCTCGAGGCAGAAGGCCGCGAACGATCCGCGATGCTCCCCGACGCGCTGGCCATTGAGGAACACCTCGGCGACAATGCTGGCCGCCTCGAAGCGGATGAAGACGCGCTTGCCGGTCCACGGGGCAGGAACGTCGAGCGTGCGCCGGTACCAGCCAGGTCCGCGGTAGTAGCCCGCGTTCGGTGCGGCCCAGTCGGAGGCATTCCAACTGTGCGGCACGCTCACTGTCTCCCACGCCCCATCGTCGAAGCTCTCGGCCTGCGCGCCCGGCGCGTCGGCACGGATGAAGCGCCAGCCACCTTCCAGCCTGACATTCAAGGTGCCGTCGGCCGAAGCCGGCACGGTCAGGAGGAAGAGGCTCAGAAGGGCGGCCGTCAGAGAATGAGCAAGACGCATGGGGCCTCCGCTGATTTGGCGGTCAATGGTCCGACCATCATGGGCGAGTACGCAGGAGTGATATCACGCAAGGCAGAAGTTAGTCAATGAATACAAGCGATCGAGGCCAATCACAGACATCTGCGGCCAGATGTGGTAAGACCTAGTTGTGAGACTGACGTGAAAGAGGGGGCCAGGCTCAACTTGCTGATCGCGGTCGGCTGTGAGGTGATCCCTCTCGGCGGCCCCTGCTTCGTGATAGTTTCGACAGATGCCGCTCGTCGCCGTGGAACACGTTTCGATCGCCTTCGGCCATCTTCCCTTGCTCGACGATGCGAGCCTCCAGGTGGAGCCGGGCGAGAGGGTCGCCGTCATCGGCCGGAACGGGACGGGGAAGTCCACGCTGCTCCAGGTCGTACACGGCGACCTCACGCCAGACTCCGGTTCGATGTGGAAGCAGGCAGGCCTGCGGACCTCGCGCCTCGACCAGGACGCGCGCCTGTCGGCCGACCGCCCGGTCTTCGATGTCGTCGCCGAGGGCCTGGGCGACCTGAGCGACCTGGTGGCTGCCTATCACCATGCCGCGGTGGTCGTCGCCGAAGGGGCGACGCCGGCAGGGCTCGATCGGCTCGGCCGGCTGCAGCACGAGCTCGAGGAGCGCGACGGCTGGCGCCTCGAGCAGCGCGTCGAGCAGGTCCTCTCGCATCTCAGCCTGCCGGCCGACATCGTCGTGGACACGCTCTCGGGCGGGTGGCGGCGCCGCGTGCTGCTGGCCAGGGCCCTGGTGTCCCAGCCCGATCTCCTGCTGCTCGACGAACCGACCAACCACCTCGATATCGACGCCATCACGTGGCTCGAGGCCTACCTGGCCGACTTCCCGGGCGCCGTGCTGTTCGTCACGCACGACCGCGCGTTCCTGCAGCGTCTTGCCACGCGCATCATCGAGCTCGACCGCGGGCGACTCACGTCGTGGCCGGGCGACTACGCTACCTTCCTCCGCAAGAAGGAGGAGTGGTTGGCGAACGAAGCCATTCAGCAGGAGAAGTTCGACAAGCGGTTGGCGGAAGAAGAAGCCTGGCTCCGCCAGGGAATCAAGGCGCGGCGGACGCGGAACGAAGGGCGCGTGCGGGCGCTGCTGAAAATGCGCGAGGAACGCGCTGCGCGCCGAGCGCATCTGGGGACCGTTCGCCTGCAGGTCGAACACGCCGACCCGTCGGGCAAGATGGTGTTCGAGGCCGAAGGCGTGAGCAAGGCGTTCGAGGGCCAGGCGGTCATCCGCAACTTCTCGGCCCGGATTATGCGCGGCGACCGCGTCGGCGTGATCGGTCCGAACGGCACGGGTAAGACGACGCTGCTGCGGCTGTTGCTCGGCGAGCTGCTGCCCGACGAGGGGGAGGTGCGCCAGGGCGCCAACGTGCAGGTGGCGTACTACGATCAGCAGAGGGAACAGCTCGACCCGGAGCGAACGGTCTTCGACACGATCGGTGACGGCAACGAGATCGTGATGGTGGCTGGCCATCCCCAGCACGTGAACGGCTACCTGCGCGACTTCCTGTTTCCGCCCGAGCGCGCACACTCGCCCGTCAAAGCGCTGTCGGGCGGCGAGCGCAACCGCCTGCTGCTCGCGCGGCTGTTCACCCGCCCGGCCAATGTTCTCGTGCTCGACGAGCCGACCAATGACCTCGACCTCGAGACACTGGAATTGCTCGAGGCGCAGCTGGTGGAGTGGCCGGGCACGCTGCTGCTCGTGAGTCACGACCGGGTGTTTCTCGACAACGTCGTGACGAGCACGCTGGTGTTCGAGGGCGACGGTCGCGTCGGCGAATACGTGGGCGGCTATGAGGACTGGTTGAGGGTCCGGCGTGCGACCGATGAGGCCGCTGCGAGCGCGGCCTCGCCGGCGGGGACGACTGCGGATCGCGCGGTAGTGGAGTCGCGCCAGGTGTCAGGAGCGGCAACTGGGCCGGCCCGGAAGCGCCTGTCCTACATGGGGCAGCGCGAGTTCGACCAGATGCCGGCACGCATCGAGGCTCTCGAGGCCGAGCAGCAGAAGTTGCACGACGCCGTGTCGGCGCCCGGGTTCTACAAGGAGCCGCCCGACACCATCACGTCGAGGCTGGCCCGCCTCGAGCAGTTGCAACGCGAGCTGCTCGAGGCGTATGCACGCTGGGACGAACTCGATTCCCGGACATCCGGGTAGCGAGGCGCCGCCTCGAAACGCCGTCCTGCTTCTTCCCCTGGATCGCCGCCTGGCGGCCCGGGTCTCTTGCGATCCGGATCGTGCGAGGGTATGGTAGCGGTCGATGAGAGTTCGCGTCATCGCACCGCTCGTGACCCTCCTGCCCGTGATCGTCTTCCTGCTCAACTACGGCCTGTTCCAGCAGCCTCTGAACGACGTGCTCGAGCGCGACAACCGGAACCAAGTGATGACGGCGCGGGCCCACTGGCGGTGGTACGTCGACCCGACAGTGCTCGTCTACGATCTGCAGGGCGCGTCGGGCGATGCCACGGGCGTCGATGTCGTGCGCGCGTTCCTCCAGTTTGCCTACAGGCAGAAAGACCGGCATTTCGACCGTGTTGAGCTGGCGTGGCGCGGGGCGAGCCGCTTCTATGTCCAGGGAGGCGATTTCGCCGAACTCGGGCGACAGTATCCGTCCCGGAGCCCGGTGGACACGATTCCCATCCTGCCCGGGATGCTGTATCGTCCCAACGGCTCGAGGGCGTTTTCGACCCGGCCCGGGACGTTCGTCGAGCAGAACCAGCAACGGCTCCTCGATTTCACGTCCTTCATCAACACCTGGGTCTCACGCTAATGTCCTCCTGCCTGGCCGCTGGCGCGACGCGCCCCTATCGCATCGGCGGGTTCTGGATCACTTCCCACAGCTTGGCCTTGAGCGGCTCCGACCCGGAGAACAGGTCGTCGGGCTGGCGACGGTAGGCCACCATGTTGTTGTAAATCGTCCCGCTGTTCCGGAGATTCAGTCCCATCCCGGCCAGGTACTGCAGCCGCAGGTTGCGGTCGCGGTTGATCGCGGCGCCCTGCAGCCACCCGCCGAGGTCCTTGGCGCGCCCGGCATACGTGCCCAGCAGCTCGATGGCCGAGGGAAACCCAATCTCGTGCAGCGACTGCGCGATGACCTGGTACTCGGGGCGCTGCAGCCGCGAGACCCACTGGTCCAGGTCGATCCTGGTCGGCTCGACCTGCCCGAGCAGGACGAGATCGTACCCCGCGTTGTCGATGGTGTTGGCGAACACCACGCCGTTCGGGAACGCTTCGAAGAAGGTGCCGATCTCGCTCTTCACCGCGTCCTCGCTGCTCTGATACAGCTGCACGAACAGCGTGACCGCACCCCCCGGATTCAGGTGGCTCTTCACCAGCTCGAAGAACTCCTTCGTGTAGAGCATGGCGGCGCCCTTCACCCACGGGTCGAGTGGGTCGGACGTGATCGCGTCGAACGTCTGCTTGGTCGTCACCAGGAAGTGGCGGGCGTCGTCGATTTCCACCTGCACCTTCGGGTTGCGGATGACGTCGTGGTTGTAGCGGCTGAAGTAGGTGGACACGGTCTTGACGACGAGCGGCTCGATCTCCGCGATGGTCACCCGCTCGACAGCGGGATCGACAGAGACCGCACCAGCCGTCACCCCCGCGCCGCAGCCGATGACCAGCACCGACTTCGGGTGCGCGGGAACCAGCGTGGTGAGGTGGCCCAACATCCGCTGCAGCCGCATGTCTTCGGGGTCGCTCGACGCCTGCACCTTGCCCGCATTGTGATAGCTCAGGATCCCGTTCCCGAGGCGCGTGACGGCCACGGACGAACTGAGTCCTTCACCCATGTAGAGCACGTCTCCCTGGTTGGACTTGGTCGCGGTGAACCGCCCGTAGGCGACGAGCAGCCCCGGAACGGCGGGCACCGCCCGCGTCATCAGCGTCCCGCAGCCGGCCATGATCACCAGGACGACCGCGGCGAAGCGCAGCCAGGGCTGTCTCGAAGTGGTCGCGCCGGCGACCGGTTCCAGGACGATGAGCGCCGAGACGCCACAGAGGAGGATGAGCAACTGCTGCGTGTGCTGGCTGCCGATGGCCGACACGAGCACCAGGCTCGCACCGAGCGATCCGACGATCGCGCCGATCGTGTTGGCGGCGTACACCCGGCTGACGAGGAGCGCCGGGTCGTGCCCTTCAGTCGCGAGCGCCGCGAGCGCGAGCGGGAAGCTGGCGCCCCAGAGCAGCGTCGCCGGCAGGATCGCCCACAGGCTCCGGACGAAGTCGATCTGGAAGTTGAACCACGGGTTGTCGGAGATCGAGGGATCGACCGGCCAGAAAGGCAGCGACGCCGACAGCGTGTAGGCCGCCCAGGCGATGGCGACGCACAACAGCGCCTGGCACCAGCCGAGCGCCAGCCGGGCGTCCCTGGCATTCCGGGTGAAAGCCGCTCCCGCCGCGCTTCCAATGCCAATGCCCACGAGGAATGCCGCGAGAATCAGCGAGAAGGTGTAGGTCGTCCCGCCGATCAGCAACGAGAGCAACCGCGTCCACACCACTTCCGCCGCCAGGGCCGTGAGCCCAGAGAGCGCCGTCGCGACATAGATCGCCGACGCGCCCGGCACCCTCCGGCCAGGCGCCGATGACGTAGCGCCGACGCGGTGCGGCGCGATCTGCGCGACAACGAGCGACGCGAGAGCCACGGCCAGGTTCAGCCCGACCGCCACGTAGGTCGCCGTCGGCATGTCGTAGACGCGCAGCAGGTAGAAGCCCGCGAGCAGGCTGCCCAGCACCGCGCCCACGGTATTGCCGGCATAGAAGAAGCCCAGCCACGACACGCCCTTCGGCGTGGACTCCACCCACCGCGAGAGCGCCGGCAACGTGGCGCCCATCAGGAGGGTCGGCGGCAGCAGGCAGATGCCGGCTGCCAGGGCCCGGAGCAGCAGGCCGAATGTGCCGGGGCCCGCCCACGCGGTGTAGACGCCGCCGATCAACGGCACGACCACGAGTACCAGCAGGCCGATGACGCCGATCGCCACCTCGATCAGGGCGTAGATCCGCAACGGGTGACGGGTCGCCGGGACGAAGCGCGGGAACAGCAGGCTGCCCAGGAACAGGCCGGCCATGAACGTCCCGAGCAGAACGCCCAGCGAGACGGCGGAGACGCCAATCACCAGCTGGAGCAGCTGGAACCAGACCACTTCATAGACGAGCGCCGCACAGCCGCTGCCGACGAACAACAGCAGCAGGACCGGGAGAAAGCGACGACCATTCATCAGTCAGTCCTCGACAACGGGCACCGCGGAAGGCGGGCGACGATGCGGCGAATTATAGCCGCATCGAGAGCAGCGGAGAAACTGGGACGTCTGGATCATCGCGATACGCATGCGTTACCTCTCTCCGTCGAGCGCCTGCCAGGAGCGGAACACTTCCAGGACGTTCTCCGGCCGCGCGCCGGGTCCGAACTCGCACTGGGCGATCGCGCCGCCGTTCGCGTAGAGATGCTCCCGCACCTCGCGCACCGAACGCCGGACGTCCTCGAGCGATCCAAACGAGAGCACCACCTGCCGATCGATCTCACCCCAGAAGGTGATCTGCCCGCGAAAGCGCCCAAGGGCAGCGGGTCCCATGCACCAGAGCTGGCTGTTCAGCGCCTGGACGCCCACCTCGATCAGGTCGGGCAGGATGTCGAGGATCCAGCCGTCCGAGTGCATGAACACGAACTTGCCCGCACGCCGCGCGATCTCGCAGTACTCGCGGTAGAGCGGCTTGAACAGCGTCCGCCAGATCGCCGGCGACACCATCATCCGGTCCTGGGCGCCCCAGTCGTCCATGATGACGATGCCATCCACGTCGGTAGCGGCCCATGCTTCGACCTCGGACCGGTAGTGGCTGTGGAGTCGGCCCAGCAGTTCCAGGAAGCCGGGCGGCCGCATCAACAGGTCCACGAGCGCCTGCTCCATCGTGCGCAGGAAGCACAGTCGCTCGAACGGGCGCACCAGCGTGCCGGCCAGGACGAACCTGTCGGTCGCGGCGCAGAACCGGTTGACCGCCGCCCGATCGACCGCGAGCGTGCAGGCCGGCGTGCGGAACCACTCCAGGTCACCCCACTCGCGAATCAGCGGCTCGCGGACGATCCCGAGCACGCCGCCGTGGATATTCTCGAACCGGCATCCCCATTCATCGACGTAGACGCCCTTCTTGTATCGCTCGCCCTCGACACAGAGCGGCGTGAGATACAGCCCTGGCGCGGTCACGATGTCGTCCGGGAACTCGGCGCGCAGGCGCGCGACGTCCTCCGGGTAGTGCTCCTCGGCCCACGGCAGCACCCAGGCCTGCCGCGGCACGGACGGCGGCGACGCGAACTCGAGCGAATGACGGACCAGTTCCCGGGAGATCATCGCGTCCTCTCGACCTCGACCCGGCTCGCGGCCTGCGGGAAGGCGTCGTAGCCGTCGAGCGATACCGATGTTCCTCGGCGCGACCATTCCGCACCGGGCCGCTTTCGATCACCCGGACCGGCGAGAGTTCCGGCGCGGTCACGCCGGCGAACGCCGCGGCGTCCGCCGGCGCCATCAACGTGAACTCGCCGACGACTTCGCGAAACGATCTATTGATCGGAGATGTCGCCTTTACCGCGCAGCGCCTTCACGCTGGCGCGCCGTTTCTTCGACGTCAGTCGTTGTTCCCGGGCTCCGGCCCTGGGCTTGGTGGGCACGCGCGTCCGCGGGCGCCGGCTGGCCTTGCGGACCAGGTTGACGAGCCGCTGTCGCGCAGCCTCGCGATTTCGAAGTTGGGTCCGGTGTTCGCGGCTGTCGATCAGCAGCACACCCTCGGTAGTCACGCGCGACCCGGCCAGCGCGAGGAGCCGTGCCTTCACGTCGTCGGGGAGGGAAGCGCGACGGACGTTGAACCGGAGTTCGACGGCCGTCGCCACCTTGTTGACGTTCTGGCCTCCGGGACCCGACGCACGGACGAATCGCTCGTCGATGTCGCGTTCGTCGAGCGCGAGCGTCGTCGTGACCGGGATCATACCGCGGCCGTTTCAGCGACCACGTACTCGCGCGGCTCTTCCTTCTCGTACAGCACGCGCAACGCGCCCTTTGCCAGCGCCACCATCTCGTTTTCCCCGGCGTAGACCGTGATGCCGCACGGCATGCCGGAGAGATAGTGCGTGAGCAGGTCCACGAGCGGCTTCGACCGGGCCATGCCGCCCGTGAGGATGATGCTGTCGATCTTTCGTCCTTCGAACGCAGGCAGCAACGCGGCGGTCGACTTGGCGACCTGGTAGGCGAGCGCGTCGAAGACCTCCGCCGCCCACGCGTCTCCAGCGTCGATGCGACGCTCGACCTCGCGCAGGTCCGACGTGCCCAACAGCGCCATCAACCCTCCCTCTCCCTTGATCAGTCGTCTGATCTGCGCGTGGGTGTACCTGCCCGAGAAACACAACTCGGCCAGCTGTCCCTGTGGCAGGCTGCCGGAACGTTCGGGCGTGAACGGCCCTTCGCCATCGAGCCCGTTGTTCGCGTCGATGTACCGGCCCAGGCGATGAGCGCCGATCGAGATCCCGCCGCCGAGGTGACAGACAATGACGTTCACCTTCTCGTAGAACGTCTCGCTCTCCTGGGCGTATCGTCGCGCCGACGCCACCTGGTTCAGCGCGTGGCTGATCACCCGCCGCCGGATGTCCTTGAACCCTGTGACCTTTACGCGCGACGGCGCTTCATCCACGACGACCGGGTCCACGATGAACGCCGGCTTGCCAGACGGGCTTGCCAGTTCGTGGGCGATCAGTGCGCCGAGGTTCGACGCGTGATCGCCGCCGACACCCGACCGCAGGTCGTCGAGGATGGCCTGCCCGACCCGGTAGGTCCCGTGGGGGAGTGGCCTCAGGAGTCCGCCGCGGCCACAGACCGCGTCGAGATCGTCCACCGTGAGACCGAACTCGCCGAGCACCCGGAGGACGGCGTCCTTGCGAAGGTCGTACTGCTCGGTGATGCGGCGTCCCGCGAACGGGGCGAGTTCCTCGGAGGTGTGCTGGATCTCGCGCGAGAACGTCTCCTGGTCTCCCTCGAATACGGCGATCTTCGTCGAGGTCGAGCCGGGATTGATGACGAGCACGCGGTGCCGGCGGAAGAAGGTGTCCTTCGGGGTGCGGCTCCACCGCCCGTCGCGCTGCAGCCGCAGCACGGACGCTTTGACCGCCAGCCGGACGTCCTCCGGCGTGCAATCGATGGCGAGGTCCACGCCGCGGAAGGCCACGCCGAACATCACCGGGAACTTCTTCGCGGTCGGGAACCGGGCGGCGTAGAGGTGGTAGAGCAGATTCCCGGTTTCCAGGTTCGGGCTGATGATGACGTTCGTGCCGCCCGAGAGGCCGTTCATCCCGTACAGCTCTGCCGACCGGCGAGAGATGGCGGCGCTGAACTTCACCTCGCCCGTGATTCGGATGCTGGCGTACCGCTGCGCGGTCGTCACACGCTTCGCCAGGAGGTCCGGAACCAGTTCGATGGCGCGGCGCACGGTGTCCGGCGATGGACCCTCGTCAGAACCCCGATGCGAGTACGACACGATGGCGCCGTGAATCTCGGGCAGCACGTCTTCGGGGATCAGGTCGCGAGCGGCCGCGCACGTTCCGACGGCCACCTCAGCCAGTACCTCGGGCGTCATCACGGCGTTCACGCCGACGTCGCCGAACACGACGATGTTCTGCGGGTAATGGCCGTCCGGGAAGTCGTCGGGCAGGACGAAGACGCCGACCTCGCACAGCACCGGGCGGTTGGCCAGCAGCGCCAGCATCGGCCTGAAGAACTGTCTCGGGCCGTGCGTCGCCCCGCCGACCACCATGTCGGCGTGGCCGAGGTGCACCGCATAGATGCCAAAGAGCCCGGGCGACGAGAGGGCCCGCCGCGCTTCTTCGAGATCGCTCGCTTCGTTACGGCACTTTGGGTGGGAGAGGCAGTCGGTGGCGAACGCCTCGACGAGGTCGGGCCGCTCGGCAATCTTCAGAAAGGCGCATTCGCTGAGCGAATACTCGACCCGCGAGCGGTCGAGGTGCGACAGGCAGCGGACGGCGGTCTCCCGGACCTCGTCCTCACCGGCCAGCAGCACGGGCTTGACGTAGCGCGTGAGATGGCAGACAGCCTCGAGGACGCGGGCATCCAGCGGCTCGATGAACACGACGACCGGGCGATCTTTCTGCGCCTTCAGGATCTGCGTGTCGAACGATTCCTCGATTCTGAACATAGTACGTGCCACTCCCGGGCAGACAGGGGCACGCCATCTTCTCACAAACACCGCCGCGGGGCTTGTCGGCCGACGGGCGCGCCTCCGGGTTGTGCAATCAGG
>Ga0209745_1000533_pt1 | contig 23331 bp, 19 predicted proteins | sample BarGraNGADG00312_FD_184495 | JGI IMG/M metagenome (GOLD analysis project Ga0209745, IMG submission 184495) | Arctic peat soil microbial communities from Barrow, Alaska - Barrow Graham LP Ref core NGADG0004-312 (SPAdes) (version 2) | ecosystem: Environmental > Terrestrial > Soil > Wetlands > Peat...
CCCGCTCGATATCTCGTTCAGGCCCGCGAAGTTCCACTCGGAGACGCTGCCCTCCCTGCGCATCGCCAGAGCGGCGATGCCCGCGAGCTCGGTCTCGGTCATCCCTTTCCAGCCACCGTTCTCGATAGCCTCCCGCGCGCCCTCCTGCCCCTTGTCGACGATGCGGCCCGCCTCGCGGAACCGGTTGATGGTCCCCTCGTCCTTGATAAGGGAGGCGTGGTCGACGATGTCGTGCGCGTTGACGAACTCGAAACCCGAGAGCGCCTCCGAGAACTTCAGGTACTCGTAGTGCGTGAGCCAGCCCTCGGCGGTGTAGGTCGCCATGCCCGTCTCGTAGCCCAGCCTGCCCTTCTTTATCCCGAGCTCTTCCTCGATGAAATACTGGATGACGTCTACCTGTTCGGCGCCGCCCGCGCCGAAGTAGCCGCGGACGTGGTCCTCGTCCATCCAGGTCTCGCTGAGGATACGCGTGGCGTCTATCACGAACGTAAAGAGGGTCGGCAGCCCCTCGGCGGGGATGACGATGTAGCTGCGCCAGGGCACGAACGCGTCCACGATGAAGCTGTGCGTGCGGATGCGGGAGCCGAGGTAGATGTCTATGTCGCGCTCTTTCATCAGCGCCTGGATGTCATCGATTCGCTTGCCTATGTCGACGGCGTATGGGTCGTTCGCCTGCTTGCCTGAGCCCACTTCCAACACCTCCCGAATCAGTAGTCCGCCGGAATGGAGGCCAGCACTTTGTTGAGCTTGTCCACGATGGGGGCGAGCCTCAACGCCTTGGCCATGTGGCCCCGCAGGGTCAGCTTCCGCGAGGTGAGGGCCCTGACGGCGCCAAGCTCCGCCCGGGAGATCTTCGCGAACGTCTCGTAGTCGGCGATTATCTTGAACTCGGCCTTCGGCGGCTCGCCCTCGCCGACGTCGAAGTCGGTGATGACGCCGTCCTTGATCGAGACGTACATGTACCGCTCCTTGCCGTCAGGGCAGTTCTGATAGATGTTGGTCATCGAGCTGGTGACCTTGTTCATCTTTTCCGGGGTGAGCTGCTCCTTCAGGCGCTTGCGCGCCTCCTCGACCCATTCCGGGCTCAGATAGGCAACATTGGCCATCGGGATCTCCTTTCCCTCTCGGCATCTGATCACGGTTATATCTTACCCCGTGGTGTGCAAAATCTATGTGTGTCTGGCGAGATCCTCGCAGGAAAGCGGCGCCGGTTGCTGGGTGGCGTCCGAGTCGATCTTGCCGTCGCGCAGTGAGATGACGCGGCCCGTGTAGCCGGCCACCATCGGGTCGTGCGTCACCACCGCGAACGTCTGCCCGAGGTCTTCGTTCAGTATCCGCATGATCTCGATCACCCTGCAGGTGTTGTAGGTATCGAGTTCCCCGGTGGGCTCGTCTGCCAGCACAAGAGTGGGGTTTGTCACAAGTGCGCGTGCGATGGCGACCCTCTGGCGCTCCCCACCGGAGAGCTGGGAGGGCTTGTTCTTCGCCCTGTTCGCGAGGCCGACTTTCTCGAGCGCCTCGCGAGCCAGGCTGTCCCGCTCGCGGGCCCCCTTGCCCAGGTAGCGGAGCGGCAGCTCCACGTTCTCCAGTGCGCTCATCACAGGGAGGAGGTTGAACTCCTGGAAGACGAATCCTATGCTCTCGCGGCGCACCCTGGTCAGCTCGTGGGACGAGAGCCGGCTTGTGTCCTCGCCGTCTATGAACACGTGGCCGGAGGTAGGCGCATCCAGGCAGCCCAGCAGGTTGAGCAGCGTGGATTTCCCCGACCCGGACGGGCCGGTGATGGCCAGGAACTCTCCCTTGTCTATGCTGAAGCTGATGTCGTCCACGGCGTGGACCTCGGAGTCGCCCATCAAGTACGTCTTCTTCAGGTCTCTGGTCGTTATCAGGTTCATCGGAAGATCAGTCCTCCTTGAGGGCGTCCACGGGCCTAAGCCGCGCGGCGCGCAGGGCGGGGAAGACTCCCGCGAGAGCTCCCAGCACGGTCGCGAACACGATCGGGCCTATCACGACGAACGTGGACACGGCGAACACGGTCACCTGCTTGGTGCCGGTTGCGCTGTTTATCAGCTTGATGGCGACAACGCCGAGCCCTGTGCCGATCAGGCCCCCGATAAACCCGATCATCGCGGACTCCAGCAGGTATTCGCCAAGGATGCTCCCGGTGTCCGCTCCCACCGCCTTCTTGAGTCCTATCTCGCGGGTGCGTTCCGACACCGACATGATCATGGTGTTGATGATGGAGAGCCCTCCTACGATCAGCGCGATCAGCCCTACTCCGAGCAGGATGGCGTTGAATATCAGGCTGAACTGGGATATCTGCTGCTTCGCCTGCGCGGGAGATATAACACGCACGCCGCTGACCTCTCTGCCGATGCGTCTCGACAGGGCCTCCGGCCCGACGCCGGGCTTCCAGCGCACGTACACGACGCTCGCCAGGTCCTTCGTCTGTAAGAAGGGGTTCGCGTTGCGGAAGAGCGCGAGGGAATCCGCGTAGGGAACGAATGCGAACTGGTCGGGCGCGGATAGGGTGACCTGGAATATGCCCACGACCTCAAAGGGAGTTCCTCTCAGGTTGACGGTGTCACCGACCTTCACATTCAGCTTCTTAGCCAGGTTGGAGCCCAGGACGACCTTCCCGCTGTCTCCCTTCCGGATTAGCCGGCCGCTCTGGAGCGGGATCTGCGCCAGCAGGTCGTTGCCGTTGTTCATGTCGAGCCCTATGACCAGGTCCGGAGCGCCGAAGCTGAAGTTCTGGCTGTCGTTGAGAAGGACGCCTATGCCCGCGGTGGCGGTCTGGACGCCCGGCACGCCCTGTATCTCGCGTACCTTCGACAACTCGAAGAACTTGTCGGAGCCTCCGAAGAGGCTCCCGCCGGATGGCACGACGGTGATGTTGCTGGTGAACCAGCTCTCAGACCCTTTCACCTGCTGGTTCAGGCGTGCCGAGAGCCCGCCCAGGACGGTGAGCGCGAAGATGCCGACGACGATACCCAGCACGGTGAGGAAGGTGCGGGCCTTTCGCTGCCACATGTTCTTCAGGACGTACTTGATCATCTGTCCACCCCAACCCTTCCGCAGCAACACCCGGGTGACCCTGCGCGGTTACCGACACCGGGCCCTCGCGATCCCCCTGTGCCGTCGACGAGAATATCACAGACCGTGGTCTAAAGCCCTTGATATCTCCCCGCGTCACGGAGCGGCCGGCGCGACCCGCGTCTCGAACCCGCGGGCGTCCGCCGGGTCAGTAGAACTCCGCGAGCGTCTTCTGGAGTTTCTTCGGCTCGAACGTCCGCCCCACCAGCGCCCCTTCCGCCAGCACGGGGATGCTCTCCTCGTAGGTCGGGCGCTCGTCGCGATAGAGCACCCCGGCGGGGATCCGGTCGCCGAACTCGAGGGCCTGCTCGAAGGCCGAGACCCGGTCGTCGAGGTCGTAGCCGGGCTCGAGGTAGTAGACCCGGTCGGCGTACCAGTCGTATGTGTTGATGCGGTTGAAGGTCACGCACGGCTGGAGGATGTCGACCAGCGAGAAGCCTCTGTGCGTCAAGGCCCGCTCCATGATATCGGCCAGTTGGTCGGTGTCCCTGGAGAAGCCGCGGGCGACGAAGCTGCAGCCCAGCGCGATGGCCATCGCCACCGGGTTGAGCTCCCCGGCCAGCACCCCGAACGGCTGCACCTTTGTCCGCATCCCCGGCATGCTTGTCGGCGAGGCCTGCCCCTTGGTGAGCCCGTAGACCTGGTTGTCGTGCACGAAGAGTTTGACGTTTATGTTGCGCCTTATGGCGTGTATGAAGTGGTTCCCGCCCTCTCCGTAGCAGTCGCCGTCCCCGGCGAACGCGCATACCAGCATGTCCTGGTTGGCGAGCCTGAGCCCGGTCGCCACCGGCAGGCTCCGACCGTGCAGCCCATTGAAGGCGTTGCACGCAATATAGTGCGGGAACTTGCCCGACTGGCCTATCCCCGACGAGATGACGTACCGGTGCGGCTCGATATCGAGCTCGACGAGCGCTTTCTTGAACGCCGCAAGGATGCCGAAGTTACCGCACCCCGGACACCATGCGGGGGTCTGCCCCTTATAGTCTGCTGATGTGGCCATCGATCTCCTCCACGAGTTCCTCGAGGGTGAACGGCCTCCCGTCGTACTTGTTTATGCTTGCCTTGAACTCGTAACCTGTCTCGGCCCTGTACAGCCGCGAGAACCTGCCGCCGGCGTTGTTCTCGACGCATATCGCGAGCCTGGAATCGGCCACCAGCTTCTGATAGTCGGACTTCGATGAAAGCGGGAACGGGTACAGCTCGCTGAAGTGCAGCATCGCGATCCGCGCGCGCTTTCCCAGGGCGTCGACCGCCTCCCGCATCACCCCGTAGTTGGACCCCCAGCCGACCAGGGTCACCTCGGGCTTCTCGCTCCCGTACACCTCGGGCGCCTCGATCTCGGCCTCTATGAGAGGCATCTTCTTGAGCAGGCGCTTGGCCACCATCTCTCTCCGGGTCTCAGCGTCCTCGACGATATGCCCGTCCTGGTCGTGCTCGTCGGAGTCGGTCACCACCAGGTGGCGGGCGTCCCCTGGGACCGCGAGCGGCGATACCCCGGTGTCGGTGAAGGCGTGGCGTCTGTACTGTTCGAGCGCCTGGAACTCCTTGCCCCTCAGCCGGTAGTCATGGAAGTCGAGGCCTTTCGGGTCGATCCCTTCGACCGACCACCGGGAGTCGGCGTAGTGCTGGTCGGTAAGGACGATCGCGGGCACCTGGTACTTCTCGGCCATGTCGAACGCCTTGTTCACCAGGCGGAGCGCCTGCTCGGGCGTGCCGGGCGCGAATATCACCCGCGGGAACTCGCCGTGCGCCGCGTGCAGCGCGAACAGCAGGTCGGCCTGCTCCGTCCTGGTGGGAAATCCGGTGGCCGGCCCGGGCCTCTGGGCCAGCACTATCACCACCGGGGTCTCGGTCATGCCAGCCAGGGACAGGCCCTCGACCATGAGGGAGAAGCCGCCCCCCGACGTGCCGGTCATCGCCCTTACCCCGGCGAACGAGGCGCCCAGCGCCATGTTGATGGCGGCTATCTCGTCCTCCGCCTGCTCGACCACCAGGCCGTACTCCGCGGCGTGGGCCGCCATGAAGTCGAGGATGCCGGTCGAAGGCGTCATAGGGTAGGCGGAATAGAAAGTGCAGCCCGAGCCGATCGCCGCGAACCCGATAGCCTCGTTGCCCTCGATGACCATCTTGCGCTCGGCCTCGCCGGGCAGGGAGAAAGAGCATCGCGGGCAGTTCATCGACGCGTACTCGTGCCCGGCCTTGGCGACGCGTTCGTTCGACACCAGGACTTTGCGGGGCTTGCCGGCCAGGGCGTCTTTCAGGACCCCGATCAGGACGCCGATATCCATCCCCAGCATCCCCAGCGCCGCGCCCGAGGCCGCGGTGTTGGCCATGATCCTGTCGCCGCCCTGCTCGACCGCGATGTCGTTGAAGGGCACGTCGACGAAGCGCGTGTCGTCGTACTGCTTCTTGAGCGCCTTCGAGTCGTAGACAGCGCTCCCGATCTCGGACAGCTCCCCGGCGTGTCGGGGGATGGTCTCGCCGTCCAGCGCTATCAGGATGTCCACCGGTCTCCGCGGGCTGTAGACCCGCCCGTTCGAGAAGCGGATCTGGTAGAAGTTGTGGCCGCCGCGGACCCTGGACTCGTAGTCCTGGTTCGAGAAGAGGTGAAAGCCCGAGCGCGAGAAGACCCGGGAGAGTGAGTCACCGATGGTCTGGACACCCTGGCCCGCGGCGCCGCCTATCTTTACCGTGTAATCCATTTTCGAGCGCTCCCCTTGCCGCCTTGATGCCGGTCTTTTTCAAAGCACTTGTTCTGGAGGCGCCTGGGCTATCCTGCGCGAGAAACGGTCGACAGCGTCGCGCACCCCGCGCGGTCGGTTAAACTACTGTCATGGCAGCGTTCATAAAGGGTGACCTTATAACCGAGAGGTCCGTCAGGGCCGCGTTCTCGGCGATGGTCGACGAGGGCGAGAAGATCGAATCGGTCCGCCGAGGCTTCGACATGATGGGGCGCCCGCATGCGCTGGCGGTCACCGACAGGAGGGCGCTGTTCGTCAAGCTCTCGAAGTCCTTCGAGCTCAAGAGCACCAAGGCGATACCCCTCGCCAGGCTCGACAAGAAGCTCAAGGGTTTCGAGAGGCTGGACGGCCTCAAGCTCGTCGACGCCCGGCTCCCGACGGTCGCTTCCGAGAGGGAGCGCTCCATCTACGAGCTTGCGGTCGATTCGCTTACGAAGCTGATAGAGCAGGGCGAGGCGTTCACGACCGTCGGGCTCTGCCGCGAGAAGGAGGCCGGGCTCGCCACCTCGTTCCTTTACGTGGTCCTGACCGACAAGCGGATCGTCTTCGCGCGGCTCTCGGACAAGCGGGAGGTCCAGGAGTCCGAGGGGGTGCCCCTCTCGGACATAGCCGACATAGCTCTATTCCACGGCTCCGACCGGGTGCCCCTCGACACGCCGCTCTTTGCCAGCCAGGAGCTCATCCTGCACGTGGACTATAAGGGCGGGCGCCAGAGGCGCTTCCTGGTGACCGACCTTTTCGGGCACAGGCGGGAGGACGCGGTCTATTGAGCCACCACCCGGCGACCGATCTCAAACGGCGCTTCTGGGGTGTCTCGCCCTCACTGTGCCGATCCTCCTGCTCTCGCCGGCGGTCGAAAGCGCGCCCTGGGCATTTGGGACGCGCTGTGGTTCACCGGCGCCGCGTACGTCCTGCTGGCGCTACTATCCACCGTGATAATATCTAGCGGGGATATCCAGGTCGTCACAACGCGCTTTCGGGCTGTTTGCCCGTTCTCACCTTTGGGCGGCGCGACCGGTGCGGCACCCGGCTCTTGCCGGCAGAGCTACGGAGCGGATTGGTATCTATGCGTTATCTAGCCTTCGACATGGGAGCCGAGAGCGGGCGCGTCATCTCGGGCGCCCTCGAGGAAGGTTGCTTCCTGATGCGGGAGCTGACCCGGTTCCCGAACGAGATGGTGAGCGTCGGCGGCCACCTGCACTGGGACGTGTCTCGCCTGTTCGGCGAGGTCAAGGAAGGCCTGCGTATTTTTGCCGAAGAGACGGAAGAGCCCCCGGCCAGCGTCGGTATAGACACGTGGGGGGTCGACTTCGCGCTGCTCGACGCCTACGGAAACCTGCTGGGGATGCCCTACACCTACCGCGACCCGTGGGCCGCCTCGGCGATGAAGGGGTTCTTCAAGCGGGTGCCCCGGGAGCGCGTCTACGAGCTGACCGGCGTCCAGTTGATGCCGTTCAACACGCTCTTCCAGCTCTTCGCCCTCGAGCAGCACGATTACCGGCAGGTCCAGGACGCCAGCGACCTCCTCTTCATGCCCGACCTGTTCAACTACTTCCTTACCGGCAAGATGTGCTCGGAGTTCACCTTCGCTACGACCTCTCAGCTCTTCAACCCAAGGACCAGCGACTGGGAGGAAGAGCTCCTCGGCGCCGCGGGCGCGAGGAGGGAGATGATGCAGGACGTTGTGGCCCCCGGCACCGTGATCGGGACGCTCACCGACGGGGTGCGCCGCGAGGTGGGCATCGACGCCGAGGTGCCGGTGGTCGCCGTCGGCAGCCACGACACCGCCTCCGCCGTCGCCGCCGTGCCGGCCGAAGGCTACGGGTGGGCTTTCATCAGTTGCGGGACCTGGTCGCTTATGGGTGTGGAGCGCAACGCCCCCGTCATCGACGAAGACACGATGAGGATGAACTTCACCAACGAGGGCGGAGTCGACGGCACGTTCCGGTTGCTCAAGAACATAACCGGCCTGTGGCTGCTCAAGCGGTGCCGCGATGACTGGATGTCCAGCTCCGTGCACATGACCTACGACCGCCTCGCTGAGATGGCGGCTTCGGCCGCCCCGTTCAGCGCCGTGATCGACCCCGACCATAAAGGTTTCTCAAACCCGCCGGCGATGCCTGTCGCCATCGCGGTCTACTGCCTGAACACGGAGCAGGAGGTCCCCGAAGGGCCGGCCCAGCTCGCCCGCGTCATCCTCGAGAGCCTCGCCCTGAAGTACAGGGAGGTGCTCGAGCAGCTCCGGCTGGTCCACACCGGTGACATCGACAGGATCCACATGGTGGGCGGAGGCGCGCGCAACAGCCTGCTGTGCCAGTTCGCCGCCGACGCGACCGGCCTGCCGGTGATAGCGGGCCCCTACGAGGCGACCGCGATAGGCAACGTGATGGTGCAGGCGCAGGCGCTGGGCCGGGTGTCCGGCCTCGAGGAGAGCCGCGAGATAATCAGGCGCTCTTTCGAGCCCATAGTCTATCGGCCGGGGGATCCGAAGCCCTGGGACGAGGCGTACGAAAGATTGTCCGAGGCGAGGGAGCGGGCCCGGGCGGCGGACGCCTGACCCCATGATGTGCGCTAGAGAGATTCCTCGACTTCCCTGAAGTGGAGCAACTCGCTGTAGCCGATGGTGCTGTACGCGGAGGTCCCGGTGCCGGAGCTGGCGGTCCAGCTCGTGATGACCTTTAGCCCCATCACCCCGGCCAGCACCCATGCGTATGAGGTCGAGTTGGTCACGCCGTCGACCAGTATCGCCTCGAACCCCTGCTCGCTGATGTCGAGCAGGCGGTCCTTGACCTCCTGGAGAACACCCTCTTCCTCCCACTCCTCGCGGTTCGGCTCGAGCAGGGGCGCGCGCGGCTCTGGCGCGATATCGAAGCCCAGTTGCCGCCACTCGTGGATGAGCTCCGTCTGGTCGGCCAGCGTGAAGTTCGCCATCCGCAGGACGCGCTTCCAGACCTTCTGCACCTCCGGGTTCTGCAGGACCAGGAAGTTGCCGCTCAGGCTGTAGTCGGTGGGGGCGCCGTGCCCCGGGTCGATGGCGTCCACATCGTTCAAAGTCGGCTCCAGGTCCACCAGCACCTCACCGGGAAGCTCCCGCCTGTCCAGCGCGTCGCAGACCTCGTCGGGCCAGTCGTCCTGAGGGATGTCCGTCCACCTGCCCCTGAGCTTGGCCGTCTTCTTTCCGTGCTTTTCGTGGACCTTCTCGACCACCACCGACGGCAGGTGCGCCTCCGAGACGCTACGTTTCTTCTCGGCCCATCGCTCGTAGTGGTCCACCACGTACTCTTCGTCCGAGTTCCTGTCGTGTACGACGATGACATAGCCACCGACATCAGGGTCGACGCGGATATCCAGGATCTCTGTCATCGGGTCGTCGTCCTGGATCTGGCGCGCCAGTTTCTCCGCATCCTCCCTGTACATCGCCTCGTCACCGTTCATCCCGTCCCTCCGAAAAGGCTCGCATACTCTGGTGGTCCCGCCCGGGTTCAACCCGGCGACCTCTTTCAATGCAGATTTCTCGTTTTCCGTCCCCGACCCTTCTTTCCCGCGAGGGCTCCGCCCCGGCCGAACAGGGCGTCCGGAACGTTCGAGTTCGGATGCAAGAGATGGGATCCTTATGGGGAATAAGTAACCGATATCAGCTTGCAGAAGCGCAGGGAAAGCGCGGGAGGTGCGTTGCCGGTGCCCGGGTCCTCGAGGAGCAGTCGATCGTCGGCGCGGTTGGTGGAGCCGATGCCCGCGCACGTCTCGCCGATGCTGGCGGTGCTGGCGGGGCTGCCCGCGGACCAGAGCCGCTACGGCTTCGAATACAAGTGGGACGGGGTAAGGGCGTTGGTCTTCGTGGACGGCTCGGAGGCGCGCGTCGAGACCCGCAACCTGCTGGACGTGACCGGCAGTTACCCGGAGCTGACGGGGCTGGCCGGCGTCCTGGGCGGGCGCTCCGCGATCCTCGACGGCGAGGTTGTGGCGCTCGACGAGAGAGGACGTCCCAACTTCAACGAGCTGCAGCACCGCATCGGCTTGACCAGGCCGGGGCCGCTCGCGCACAGGCTGCGCGTCACCCCTGTCACTTACATGATATTCGACCTGCTCTACCTCGACGGGCGGACGGTCATGCATGAGCCGTACACCGAGAGGCGCCGCAGGCTCGAAGCGCTGGAGCTTGCCGGCCCGAACTGGAAGACCCCGCCTTTCCACGCCGGAGAAGGCGCCGCGATGCTGCAGGCGGCCCGCGAGCAGCGCCTCGAGGGCGTGATGGCCAAGCATCTGGACAGCACCTACACGCCGGGGTTGCGCTCGCGCGACTGGAGGAAGGTCAAGATCGTCCGGAGGCAGGAGTTCGTGGTGGGAGGCTGGGTGCCGTTGCTCCGCCAGCCGGAGGGCCCCCTCGGAGCTCTGCTGACGGGTTACCACGACGTGCTGCCGGAAGATGCCGACAGGCGCGGCGCGCCGCAGCGACTGGTATACGCCGGCAAGGTGGGCACCGGGTTCACGGAGAAAGAACGCGTCAGGTTGAGCGCGATCCTGGGCAAAAGGCCCATGGGCGACAGCCCGTTCGCGGGCCCGGTGAATGACAGGGGAGTCACCTTCGTCGAGCCCGACCTGGTGGCGGAGATCGAGTTCAGGGGCTGGACGGGCGAGCACCACCTGCGGCAACCCTCTTATAAAGGGCTCCGCGTTGACAAGCCGGCCCGCGAGGTGGTCCTGGAGTCCCCCGCGCGCCTCGATAGTGACTGAGAGGAGGCAGCCATGCCCCGGTCGATCTGGAGCGGGTCGATAAGCTTCGGACTGGTGAATATCCCCGTCAAGCTTGTCGTCGCCGTTCGCGACAAGTCGGTGAGGTTCCACAAGCTACACGCCGGTGACGGCATGAGGCTGCAGCAGAAGATGGTGTGTCCCGCCGACGGTGAAGAGGTGTCCGACGAGGACACGGTCAGGGGCTACGAGCTCGACTCCGGCGAATACGTGGTGGTGGGCCAGGAAGAGCTCGACGCGCTCGCGCCGAAAGCCGGCCGCACCATAGAGATAACCGACTTCGTCGACCTGGCCGAGGTGGACCCGGTCTACTACGAGAGGCCGTACTACCTCGTCCCCGACGAGCAGTCCGCCAGGCCTTACGCCCTGCTGATAGAGGCCATGCTGGACACGGGCCGGGTGGGGGTCGCCAAGTTCGTCATGCACAACAAGGAGTACCTGGCCGTGCTGAGGCCTGTCGATGGCGTCATCTGCATGGAGACGATGCGGTTCGGGGACGAGGTGGTGCGCCCGGCGGACCTCGAGATACCCGGCCCGGAGGCCAAGGCCGAGCCGCGCCAGCTCGAGATAGCCCGACAGCTCATCGACGCCCTCTACACGAAGTTCGAGCCGGCCAGGTACCACGACGATTACCGTGAGGCCGTCGCGGGACTCATCGAGCGAAAGGCCGAGGGCCGCGAGGTGGTGGCACCGGCGGCCGAGGTCGAGGAACCCGGCAAGGTCATCGACCTGATGGCGGCCCTCGAGGCCAGCCTCTCGCGCGCCAGGCAGGAGGGCGGGAAAGGCAAGGCCAGGGCCGGGAGAAAGGCACGAAAGCCCTCCGTCAAGAAGTCCGGGTCGGGCGAGGGCTCCAGGCGCTCCGCCGCGAACCCATCTTCAAGGAAGCAGCGGAGGGCGGGTTGAGCAAGGGCTCCGCGATAGAGGTCGAAGGGAACCGGCTGGAGCTCTCGAACCTCGAAAAGGTGCTCTACCCCGTTGCCGGCTTCACCAAGGCCCAGTTGATCGACTATTACGCCAGGATAGGCCCGACCATGCTGCCGCACCTCCGCGACCGGCCCGTCACCCTCAAGCGCTACCCCGACGGGGTCGACGAGGAGTTCTTCTACGAGAAAGAGTGCCCGGCTTACCACCCCGACTGGGTGAGTATCAAGACCATCGCGAGCAAAGGCGGAAAGCGCGACCGCGTCAACTACTGCGTCATAAACAACCTTTCCAGCCTGGTCTGGGTGGCCAACCTGGCCTCGCTCGAGCTCCACGTTCTGCTGTCGCTCTCCAGGGACGTCGAGGAGCCGACCATGGTCGCGTTCGACCTCGACCCGGGTCCCGGTGCCACCGTGCTGGACTGCGCGCGGGCCGCGTTCGAGGTACGTGAGGTGTTCGAGGGCGCCGGTCTGCGCTGCTTCGCCAAGACCTCCGGCGGCAAGGGCCTGCACATATACGCGCCGCTGAACACCCCGACCACCTTCAAGGAGACCAAGGCGTTCGCCCACGCGATCGCGATGCTGCTCGAGCGCAAGAACCCCGACCGCGTCACGTCGGTCATGCGAAAGGACCTGCGCCGGGGCAAGGTGTTCGTGGACTGGAGCCAGAACGATCCACACAAGACCACGGTCTGCGCCTACTCCCTTCGCGCGCGGGAGAAACCGACCGTCTCGACCCCCGTCGCGTGGGAAGAGCTCGAGTCCGCGCTGAGGCGTCGAAAGCCCGAGGCGCTGGTCTTCGATACGGGCGACGTGCTCGAGCGGGTCGAGAAGAAAGGCGACCTGTTCGCCGAGGTGCTCATCCTCGAGCAGAGGCTCCCCGACCTCTCCGCCGCCGCGGGCGACTGAGGCCGGTTCACGGGGGGCGATTCATTCGGAGGCGTAGCCGAGCCCAAGGCGGGCGGCCTGTATCAGCCTCGAGCTAATCCATTCGTCCTTTATCACGTAGTCGATGGCGCCGATCTCGACGGGATCTTCCTTGAGGCTCGAAGGGTCTACCGCGCTCACCATGACGACAGGGGTGCTGTTGCGGGCGGCCTTCAGCTCGCGCAGGAACTCCAGCCCGGTCCCGTCCGGGAGTTTCTGGTCCAGCGTTATCAGCAGGTAGTCGCGGGAGGACACCATCTCGCGCGCTGCCTCAAGGTCCTGAGCGATGTCCACCTCGACGCCCAGCCGCCTGACCAGGAGTTTCTTTATCGCCTCCGCCGCCGCCGGCTCGTCCTCGACCACCAGGACCAACGCCTGCCCGGCCTCAGTGTCTTTACCCGTCACTTGTCCTCTTTCCTCTCCAGTACCTCTCCAAAGGTCACCTCGAAGCAGACCCCGTTATCGTTGTAGGCCCGCACCGAGCCTCCGTATACTTCCAGCACCCTCGCCACAATCGACAGCCCCACGCCCGTGTCGCCGCCCCCGCCGCGCTTGTAGAAGGGGCGGAATATGCTCTCGAGCTCGTCCGGCGGTATACCCGAGCCGTTGTCGCAGACCACGTAGTGGTGGAAGTCCCCCTCTCTCCCGAGGTACCTGACGCTTACCACCGGGTCCGGGCTGTCGTTGTGCCTGACGGCGTTTCCGATAAGGTTCGAGAACACCTGGTACACGTGCGTCTCGCCGGCCCGCAACACGCCGAGGTCGTCGTCCGCATCGACCCGCAAGCGCCGCTCCCTTATCTCTTCGCCCTTCTCCTCGAGCACCTGGCTGACGATGGCCCCGACGTCGACGTCGCCGACCTGTGCGGGGTACTGGCCCGCGCGGGCCAGTTCGAGCAGGTCGCTCGCCAGCCCGATCGCCTTGCTGACGTTCCGGCTTATCAGGGACGCCGATTCCAGCAGGTCCGACTTCAGCTCCTCGTCGCCTACCTTCTCGGCGGACTCGGCCAGCATCTGGCTCGCGATGAGCGACGCGGAGAGCGGGCTCCTGAGATCGTGAGAGGCCGTCCTGCCGTATCCCTCCAGCTCCTCGTTCGCCCTCTCGAGACTCTCCATGGCGGCCTCGAGCTCGGAGGTCCGTTCGGCGACCTTCCGCTCGAGCTCTTCGTGCATGAGTTCGTCTTTTTGCCGCGCTTCCTTTAACTCGACGGTCATCTCGTTGAAGGCGCGCGCGACCTTTCCGAACTCGTCGCCGGACCCTATGTCGACGACATGGTCCAGATCTCCGGCGGCGACCGCGGACGCTCCGTCCGTAAGCTTCTCGAGGTTCGTGAAGATGGTCCTCCCCAGGATGATCGATAGCACCAGGACGCCCGCTACAGCGATAAAGACCAGCAGCGATATCAGGATGGCCACGGTCCTGGACGCGGAGTCCTCTTTCGCCGTCGCCAGCAGCCCGAGCCTGGTCGAGTCCTCGATGGAGGTCTCGGCAACGATGTTCAGCCGGCCGACAAGTATCTTCTCGACCCGGTCGGCAAACGCCGGGTCTTTCCTGCCGGAGACCTTCGCGTCGTAGTTGGCCAGCAGTTGGCCCACCACCCGGAGGCGCTCTTTCTGGGTGCTGATGATGCGGTCCACCAGAGACGACTCGGCTCTGTCATATCCTTTCATGCCGGAGAGGACGTTCGACAGGCTGTGGAGCTCGGTCAGCCACTGTTCGCGAGCCCGCTCCAAGCGCGAGACTAGGAACTGTTCCCGCAGAAGGTTCGCCCGGAAGAGGACGGTTATGAGCTCCTGCGCCTTGCGTGACTGCTCCCTCGCGGTAGTCTCCTTACTGGTGGTGACCAAGAGCGCCGCCGCGCACCCGGCCGCCAGGAGAGCTACCAGTGCGATCGCGATGGTTATCTTGGCTCGTACGCTCATCCGCCCGCCCCTAGTGGAATATCGTCACGGCTCCCGGGTTGACCTTCTCGAGGGCGTCGAAGTAGATGAAATCGAGGTAGTTCGGTACCGCAACGGCGCCGTACAGGTGGTTCTCGACCGCCCATCCGGCCTCCGTCTCGAGGGCGAGGACCATGGGCTGCTCCAGGGCGACGTCGAAATGGGCGAACTTCCAGACGTAGTCCATATAGGCGCGCGACAGGTCGAGGTTTTGCCTCACGATCGCCTTCGCGCGGGCGGGGTTCTCGTCCAGGAACTCCTGGGCGTTGACCAGGGCCTGCACCATCCTCTCCGCGGCTGCCGGGTGCGCGGCAAGGAACGGCTGCTTCGAGAGCAGGAGCCAGTAGAACTCCTGACCCCCCTGTATCGAGACGTCGACGGTCCCCGGGATGTCCTTGTGCAATTGGTATGCGACAGGGTCGAAGGCGACCACCGCGTCGACCCTGCCGTCTGCCAGCGCCTTCTCAAGATCCGAAGGGTTCATGTCTATCTCGGTCACCTCGGAGTGCGGTATATCGTTCAGGGTCAGAGCGATGCCCAGGAAGTACTCACCCTGCGTACCCGCCGTGATGCCGATGCGCTTTCCCACGAGGCCGGCCACACCGCGGACCCCCCGGTCGACCCGGCCAACCAGCCTGAAAGTGTCGGAGGTAGAGGTGCTCGCGACGATCCTGAGGTCCTTCTTGGTGAAAGACTGCGAGACGAAGGGGAACTCCGCCGCGGTCGCCATGTCCACCTCGCCGTCGATGAGCCCCTGCAGCGCGAGCGCGCCGGCCTGGTAGTACTTTACGCGGACATCCACCCCGTACCGTTCATAGTACTTTTCGGCCTGCGCGATCATGAACAGCGCGGACAGTTCGCCCTTGTAGATGCCAAGCCTTACGGCCTCGGGCTTTCCGGTGTAGGCGGCCTGCCCGCAGCCGGCGATGAGGGCGGTGACAAGAATGACCATGACAAGAGCGGGCAGCACTCCAGGCCTCAAAGAAACCTCCGTCCCGGTGGGAAAACATGCGTCACGGACGCTATTCTTCGTCGCTCCACGGCGACCTGCACCGTGATAGAAGGAAACAGCGAAACAGGCCTTGCGGGCGTAGACGAAAAGCGCGTGCGTATGCCCCGTTTCCGGCCTGAGAGCCTCCTCTGCGCTGCACGGGCCTGGAGCGCTTGACTTGTCGTTGAATCGCCGAAATAATGCTATAATGTAGTGGACGGAAACGGTTCTTAGGTATTGTTGTTTTGGTCCGAGGAACGAGTCCTCGGGCTTTTTCTTTGTGAGGAGGTGACAAGATGAAGATATACGTCGGAAACCTCAGTTACTCCTCAACCGAGGAGGATATCAGGGCAGCGTTCCAGCAGTTCGGTACTGTCGATACAGCGGAGCTGGTGATCGACCGCAGCACTGGAAGGTCGAGAGGCTTCGCTTTTGTCGAGATGGGCAACGATGACGAGGCGAGGGCCGCGATCGCGGGGCTGAACGAAAAAGACCTCGACGGGCGCAGCCTTAAGGTGAACGAGGCAAGGCCCCGGACGGATCGCCCAGAGCGTTCGAACGACCGCTACTAGATGATACAAGGTGTCGGCTGGTCCGGCGGCCGCACAACAGTCGCCGGACCAGAACCTCTTTGCCGGCCGCTTTCGCGACGAAAACCTCTTTGACGGCTTTCACGGACAGGCTCAACCCCCGGTCGACGTCGCCGGGTCAAGCCAGTACCGCCTGCCTGATGTCGTTCTTGCCGCTGCTCTTGACCGAATACATCAGCGTGTCGGCCTCCTTGAGCATGTCCTCAACCTTGGCCGGCGGCGTCAGGAACGTCACCAGCCCCACGCTCATCGACACGGGCCAGCCGTCGGACTCCATCGCCTGGAGGAACGCGTCCCGCACCTTGCCGGCCACCATGATGCCCTGCTCCGGCGCCGTCTCCGGCATCATGATCGCGAACTCGTCGCCGCCGAGTCGGGCCACCTGGTCCGTCGCGCGCAGGCTGTCGCCGAAAAGCTCGGCCGTCCGCACCAGCACCGCGTCCCCGGTGTCGTGGCCGAACTCGTCGTTCACGGTCTTGAAGTTGTCCAGGTCGGTGTAGGCTATGGTTATGGGGTGCCCGTACCGCGCCGACCTCTCCATCTCGGCCTCGACCAGCTCGTTGAAGTACCGCCTGTTGAACAGCCCGGTGAGGGGGTCCGTGCGCGAGAGGGTCTCCTCGCGGTCGAGCGTTTCCTTCAGCATGGACATCAGGCCGACTATGAGCAGGAAGAAGCCGAGTGGCGCGATCTCGTTCCACGCCACCACGGCCGGCCTCGCCTCGGAGAACCTGCCGGTCCACCACGCGACGAGGAAGAGGGTGGTCGCACTGAACACGGACAGGACGACCCCCGCTAGCCTGTTGACGAACCAGGTGACAGCGAGTATCGGGAATACCAGGAAGAGCGAATAGCTGATGTTGATGCCGACGAAGTATCCCCCCAGGCCGAGCAGCAACACCAGCGCGAAAGAGACCACCGTTATGGATGCCCGCGAGCGCCTTTCCAGAAAACTTACGAAACGCCTGAGAGACCGCATGTCGTTCTCCAGTATGGTTCGTGCCATCGGGGCGGCGATACTGATGCAATCACGATAGTAATACAATGAAGCTCCGGCGGGGGAGAGCCGTGCGGGTAGAAACGGGAGGTTACGATGCCGAAGATGGCTTTTAATACCAGCTTCAACCCGGAGGTCAAGGAGGCGCTCGAGTCGTTCCTGCTCGAGGACGTCGAGGTCGAGCCCGGGAAGGCCTTCGGCATGCCCGCCTACTACATAAACGGCAAGATGTTTGCCGGCGTGTGGGGAGACGGAGCCACCCTGAAGGTGCCGGCTGACCAGGCCGCCGAACTCCTCGCCCGCGACGGGATAAGCGAGTTCGAGCCCATGGCCGGCCGCGTGATGAGGAACTGGGTCCTCATCACCAGGGGCGACCCCGCCGACCTGCGAAAAGACAAGGACCTGTTCGACACGGCAATAGAGTACGTGCGCGAGTTGTCCCTGAAAGCCCCGGCAGCCAGGCCCGCAAAACGTCGGCCCGCCGCCGCCGGGAAGGCATCGAAGCCCGCCGCAAAGAAGAAGTCAGGGAATGCTCCATCGGCGAAGCCGGCCGCGCGGAAGAAGCCGAAGGCCGGCTAGGGGCGGAGGGTACAGAGGCGGGGTACGGCTGGGGGTGAAGTGGCCGAAGAGATGACCGGGCTCACGGGGGCGGAGGTCGCGGAGCGCGTCAGGCTCGGCCGTACCAACGCGGTCAAGGAGGCCTCGAGCCGGAGCCTCGCCCACATCATCAGGGCGAACGTCTTCACCCGTTTCAACGCGATACTGGGCACATTGCTGGTGCTCATCCTGATCTTCGGCCAGCTCCGCGACGCCCTGTTCGGGCTCGTCATCCTCGTCAACACGCTCATCGGCATCGTCCAGGAGCTTCGGGCGAAGAGGACACTCGACCGCCTGTCTCTCCTGAGCGCGCCGCGCGCCCGCGTCATCCGTGACGGCGTGGTGGTGGAGGTCGCCCTGGGAGAAGTGGTCCTCGACGACGTCATGGAGCTCCGCTCGGGCGACCAGCTCGTCGTTGACGCGCAGGTCCTGGAAAGCGACGGCCTGGAGGTCGACGAGTCCCTGCTGACCGGCGAGGCGGTGCCGGTCTTCAAGAGCCCGGGCGACGAGCTGCTCTCCGGCAGCTTCGTGGCGGCGGGCCACGGGAGATGCCGCGCCACAAGGGTCGGGGCCGACTCCTACGCGAGAAAGCTCGCCTCGGAGGCCAAACAGTACACCGTGGTGCGTTCGGAGCTCCGCGACAGCATCAACACCATCCTGCGCGTCATCACCTACATCATGATCCCGGTGGGTGCGCTGCTGCTGGCCGGGCAGCTCAGGCATTCCAACGGGTTCGGCAGCGCCATCCCCGGGACCGTCGCGGGGCTGGTCGGCATGGTGCCCGAGGGACTCGTCCTGCTCACCAGCGTCGCGTTCGCGGTCAGCGCAATCTCGCTCGGCAGGCGCAAGGTCCTTGTACAGGAGCTGCCGGCGGTGGAAGGCCTCGCCCGCGTGGACGTGGTGTGCCTGGACAAGACCGGCACGCTGACCGAGGGGGACCTCGTGTTCCACCACGTCGCGCCGCTCGGCTCCGAGGAGGGCCTGGAAGAGGTGCTTGCCGCGTTCGCGGCAGAGCCGTCGGCCCGCAATAACACCCTCGTCGCCATCCACGAGGCGTTCCCGGAAGCCCCGGACTGGCCCACCACGCAGGACGTCCCGTTCTCGTCGGCCCGCAAGTGGAGCGCGCGCGGGTTCGGCGACAGGGGGATGTGGGTGCTCGGCGCCCCCGAGATACTGCTCAAGAGCGTGACCGACCCCGGTGACATCACCGAGCAGGTGACCGCGCTGGCAAGCGACGGCTACCGGGTGCTGCTGCTCGCGTCAGCCCGAGGCGAGCTCTCCCACGAGACGCTGCCGTCCGGGCTGAGGCCCGCGGCGCTGGTGGTGGTCGCGGAAAAGATCAGGGGCGACGCGAAAGAGACCCTGGGTTATTTCCAGGACCAGGGCGTGACTATCAAGGTGATCTCCGGCGACAACCCGGCTACGGTAGGCGCGGTAGCCACGCGCGCCGGGGTCCCGGACGTCGGCACGCCGGTAGACGCGCGGGGCCTTCCCGAGGACCCCGAGGAGCTGGCCGAGGTCGTGGAGAAGACGACGGTCTTCGGCCGTGTCACCCCCGTGCAGAAGGAGGCCATGGTGATGGCCCTGCAGTCGAAGGGCCACGTCGTGGCGATGACCGGCGACGGGGTCAACGACGTGCTCGCCCTCAAGAAAGCGGACATCGGCATCGCGATGGGCTCGGGGTCCCCCGCCACCAGGGCGGTCGCCGAACTTGTGCTGGTAGACGGGAGGTTCCAGACCCTCCCCGGCGTGGTGGCCGAGGGGCGCCGCGTGATGGGGAACATGGAGCGGGTCGCGAACCTGTTCCTGACCAAGACCGTCTACGCCACCATCCTGTCCATCGCCATCGGGCTGGCCGGCTGGACTTTCATATTCCTGCCGCGCCACCTGACCCTCATCAGCGCACTGACCATCGGCATCCCCGCCTTCGTCCTGTCGTTCGCTCCCAACAAGCAGCGCTACCGGCCGGGGTTCGTCAAACGGGTGATGCGGTTCGTCATCCCGGCCGGCCTCGTGGCTGCGGCCGCCGGGTTCACCGCCGCCGCGCTGGCCCATGTCTACGGGTACATCAACCTCGCGGAGGCGCGCACCATGGCCACCCTCGCGGTTGCGACAGTCGGCTTCATGGTCCTCATAATCCAGGCCCAGCCTTTCAACTGGTGGCGGGCCCTGCTCGTGATGTCGATGATCACCGCTTTCGCGATAATGATCTCCGTTCCGTATTTCCAGGCCTTCTTCGCGCTCGACCTCCCCGACCTCAAGGTGATAGCCCAGACACTGGTGGTCGCGGGCGCCGCGGTCGTCGGGCTCGAGCTGCTCTGGCGGTACACCGGATCGCGCAGGCACCGGCTGGAAGCCCGCGGCGTGGAATGAGACACCTGACCGGGCGATGCGACCGGATATCGATCGAGGCCGGTCAGCGCTTCAGGGCGGAGTCCGCTCTCCTCAGCGCTGTTTTCAGCGACCGGAAGGTCATGGTGTTGACGACGTCCGACTTCTCGAGGCCTCCCCGGCGGGCCTGGTTGATGCCGTAGCGCATGAACTCGAGGCCGCCGGCGTGGTGGGCGTCGCTCGCGATAGAGACCTTGACCCCGTGCTGGCGCGCGGACGCGCAGTCCAGGTCGTCGATGTCCAGCCGGTCTGGCGAGCAGTTCAGCTCCAGCCACGTGCCCGAGCGCGCCGCGGCCACTATCACGTCGTCCATGTTGACCTGGTAGGGGGGCTTGCTGTTTATCTTCCTGCCGGTGGGGTGGGCCAGGCAGTGCACGAGCGGGTTCTCGACCGCCCTCACTATCCGCCTCGTCATCCGGGGCCTCGGCATGTCCACGTTGGAGTGGACCGCCGCTATCACCAGGTCCGCCTTCGCCAGCACCTCGTCGTCGACGTCCAGAGCGCCGTCGTCGAGGATATCGACCTCCGCCCCGCGCAGGACGTGGATGGCGGGGTTGCTCTCGTCGAGCCTGTCCACCTCCGCCCACCGCTCCAGCAGCCGCCTCTGGTCCAGCCCGCCTTCGACCCGCCTGGTGTGGTCGGTGATGGCCACGAACGAGTATCCCCTGCGCCGCGCGGCGTCGACCATCGCCGCCATGGTGTCTCTTCCGTCGGTCGCGTCGGTGTGGGCGTGCAGGTCGCCCCTGATGTCTTCGAGCCTGACCAGTACGGGGAGCCGGCCCTCGAGCGCGAGCCTTATCTCGCCCCTGTTCTCGCGCAGCTCCGGGGGTATCCACGGCAGGTCGAGTGCCGCGTAGACCTCCTCCTCGGTCTTGCCGGCGATGCGTTCGTCGTCGCGGAAGACGCCGTACTCGTTGAGCTTGAGGCCTTTCCTGATGGCCTTGCCGCGCAGCGCGACGCTGTGGGCTTTGGACCCGGTGAAGTACTGGAGGGCCGCGCCGAACGACGCGTCATCCACGACCCTCACGTCGACCTGCAGCGCCGGCCCGATGACGACCGAGGATTTCGTCGGACCCCTGGCGATCACTCTGGTGACATCGGGGTAAGAAACGAACCTGTCCATCGCCGCGCCCGGGTCGTCGCAGGTGACGAGGATGTCGAGATCCCCCACGGTCTCCATCAGCCGGCGGAAACTGCCCGCCGCCTCGATCCGCCGCAGCCCGGGGAGGCCCCGCATGTACTCCAGTATCTTTTCCGCCCATGCCTCCGCCTCGGACCACAGCATCCGCCTGCCCAGGCCCTTGATGGCGAACACCCCTTCGAGGATGTTGGCCTCCGTCTTGGGCCCGAAACCTTTCAGTCCCTGGATCTTCCCCTGACGCGCCGCCTCACCGAGGCTCTCCAGGTCCGACACCCCCAGCTCGAGGAAGAGCGTGTGCGCCTTGCGCGGCCCGACCCCCGCCACCCTGATGACCTCGAGCAGGCCGGTGGGGAGCTGGCCTTCGAGGTCGCGCCTCAGCGGCAGGTCGCCGGTGTCGAGGATGGTCTGGATCTTGCCCGACAGGTCTTCCCCCACCCCGGGCAGGTCCTCGAGCTTCGTATCGGGGTCGGCGGCTATTGTATGCAGCGGTGTCGAGAGGTCCCGCACCACCCGCGCGGCGTTGCGATAAGCGCGAACCCTGTAGAAGTTCGCTCCGGTGATCTCGAGGAGGTCGGCCACCTCGTCGAATATCCTGGCGACCTCGATGTTCTCAACGGCCATGTGGCTCTCTCCGGGCTGAGGTGGGCTCACTGAGCATTTCAAGGCGGCGCGGCGCATCCCTTCAAGCCGACGAGCCGGTTGCGGTAGACTAAACGGCGGTACTCCGGACCCTGACGACGAATCGACCGGTCGCTGTAGGGATGGCATCCGGGAGGGAGAATCAGGTGGCATGAAGATCGACGACATAGTACTGATCGAGCCCGCGTCGCCGGGCTTCCACGTGTTCTCGAGGTACAAGCTGCCGCGCCTCGGACTGCCGCTGCTCGGCGCCCTCATCCGGGACGAGCTCGGGGTGAGGCCCAGGGTCTATTTCGAGGAGATCGAGAAGATCGACTGGTCCGTGGTGGGCAAGGCCGACCTGGTCGGGATATCGACTATCACGCTCACCGCCCCCGGGGCTTACGCCCTGGTCAAGCGGATAAAGAGGATGCGCGACATACCGGTTGTGATGGGCGGGGCCCACGTCTCCTTCATGGCGGACGAGGCGCTGGACGTGGGGGCCGACTACGTCGTGCGGTGCGAGGGGGATGAGACGTTCATCGAGCTGTTGCGCGCCCTGCGCGACGGCGGGTCGGGGCTGGACGAGATCGCCGGGCTGTCCTACAAAGCGGAAGACGGCCATCGGCACAACCCGGACCGACCGCCCGTGGACGACCTGACGAAGCTCCCCTGGCCGGACCTCTCGCTCGTCGAGGGCTTCGAGAAGTCCAAGATAATCCCGGTCCTCACGTCCCGAGGCTGCCCGTTCAACTGCAACTTCTGCTCCGTAACCGAGATGTTCGGGCGCAGGTACCGCTTCAGGGAGACCGCCGACGTGCTGGCCGAGCTGGAGACCCTTTACGCGAAAAAGCCGAGGGGCATCTTCTTTTTCTACGACGACAACTTCACGGCGTCACCCGCCCACACCAAGGAGCTGCTGCGCGGGATGAAGGAGCGCGGCATCACGCCCCGGTGGACGGCGCAGGCGCGCGTCGACGTGGTCAGGGACCCCGAGCTGATGCAGCTCATGAAGGACACCGGCTGCGTCTTCCTCTATCTCGGTCTCGAGTCGATCAACCCCGCGACCCTGGAGGCGTTCCACAAGTCCCAGACGGTCGAGGACATCGTCGAGGCGGTCAGGGTCATCCACCAGTACGGGATAAAGGTGCACGGCATGTTCGTGCTCGGGTCGGACGAGGACGACAGGGAGACCATCAGGGACACGGTGCGGTTCGCGAGGAGGACCGGGATAGACACCGTGCAGTTCCTGGTGCTCACGCCGATGCCCGGCACCGAGGTCTACGACGACCTGGTCCGCGAGGACCGCATCTTCGTGCACGACTGGAGCAAGTTCAGCGGCCACCACGTGGTGTATTACCCCAAGAAGATGTCGGCCTACCAGTTGCAGAGAGAAGCCTCGGTTCGCGCCATGCGCAAGTTCTACTCGCTGTGGCAGTCGTGGAAGCTGGGCATGAGGTTCCAGTGGAAAGACATGGCTCGCAGACTGTACGGGCACCGGGTCGTCGTGAAGTGGAAGTCGCGAAACAAGGACTTCACCGCAGACCTGAGGCGCCGCTACAAGGAAGACCTCTCCGACCTCAGGCGCCGCTACAAGGAAGAGGTCGCGAAGCGCAAAGGCAAGTCCATCAAG
>Ga0209745_1000535_pt1 | contig 23263 bp, 16 predicted proteins | sample BarGraNGADG00312_FD_184495 | JGI IMG/M metagenome (GOLD analysis project Ga0209745, IMG submission 184495) | Arctic peat soil microbial communities from Barrow, Alaska - Barrow Graham LP Ref core NGADG0004-312 (SPAdes) (version 2) | ecosystem: Environmental > Terrestrial > Soil > Wetlands > Peat...
CTGGCAGCGAGCTGACGTCCGTCAGCTGTCCGCTGCCCGCTGCCTGCTGCCCGCTGTCGGCTGCCTGCTACTGAAGCGTGAAATTCACCGTCACCGTCATGATGATCGGGACCGGGTTGCCGTTGAGCCGCGTCGGCGTGAACTCCCACTGGCGCACCGCGTCGATCGCCGCCTGGTCGAGGAGGGGAATCGAGCGGCGGATGCGTGCGTCTGCAACCTTGCCGTCCGGGCCGATAAGCACATCGCAGATCACGACGCCCTGCACGCGGGCCTTCTGCGCGACGTCCGGGTAGACCGCCCTCACGTCAACGGTCTTGTTCGGCGGCCGGATCTCCCCACCGACACGCACCGCTGCCGGCGGCCAATTGGTCGCGCTACCGTACTGAGCGGGCGGCATCGCCTCACCGCGCGCCGCGGCGTTGTCCCTGACCGGCGTGGCGGTACCTGTCGTGGCCGGCGCACTGTCCAGCGTGAAATTCACCGTCACAGTCATCTTGACCGGCATCGGTTCGCCATTGAGGAGCGCCGGCTCGAACCGCCAGTGCAGCACCGCGTTGATCGCCGACGCGATCAGCGCCTCGTGGCCGCGCAGCGCCCACGCGTCAATCACGTCGCCGGAGGGGCCCATGATCGCCTCGATGATCTGAACGCCCTGGATGCGTGCCTGCTGGGCCTCCGGAGGGTAGAACGGCTTGAAGTCGGCGACCTTGCGCGGAGGCCTGATGTTCCCGCCGACCGACGTGGGCAGGGCACCGTTCGGCAGCTCCCCGGCGAAGCTGAATCCGATGTAGGTCGCCCATGCCGCCGGCGCCGGACCGAAAACCCACTGACGCGCCGCGTCCAGTGCGGCTGCCTCGGATCCACCGTTCGCAGACACGACTTGCGCGTCGGTCACGACGCCTCCCGGATCGACTGAGACCTTCACGACGACCGCGCCTGTCTGCCCCGTCGGTGACGGGTCGATTCGCGTGACGACGCGAGGGGTCGAGGAGAACGACATGGACCCTGTCATGGCGCCCTGCGGACCGCCCCCGGCCACTGCGCTGCCAGGAGCCTGCCCAGCCACGTGGACGGTCTCCGTGAGCGTGGGCGCCGGTCTCGCGACCGGGCTCCCTCCGACGAGGCCGCCGCCAATTCCGTTACCCGTCGAAAAATGCATGACGCCGCCGGGTACGCTGCCCGCAACGCCGCCGGTCACACCGCCTCCGACGCCGCCCGCCACACCCTGGCCCTGCGCCCCCTGGGCAATCATCGCGTTCTCGAGACTCTTGCGCAGCAGGGCTAGCGTCATGTTCTCGGCCTTCAACGCGGCCTGGAACTGCTCGTCGGTTTCGAACTTGTTGGCTCTCTTGATGTTCTCCACGATCTGGGCGAACTGCTCATCACTGAGGTTCTGCCCAGGTGCGATCCCCACACCCCCGCCCACGCCACCCGACGACACTCCCCCGGTGACGCCCGGCCCAGTGCCGCTCCCAACGCCGCCGCTTATCCCGGTCGCCACGCCAGGCCGCACGGCGCCGGCCACACCGCCGGACACGCCGCCCGCCACACCGCCGGCGACGCCCCCGGCCACGGCTCCAGCGGCGCGCTGCACGACGATGGCGTGCGGTCCCGTCACTCGGTAGGTCAAGCCGACCGGGCGCAGGACCATGCCGAGGACCTGTTCGATCGTGACGCCCTCGACAGCGAACCCGTCGATGGGAGTGCTCAGGCTCTGCCGCAAGTCACCTTCTGTCGTCAGCGTGAGTCCCGCCGCCTGGCTGAGAAATCCGAGCGCCTGTTGGACGGGGATTCCGGCCGTGAACTTGAACGTCAACGGTGTCGTCGAGTCGAGTTGCGGCGCGGTCTGCACGCCGGGCGTGCGCGCGCCCGACTGCTGTAGCGGGAACGCGGACGTCACGAGGCGGCCGCCGATGAACACCACGACGGCCATGATCACGAGCGATGCGACGAGACGGGCCCTGGACATGGAAACCTCCTTGACCAACAGCGCAACCCGCTGGCGCAGGTGCGCGCGCTTCAGAAACAGGGATGCCGGGGTGAGGATGAGCCGGGGAGCCGGCCTGGCCAGGCGCAACAGCGCCTCGAGGTACGGTTGCCGCGCACCGAGCCGGCGGACCGCCTCACGATCGACCACTTGTTCGCGGGCGAGCTGAATCTGATTGATCAGCCACCAGATGGCCGGGTGGAACCACAGCACGGCGCGGACGATTTCATCGAACCCGTTCCGCACCCAGTCCGCCCGGCTCACGTGCAGCAGTTCGTGGCAGGCGATCGCCGTCTGCTCCTGTTCCGGGAACGACTCGAAGTTGCTAGGCACCATCACAACTGGCCACAGCACGCCGCAGGTCACCGGCCGGCTCGTCGTCGCCGACACGAGGAACTCGGCGTCGGTCTCGGCGAGCGTGGCGGCCCTGTCGATCGAGTGTGGGCGCGGCCACAAGCGCGAGGAGGCTCGACGAAGGCGGGACACCGTGACGAGCCCGAGGCCGAGCCAGCCAAGACGCAGCACGATGCCCGCCGCGATCACGTTACGCACCACTGTCGGCGACGGCCATGTCCACCCAGCACTCGTCGGCGCGGCCGCGACCGGCGTTGCGGGCACGGGCACACCGGTGGCCGACGTCGTCCCCTGGACTTCTACGCTGGCGCCAATCGCCCGCAGGGGCGACCGGCCGGTCGCCCCTACGGCAACGACTGGCGTGGCCCACGGCTGCAGCAACGGCAGCAGCAGGCAGGCAACGAGCACCCCGCGCCAGAAGATCATCCGCGTGCGCGGAGACCAGAGCCCAAGCAAGCGCGGCAGCGGCGCGGCGACGAGGACGATGACGCCGGCCTGGATCACCCAGGCCAGGAGGTTGGCCGAACTCAGGACGTCCATCACTCAGCCTCGCGGATGAGGCGCTCCAGCTCTTCGAGTTCCTGCGGGGACAACCGACGGTCCTCGACCAGGTGCACGAGAAGCGGCTGCGCGGACCCGTTGAACACGCGATCGACGAACTCGCGGACCATCGACCGGACGACCTGGCGCTCGGGACGCGTCGGCCGGTAGACGAACGCCCGGTTCTCCCGGTGTGTCTTGACGTGCCCCTTCTTCTCCAGCACCCGCATCATCGTCATCACCGTGGTGTAGGCGATCTTGCGGCGCTCGAGCAGCGTCTCGTAGACGTCTCGCACCGTCGCCTCGCCTTTGTGCCAGACGATCTTCATCAGCTCAAGTTCCTGGGGCGTCAGCGTCACGCTGGTTGGTCTCATATACTAACAAATTAGTACTGTTGAATTCACATGTCAAGGAGAAAATTCGCAAGACAGGCCTGGCCCCAATTCGCCACCTCGCGCCCCGAGCCTTTCCGCCGTCCGCTCTCCGCCTTTCCGCCTGCCGCCCTCCGCAGTCCGCCTGCCGCCTTTCCGCCTTTCCACCTGCCGCCTTGAGCCCCGAGCCTGTCCCCTGATACAGTCCCCGCGCAGGAGGTCTGCCGTGACACATGCATTCATCCGTCGAACGTTCCTCGTCCTGATCGTTGGATGCTCACTGGGGGCCACAAGTTCCGGTCAGAGTCAGCCGGCCTGGATGGAACTCGCCCGAACCCCGCCCATGGGCTGGAACAGCTGGAACAAGTTCGGCTGCAACGTCAGCGACACGCTCATTCGCGAAGTCGCCGACACGGTGGTCTCGTCCGGCATGAAGGACGCCGGCTATCAATACGTCGTCATCGACGACTGCTGGCAGGTGTCGCGCGACCAGAACGGGACCATCGTCCCGGACGCGCAGCGGTTTCCTTCGGGGATGAAGGCCCTGGCCGACTACGTCCACTCGAAGGGTCTCAAGTTCGGCGTGTACTCCGACGCGGGCTCGAAAACCTGCGAGGGCCGCCCGGGCAGTAACGGGTACGAGGTCGAAGACGCCCGTCAATACGCGGCCTGGGGCGTGGACTACCTGAAGTACGACTGGTGCAACACCGACGGCGTGGACCCGAAGATCGCCTACCCGACGATGAGGGATGCCGTGAAGGCGACGGGCCGACCGATCGTGTTCAGCATGTGCGAGTGGGGACGCAACCAGCCGTGGACATGGGCGCGAGGAATTGCGCACCTCTGGCGGACCACCGGCGACATCCAGGACCGATGGGCGAGCTTCACGCGCCTGCTCGATCAGCAGGTCGGCCTCGAGAAGTACGCCGGTCCCGGCGGCTGGAACGATCCCGACATGCTGGAAGTCGGCAACGGCGGCATGAAGATCCACGAGTATCGCGCGCACTTCAGCCTGTGGTGCCTGCTGTCGGCTCCACTGATGGCCGGCAACGACATCCGCAGCATGACGCCTGAGATTCGAGACATCCTGACCCACAAGGAGGTCATCGCGGTCGACCAGGACCCGCTCCAGCAGGGACGCCGCGTGCGGAAGAACGGCGACCTCGAAGTGTGGGCGAAGAAGCTAACGGGCGACGCCTGGGCGCTGGTGCTCTTCAATCGTGGTGAGACGGCTGCGCAGATCGCGCTGTCCTGGCAAGAGCTCGGTCTCTCGTTCGACGCCGAACCCGCCGTCCGCGATCTGTGGGCGAAGAAGGACCTGGGGAAGATCAAGGGCACCTTCGTCGCCAGCGTCCCGCCACACGACGTGATCATGGTGAAAGTGACACCCTGACGGTAGAATCTCGAAGCCCCTGTTCTCTGCTGCATTCCGAGGTACTCGCATGCGCCGATTCCTGATCGTCCTTGCTCTCTGCGCGACCTGCACCTGGCTGGTTCGCGCCCAGCAACCGCAGACCACACCGACAACCCCGCCGACGCCTCCGGTGAAGGCCGCGCAGGCGACACCTACGAAGCCGGCGGCCGCCAAGCCGACACCGTTCACGCTGACGATCGACAACATCATGCGCGGTCAGAAGCTGATCGGGTCCGCGCCAACGTCGGTCCGGTGGGCGCCGGACTCGTCGAAGATCTACTTCTCCTGGCAGAAGCCCAACGAAGACCGCGCCAACACCTATTCGGTCAGTCGTGACGGCACCGATCTCAAGCAGCTGACCACTGAGGACGTGCGGCTGATTCCCGCTACGCCAAGCGGCCGTCTCGATCGGATCCGGAAGAAGCTGGTCGCCGCCGAAGGCGGCAACATCGTCATCTACGACCTGGGCACCAACGCGCGGCGCCTGCTCATGAAAACGGCGAGCATCGAATCGAACCCGAGGTGGGCACGCAATGACACCGCCGTCACGTTCATGCGTGACGGGAACCTGTTCATGCTGTCGCTCGACGGGTCGGCCAACTCACCGACGGAAGTGCAGCTGACCGATGTGGCGACAGTCGCATCGGACGGCGGCGCGGGCGCCGGCGGCTCGCGCGGTGCGATGGGTGGTGCCGCGGCGACGGGACAGCGCGGCGGAGGCCAAGGCGGTGGTGCCCAGGCACAGGGCGGACAGGCCGCCCGCGGGAGCAGCGGCAGCGATCAGGGCCTGACCGAATCGCAGCGCATCCTGCGCCAGGAAGAACTGAAGTTGATCGAGCACCTCAAGCGCGAGACGGAGCAGCGGCAGCAGGGCGCCCGCGGTGCCCTGGCAATGCTGGGCGGGGGCCAGCGCGGCGGCCGCGGCGGACAGGGAGGAGCCGGTGGTCCGGCCGCGGAGCCGATCGCCCGTTTCCAGCCGGGCCCCCGGCAGTCGGTCACCGACATGCTGCTCTCGTCTGACGAGAACCACGTCTTCATCGCCGTGACCGAGCGGCCGGAAGTGACGGGCCGCAACCAGGACGTGCCGAACTACGTCACCGAATCGGCATATCCAGAGATGGTCAACGGCCGGACGAACGTCGGCGACTCGCAGTCGCGCCGCCTGCTCGCCGTCCTCGACCTCAAGCAGACCAAGACGCTCTGGGCCGACGCGTCGGCGTTCGCCGGTAACGAAAAGACCGCCAAGCCGACCGACACGGCGGTTCCGCGCATCGTCGACTGGAGCTTGCCGGAGTGCCCGGACGACGGCGGCCGGTGCGTCGCGACGGCCCGCTCCAAGGACAATCACGACCGCTGGTTCGTGACCGTCGATCCCGCCACGGGCAAGGCCACGTCGATCGACAACCTGCACGACGACGCCTGGATCCGTGAAGGCGTGGTCTCGACCGGCACGGGCGGAGGTGGGTTCGGTGGTGGCGGGTTCGGCGGCGGCGGTGTCACCTGGCTTCCCGACAACAAGCGCTTCCTGTTCCTCGCTGAACGCGACGGCTGGATGCACCTCTATTCACTCGACGTGACAGCCGCCATGCCGGCGCCGAAGGCGCTGACAACCGGGAAGTGGGAGATTTCGAACGCGCGATTGTCGAACGACCGCACGAAGGTGTACTTCACGGCGAGCGAGGTTCACCTGGGCGAGCACCACTTCTACACGGTCCCGGTGGACGGCGGTTCGTTCACCCGCGTCACCACCATGACGGGCGGCAACGAGGCGACCGTGTCCCCCGACGAGAAGACGCTGGCGCTTCTCTACTCGACCATCAACCGGCCGCCCGAACTGTTCGTGATGCCGTTCACGACGGGCGCCACGGCCAAAAAGGTGACGACGACGCCGACCGACGAGTGGATGGCGTTCAAGTGGATCGAGCCGAAGGTCATCACCTACAAGGCGCGTGACGGTGGCATGGTCTACGCGAGGCTCTACACGCCGGAAATGGTCGGCGCGAAGCGCAACCCGAAGCGTCCCGCCGTGGTCTTCGTTCACGGGGCGGGCTACCTGCAGTTCGCGCACAAGTACTGGTCGCAGAACTACTACCGCGAACACATGTTCAACCACCTGCTGGCCGCGCGCGGCTACGTGGTGCTCGCGCCTGACTACAGGGCCAGCTCGGGCTACGGGCGCGACTGGCGCACGGGCATCTACGAGCACATGGGCGGCAAGGATCTGGACGACGCGGTGGACGGCGCGAAGTTCCTGGTGGCGACCGAGAGGGTGGATTCGAAGCGGATCGGCGTCTACGGCGGAAGCTACGGCGGGTTCCTCACGCTGATGGCGCTCTTCACGACGCCCGACGTGTTTGCCGCCGGTGCCGCGCTGCGGCCCGTCACCGACTGGGCGCACTACAACCACAGCTACACCGCGCCGATCCTCGGCCTCCCGCAGACCAACCTCGAGGCCTACAAGCGCAGCTCACCGATCTACTTCGCCGAGGGGCTGAAGAATCAACTGCTCATCCTCCACGGGATGGTGGACACGAACGTGTTCTACCAGGACACGGTGCGGCTGATGCAGCGGCTGATCGAGCTTCGGAAGGAGACCTGGTCCGTGGCGCCGTACCCGGTCGAAGACCACAGCTTCACCGAGGAAACCAGCTGGGCCGACGAGTACAAGCGGATCCTGAGGCTGTTCGAGGAGTACTTGAAGAAGTAACCAGATAGCAGACAGCGGGCAGCTGACAGCTGACCGCTACTTCGCCTGCTTCGCGATCACCAACGCCTTGATCGTGTTGTACGTCGCCTGCGGCACGATCTTCGTCGCCAGTTCGTTCTTCGCCTTGTACGGCCGGCCATCGATGATCTTCTGCGCGTAGGCCTCGCCGATGCCGGGGAGCGTGTGGGTGCTCGCGCACTTCGAGGATGGCAGGGGCGCTGGCTACGAACGCGCGGCGGGAGAGGGGCGCGTCTTCATCCTTGGCACGTTCGCAGGCGAGCGAAATGCCCAGGAACCGGTGCCCATGAACCCGCTCGGCGATGCGCTGGCGGAGCGGCACGGCGCAGCATGGCCGCAGGTCGCAAGCCGCCAGTCGCAAGCCGGCCAGTCAGCTGAGCCGGCGCAGGATGAAGCACTTGAGGTAGTAGCTCTCTGGGACGCCCAGCAGCACGGGGTGATCGCGCGCCTGCATGCGTTTTTCCACCACGTCCACGTGCACGAGCGCGTCGGTGGCCGCTTCGCGGATCACCTGCCCGAACGTCGCCTCGTCCACGTTGTAGGAACAACTGCAGGTGACGAGGAACCCGCCTGGCTTCAGCAGGCGGAGCGCCCGCAGGTTGATATCGCGATAGCCGGACAGCGCCTTCGGCACCGACGCCTTGTTCTTGGCAAATGCGGGCGGATCCAGGACGATCGTATCGAAGCGGCCCGCTTCGCGTTCCAGTCGCCGCAACTCGTCGAACACGTTCGCCTCGCGCACCTGGATCTGCGGCAGGCGATTGCGCGCCGCGTTTGCGGCGATGCGCGCCACGGCGTCGGCAGAGATGTCGATGGCCGTCACCTCGTCGCACGACGAGGCCAGCCGCATGGCGAAGCCGCCGTTGTAGCTGAAGCAGTCGAGCACCCGGCCGCGCGCGTACTGGGCGGCCGCCACGCGGTTCTCGCGCTGGTCCAGGAACAGGCCGGTCTTCTGCCCCTTCCACGGATCCACGTCGTACTCGATCGGCCCCTCGCGGACGGTGATCGAGGCGGGCACCTCGCCGTGCAGCACCTCGACGCGCTGATCGAGCCCCTCGAGCGCCCGCACTTTTGCGTCGTTACGCGCGAGGATGCCGCGCGGGGCCAGCAGCTCCACCAGCAGCCCGGTGATCGTCGGCAGCAACCGCTCGACTCCCTGTGACAACGACTGCACCACGAGGTAGTCGCCGTAGCGATCGACGATCAGCGAGGGAAGCAGGTCGCCCTCGGCATGAACCAGGCGGCAGGCGGACGCATCGATCTTCAATGTCTCGCGGAACCCGATCGCGCTGACGAGGCGGCGACGCCAGAGGGCCGCATCCGCCGGCTCCGCGCCGTGCGACAGCAGGCGCAGCGTAATCTGCGACCGGTCGCTGTAGAGCGCTTGGCCGATTGCGCGGCCTCGGGTCCCCAGAACGGTCACCGTGTCGCCAGGATCTGCCTCCACGTCGAGCACGTCACTCTTGTAGATCCAGAGATGGCCCGCCTGGATTCGCTCCTCCGCACGGCCCGACACGGCGACTGATGGCTGCATGGCGTTAGCTTACCGCGAAGCCTCCCTGGACGCCGGCATGAATTCCAACCACCAAGATCACCAAGGACACGGAGGGCGAGGCCCTTCCGACGGTGCCGGCGTCGGCCGGGGTCTTTCCGACGTCCTTTGTGTGCTCTGTGTGCTTTGTGGTTGTCGGTCGGGCAGCGCGCCCGGTCGCAAGTTCTCGCGATCGCGGGTACAATTCACTCATGCGCGTTGCCATCGGATCCGATCACGCAGGCTACCTGCTGAAGGAAACGCTCAAGGCGGGCCTGATCGAGGCGGGCGTTGCCCTTGACGATGCGGGGACCAACGGGGACGCGTCGGTGGACTATCCCGACTATGCCGAGGCGGTGGCCCGGCTGGTCGTCTCGGGCGCGTGCGACCGCGGCATCCTCATCTGCGGCACCGGGATCGGGATGGCCATGGCCGCCAACAAGGTGGACGGCATTCGCGCCGCGGCGGCCGGCGACCTCGAATCGGCCCGGCTCTGCCGCGAGCACAACGACGCCAACGTGCTCACGCTCGGCGCCCGGCTGACGCCCCCGGACCTCGCCATGGCGATCGTGCGCCTCTTCCTCGAGACGCCGTTCGCCGGCGGCCGCCACCAGCGGCGCGTGGACAAGATCATGGCGCTTCAGGGTTCGCACGCGGATGTCCCACGGTAAGTCGGTTCCTGCGGTCCGCAGCCTGTCCGCGATCGTGGACCGCGTGTTTGCCGAAGACGGCGCGCTGGCCCGGGCGGTGCCCGAGTTCGAGTCGCGTCCTGGCCAGCGGGCGATGGCCGCCGCCGTCGCCGACGCCATCGAAGACGGCCACGTCCTGCTGGCCGAAGCTGGAACGGGCACCGGCAAGACGATCGCCTACCTCGTCCCCGCGATCCTGAGCGGCCGCCGCGTCCTGGTCTCGACCGGGACCAAAACCCTCCAGGAACAGATCTTCTCGAAGGACCTGCCGGTCCTGCAGGAGGCGCTCGGCGTGCCCTTCAAGGCCACCTGCATGAAGGGCCGGGGCAACTACCTGTGCCGCCACCGGTTCGATCTGTTCCGCGACAACCCGATGTCGATGGCGTTCGCCGACACGGAAACGGTCGCGGCCATCGCCGATTGGGCGGAACGGACTGACACGGGCGACCGGGCCGAACTCGAGGACCTGCCCGAGGACCTGTCGTTCTGGTCCGAGATGGCGGCCACGTCCGAGAACTGCGTCGGGACGGAGTGCCCGCGCTACAAGGACTGCTTCATCACGCGCATGCGGCAGCGCGCCGCCGAGTCGGACATTGTCATCGTCAATCACCACCTGCTGTGCGCGGACGCTTCCGTCAGGCAGAACGCCTATGGCGAGGTGATCCCCGAGTGCCACGTGGCGGTGATCGACGAAGCGCACCAGCTCGAGGACGTCGCGACGCAGTACTTCGGGATGACGGTGAGCACCTACCGGGTCGAGGACCTGGTGCGGGACGTCGAGCGGGTGGTCGCGAGCGGGGCGTACAAGGACGACCCGGTCGAGATGCGGCGTGCCAGCGACCGCGTGCGCGACAGGACCATGCTGTTCTTCCACGCGTTGCGCGAGCTGGCGTCCTCAGGCGGCGGGCGATACGTTTTGCAGGGCGGGTCGTCGTCGCCCGATCGCCAGCGCGTCACCGCCGACTTGCTCGGTGGCGTGCAACCGGCGGGCGTTGCGCTGATCGAGGCGCTCGACGGGCTGCAGGGCGTGGCGGCGCTCACCAGGGACCCGAGTGAAGACGTGGCCGCGGTAGGACGACGCGCCGGAGAGATGCGCGACGAACTGCGATTCCTGCTGCGTGCCGGCGACCCGGACTACGTCTACTACCTCGAGGCCCGCGGGCGCGGCGTCTTTCTTCGGGCGTCGCCGATCGATGTCTCGACCATGGTGCGCGAACTCCTGCTCGACCGGATGCAGGCCACGGTTCTCACTTCCGCAACCCTCAGCGTCGCCGGGTCGTTCGAGTACGTGCGCAGCCGCCTCGGGGTACGTGAAGCCAGCGAGGTGAGGCTGCCGTCTGAGTTCAGGTACTCGGAGCAGGCGATCCTCTACCTGCCGCCCGCGATGCCCGATCCGCGGTCGCCGCTGTTCCCGAAGGCCGCCAGCCGCGAGATCCTGGAGATCCTGAAGCGAACCGAGGGGCGTGCGTTCGTGCTCTTCACCAGCTACTCGGTGCTGCGCGAGGTCGAGCGTCAGCTCGCGTCGGCGCTCGATTACCCGGTGCTCGTCCAGGGCAGCGCGCCCCGCTCGGTCCTGTTGACGCAGTTCCGGTCGCTCGGCAACGCGGTGCTGCTCGCGACGTCGAGTTTCTGGCAGGGCGTGGACGTCGTCGGCGAAGCGCTGAGCTGCGTCATCGTGGACAAGCTGCCGTTTGCGTCCCCCACTGAGCCCATTACCGCGGCGAGAATCGACGCGATCACTGCCCGCGGCGAGAACGCGTTCGAGCGGTACCAGCTCCCGCTCGCCATCCTGACGCTCGAGCAGGGCCTCGGCCGACTGATCCGTCATCGCCGCGATCGCGGGGTCCTGGCGGTGCTCGATCCGCGGATCCGGTCGAAAGGCTACGGCGCGCGTTTCCTCGACGCGCTCCCCCCGGCGCCGGTTGTCTCCCGGCTCGACGATATCGCCCGTTTCTTCGCGCGCTGACCGTCTCCAACCGGCTGAGCAGCCCGGCTTTAGGCCGCGCCGCTTGCCCCAGGCGTCTTTCCCGCTTGCTACGCTTTCGACGGGATTTCGGTGTAGACTAGAACTCGACGGTTCCGCCGACCGCCGTACTATTTTTTCATCTCTACCTGACGGAGGATTCTGATGCTTCCCGTTCTTTCCGGCCCTCGCGTGCTGCTCGTGGCCTGTGCAGTGTTCGTGGCCGTCGCTATGACGTCGCCCGCGACCGCTCAGTCGACCGGGATGGTCAAGGGTAAGGTTTTCGACGGCAAGGGTCAGCCGATTGAGGCTGCGAAGGTCACCATCGAATTCAAGGATGGCATCTCGCGCGTCTACACGGTCAAATCGAACAAGAAGGGCGAATACACGCAGATCGGCCTGCCGCCTGGCAACTACAAGGTGACGGCCGAAAAGGAAAAGGTCGGCGCCCAGTCGTACGACTGCCGCGTGAAACTCGGTGATACCGCCGAGGTCAACTTCCAGCTCGCGCCTGGCACGTCCGGGCCGACCAAGGAAGACGCCGCCAAGGTGGCAGCGATCAAGAAGTTGTTCGACGAGGGCGTGGCCGCGAGCCGTTCGGGCGACAACGACACCGCGCTGGCGAAGTTCACCGAGGCGGCCAACGTGATGCCGACCTGTTACGACTGCTACTACAACATAGGCTTCGCTCACGCCCAGAAGAAGGACTACGACAAGGCCGAAGAGGCGTTCAAGAAGTCGATCGAGCTGAAGGCCGACTACCCCGAGGCGTACAACGGCCTGGCACAGATCTACAACGCGCAGAAGAAGTTCGACGAGGCGCAGGCGGCCAGCCAGAAGGCGGCAGCACTGGCGACGGCCGGCGGCGCGGCGGCGAGCGGCAGCGGCGTGGACGCGCTCTACAACCAGGGCGTCATCGCGTGGAACGCGGGCAAGGCCGAAGACGCGAAGAAGGCGTTCGAGGAGGCGCTCAAGGCAGACCCGAAGCACGCCAACTCGCACTACCAGCTGGCAATGTGCCAGATCAACCTCGGCAAGCTGCCCGAGGCGGTGGCCGAGTTCGAGTTGTACATGCAGCTCGCGCCCGACGGCCAGTACGCAGCCCAGGTGAAGGCAATGCTGGTGCAGCTCAAGAAGTAACGAGGGATCTGGGACGGAGGGCCAGGGGCCAGAGAATGACGGTCAACTGGTCAGTCATCAGGATCCTAGTCAGTGTCGAGGTCGCCGGTTGTCGGTCGCAACCGGCGGCCTTTTCCTTTCTCTGCCCGTGACACTCGAAGCCGCTCTCGCCCTTCGCCTTGCCGACGTGCGCGACCGGATGGCGCGTGCCGCACTGCGCGCCGGCCGTGAGGCCGACGACGTGCGCCTCGTGGCCGTCTCCAAGACGTACCCGATCGAACACGTGCGGGCCGCGGCGGCGGCGGGGCAACGGGACTTCGGCGAGAACCGGGTGCAGGAGGCGCTCCAGAAGATCGCGTCGGCGCAGGACCTCGACGTGCGCTGGCACCTGATCGGGCACCTGCAGTCGAACAAGGCCAGGAAAGCCGCGGTCTCGTTCGCGTGCGTCCACTCGATCGACCGCCTCGATCTGCTCGAGGCGGTGGACCGCGCAGCCGCCGACGCAGGCACGTCCCCGGAAGTCCTCGTCCAGGTTGACCTGGCGGCCGAACCCACCAAGCACGGGGCGACGCTGGATCTGGTGCGCGCGGTCGTGGAGCGGGCCGCGCGGAGCCGCGCCGTCCGGCTGGCCGGGCTGATGCTGCTGCCGCCCTACCTCGAGGATCCGGAGGAGGTTCGGCCCTATTTCAGGCAGTTACGCGAACTCCGCGACCGCCTGAGCGACGAGGCCGCGCCGGCCGGGATGCTTCGCGAACTCTCCATGGGCATGAGCCACGACTTCGAGGTGGCGATCGAGGAAGGCGCGACCCTGGTCCGGGTCGGCACCGCGATCTTCGGAACGCGCCTGCCCTGAGCGAGCACCGCGAGTCGAAGGGCCCTGCAGCCCGGGGGACGATCGGCCGAAACGTAGAATGCTGGCACACATTCGCTGGAAACCGGAGTTCCTTCCGTTCACGTGTCAGAGGAGACAGCTTTCATGAAAGTCACCCCACTCGACCTGCGGCAGGCCAAACTGCGAGTCACGATGCGCGGCTACGATCGCAACGAGGTGGACGCGCTGCTGAGCGAAGTGGCCGATGACTACGAGCAGGCGCTGCGCGAGTCGGACCGTCTGCACCAGGAGTTGCTGCGGCTCGAGGCAGTCGTCGCGGAGCACCGTGAACACGAGCGCAACCTCCGCAACACGCTGCTCACCGCCCAGCGGCTCGCCGACGAAATCCGCGAGCACGCCGAGCTGGAATCGCGCCGCGTCGTCGAGGAAGCCGAATCGCGAGCCGAGTTGATCTCCCAGCAGACGCAGGGGCGGCTCACGGAGATCCAGCGCGAGATCGACGGCCTCAAGCTCAAGCGTCGCGACGTCGAAACGACGCTGCAGTCCACGATTGCCACCCTCCGCAACGCGCTGGAATTCGTGCGCGAGCAGGATCAGAAGGACCGCGAGGACAAGATCCTTTATCACCGCCCGCGCCAGGTCGCGCTGGAGCCCCCCGTGCAAGTTTCGCAGCCACAGGCCCACGCGGTGGGCGGCTCGCCCGCCAGCGCCGTGATGCACGCGCTCGACGCGGCGGCCGAGGGACAGAAGTAGCCCACACTCCCATCGACCCGTGGTCACCGCCGATTTCGTCATCCGCCACGCCAGGCAGGTTCTGACCTGCGCCGGGCCGGCACCGCGCCGCGGTGCCGCCCAGCGCGTCGCCTCCTCCATTTCCGACGGCGTTGTCGCCTCGCGCGCCGGCCGCATTGTCTTCACCGGGTCCGAGACCGCGTTCCAGGGGAGCGTGCAGGCGACAGCCGACGCCGTGATTGTCGATGCCGGCGGCGGCACGGTCGTCCCCGGCTTCGTCGATCCGCACACGCACGTGATCTACGCGGGCGACCGGCGTGAAGAACTGCGGCGCCGCCTGGCCGGGGCGACCTACGCCGAGATCGCGGCCGCGGGCGGGGGCATCCTCAGCACGGTTCGGGCGACCAGAGAGGCCACCGAAGAGGAGCTGATCGAGTCCGCGCGGCCGCGCCTGGCCGAGATGCTGCGCTGCGGCACGACGACGGCGGAAGCCAAGAGCGGGTACGGGTTGGAGACGGCGGCGGAACTGAAGATGCTGCGGGCGATTCGACGTCTCGCCGGGTCGCAGCCCATCGACCTGGTCGCGACGTTTCTCGGCGCACACGAGATCCCGCGCGAGTACCGCGATCGCCGCCAGGCGTATCTCGACCTGCTCACCGGGGAGATGATCCCGGCCGTCGCGGGCGAGAGCCTGGCCGCCTGGTGCGACGTGTTCTGCGAAACCGGCGTGTATACGCCGGGCGAATCACGGGCAATCCTGGAGGCCGGCGCCAGAGCCGGCTTGCGCCCGCGCATTCACGCCGACGAACTGGCGGCCAGCGGCGGTTCCGACGTGGCTGCCGATGTCGGCGCCAGGTCCGCCGATCACCTGCTGTTCGTGCAGCCGACGTCTGCCGATCGCATGGCGGAGGCCGGCGTGGTCGCCACGCTGCTCCCCGCCGCGGCGTTCTACCTGAAGCTCGGGCGGTTTGCGCCCGCACGGATGCTGATCGAGCGCGGCGTTGCGGTCGCGCTCGCCACCGATCTCAACCCCGGCGGCGGCTTCACGCCGTCGATGCCGTTCGTCATCACGCTCGCCTGCTTCTCTATGGGAATGACGCTCGAGGAAGCGCTCGTCGGGGCGACGATCAACGCCGCGTACTCTCTCGGGCGCGACGGGGACCTGGGCAGCCTCGAACCCGGCAAGCTGATGGACGCCGTGATCGTGGCCGGGGAAGCGGTAGACCTGATTCGTGTTGGCGCACCAGCCATCACGCGCGTCGTCAAGAACGGCCGGGTCGTGGTGTAGGACGGACCTTCAGACCAGCCGTTACGGCCTGAGCCACACCTTGATGCTCGGCTTGAACTCCCAGGGATAGAAGAAGCCCGGGAACAGCTGGACGCGGTCCATGTAGACCCCTTCGATCGTCATCTGCCCTGACGCCTGCGCGACGCCGCCGGCCTGCGGAGCGGATGCACCGGCCTCGCAGTTGAACACCGGGTTGATTCCCCGCCGGATGTTCAGCCCCGTCGCGGCGATCGGCACGCCGAAGTTCCCCGCCGTTTCCATCGCCTCATCGCACAACTGCCGGTCGGCCCGCCGCTCGCCGAACTGCGCCAACTGCTGGAGCGCGTCCTCGTAGCGGTAGAAGTTCCAGTAGGCGTTTCCAATCCTGAAGGCGCCGTGGATGACAACCAGCGCAATGACAATCTTGATCAGCGTCTTGGCCATGGCACACCGGTCCTCGAGCCGTAGGGCGGACGGGGGGAGGGCGTCAGTAGCTGTTTCGGTCGAAGAGCCGTTTCTGTGTAGGGACGGCCGAGGCAACCACAAAAGACACCGGGTGGTCCGCCGTCACCACGATCAGCGGATGAGGTGGAACATCCGCGACCAGCGCGTTCGAGAGAAGAACTGGGTGACCACGGTGAACAGGTCCTTCGCGATCGCGCCGATCCCGGTCTGCTGGTAGTCCTCGGTCTCCGACTCGTAGGACCAGTAGATCATCACGGCGCGTCCCTTGACGTCCTCGCGCGGCAACAGCCCCCAGTAGCGGCTGTCCTGCGAATTGTCACGGTTGTCCCCCATCACGAAGTACTTGTCGGCGGGGATGGAAATCGGGCCGTAGCGCTCGCGCAGGTCGTAGGAGGTGATCTCGGAGTAGGACGACGTGCCCTGGGGCGGCTCCAGGAAGTGCACGTAGGGCTCATCGATCTTCTTGCCGTTGATGTAGACGCGCTTGTCCTTCACCTCGAGCGTCTCGCCCGGCAGGCCGATCACCCGCTTGATGAAATCGCGCTCCCGATCTTCCGGGTACTTGAAGACGATGATGTCGCCGCGACGGATCGCGCGCTCGGGGAGCAGCGCGCGTTCGATCGGGCTGTTGGCCGGCCCGAAGACGAACTTGTTCACCAGCAGGTGATCGCCGATGAGCAGGTTGTTCTCCATCGACCCGGTGGGGATCTTGAAGGCCTGGACGACGAACGTCCGGATGAAGAGCGCCAGGATGACGGCGATGACGATCGACTCGAAGTACTCGCGGGCGGTCGATTTCCGAAAGGGCTGAGGCGCAGCCGGCGCGGGTTTCTGGGCAGCCTTCGTTTGATTCTTCACAGTAGGTCCCTTCTACTCGTCCCCACCCATCTTGAGCACGGCGAGAAACGCCTCCTGGGGAATGTCGACCTTCCCCACGCGCTTCATCCGGCGCTTGCCTTCCTTTTGTTTCTCGAGCAGCTTCCGCTTGCGCGAGATGTCGCCGCCGTAGCACTTGGCCAGCACGTTCTTCCGCAGCGCCTTCACCGACTCGCGGGCGATAATCCGGCTGCCGATCGCCGCCTGGATTGCGACCTCGAACATCTGCCTCGGGATCAGGCTGCGCATCCGACTCGCCAGCGCGCGACCGCGCTGGTACGAGGAGTCCCTGTGGACGATGACGGACAGGGCGTCCACCGGGTCGCCGTTCACCAGGATATCGAGTTTCACCAGCGGCGATTCCCAGTACCCCGTGACGTGATAGTCGAGCGACGCATAGCCGCGCGAGATCGTCTTCAGCCGGTCGTAGAAATCGAGCACGACCTCGTTGAACGGCAGCTCGTAGGTGATGAGCACGCGGTTGCTGGCGAGGTACTCGAGCGTCTTCTGGACCCCGCGCTTGTCCTGGCACAGCGTCAGAATCCCGCCGACGTACTCGGCCGGCGTCAGGATCATCGCCGTAATGACCGGCTCCTCGAGCTTCTGGATGCGGCCCGCGTCCGGCAGCTTCGCGGGGCTGTCCACCTCGCGGACTTCGCCGTCGGTCGTCGTCACCCGGTACAACACGCTCGGCGCGGTGGTGACCAGGTCCTGGTTGAACTCGCGCTCGAGGCGCTCCTGCACGATCTCCATGTGCAGCAGGCCGAGAAAGCCGCAGCGGAACCCGAAGCCGAGGGCGACCGAGGTTTCCGGCTCGTAGAAGAACGATGCGTCGTTCAGCCGCAGCTTCTCGAGCGCGTCGCGCAGTTCGGCATACTCGTGTCCCTCAACCGGGTAGAGCCCGGCGAAGACCATCGGCTTGAGCTCCTTGAAACCCGGAAACGGCTCGGAGGTCGGCCGGGCGGTCTCGGTGATGGTGTCGCCGAGCTTGGCGTCCGCCACCTTCTTGATGCCGGCGGTGATGAACCCGACCTCGCCCACGGCGAGTTCCTCGAGGGGCGTGGCCTTCGGCGTGAACGCTCCGACTTCCTCGATCTGGTATTCCTGGCCGGCGGCCATGAACTTGACCTGCATGCCCTTGCGGATGACGCCGTCGATCACGCGGATGACGATCACGACGCCCCGGTAGGCGTCGTACCAGGAATCGAAGATCAACGCCTTCAACGGGGCGGCGGCGGTTCCGGCAGGGGGCGGCAGGCGGTGCACAATCGCCTCGAGGACGTCCCTGGTGCCGGTGCCCACCTTGGCGCTCGCCAGGATGGCCTGGCTTCCGTCGAGCCCGATGATGTCCTCGATCTGACGTCGCGTTTCCTCGGGCTGGGCGCCCGGGAGATCGATCTTGTTGATGACCGGGACGATCTCGAGGCCGTCGTCAACGGCCAGGTAGGCGTTGGCCAGCGTCTGGGCCTCGACGCCCTGCGCGGCGTCAACCAGCAGCACCGCACCCTCGCACGCGGCCAGCGAGCGAGTCACCTCGTACGAGAAATCCACGTGGCCGGGCGTGTCGATCAGGTTCAGCACGTACTTGTTGCCGTCATCGGCCAGGTAGGTGAGCCGGACGGGGTGCGCCTTGATCGTGATGCCGCGTTCCTTCTCGAGGTCCATGCTGTCGAGCAACTGGGCCTCCATGTCCCGCGACTGCACGGCGCCCGTCAGCTCGAGGAAGCGGTCCGCGAGCGTGGACTTGCCGTGGTCGATGTGCGCGATGACGGAGAAGTTGCGAATGTAACGCGGATCCATTGGATCTTCGAATTATATCAGCTGGAGTCAGGAGTCAGGGCCGAGACGCAAAGGGCCAGAAGCCAGGTCCCCCTGGCCTCCGGCCCCTGAATCCCGAATCTCGACTCCCGAATCCTGGTCCCGCTACTTCGCCACCTCTGTCTTGAGCACCACGCTCTCGCCCGCGTACTGCTGCACCACCGACAGGACGCCGGTGTAGAGGAAGCCGACCTGAAAGAGCATCAGGAAGGGCACCGTGGCGTAGATGCCATTCGCGAGCGCGTAGAACACCGTCCAGGTGAAATACAGGCCGAGCATCAGCTCAACCAGCGGCTGGATCGCCACCGACTGGCGATACTTCTTGGTCTGCCACTCGTCGGTCTCGCGCTGCACCACGCCGTACTTCGGCGTGCGGGCGAACTCGCTCTGCTTGCCGAGCACGGCCTCGATGACCGCGCGCGTGTTGTTCACCGACAACCCGATGCCAATCGACATCAGGAACGGCAGGTACTTCAGCCGCGACTTCCAGTCGAGCGGATACAGCTCGCGCTGGGAGACGATGTAGAAGTTGGCGACCGAGGCGGTGGCGGCGAAGAAGAGCGGCACGTCGATGAGAAGCATCTCGTACCAACCCATGTTGTACCGGATCACCATCGACGGGAAGATCAGCAGGCACAGGGCGGTCATCAACAGGTAGTTGAAGTTAGCCGTCAGGTGCATGAACGCCTCGGCCTTCACTTCGAACGACGCGTTCGAGCGGAGGATGTGCGGCAGCAGCTTCAGGCAGGTCTGGATCGACCCCTTCGCCCAGCGATGCTGTTGCGACTTGAACCCGTTCATCTCGACCGGCACTTCCGCGGGGGCCTCGAGGTCGGGGAGGAAGACGAACTGCCAGCCCTTGAGCTGGGTGCGGTAGCTCAGGTCGAGGTCCTCGGTCAGGGTGTCGTGCTGCCAGCCGCCGCCATCCGCGATGGCTTCAGGCCGCCAGATACCGGCGGTACCGTTGAAATTGAAGAACCGGCCGGAGCGGTTGCGTCCGCCGTGCTCGAGGACGAAGTGGGCGTCGAGCAGGATCGACTGCACCTTCGTGAGCAGCGAGAAATCCTGGTTCAAGTGCGTCCAGCGCGCCTGCACCATCGCCACGCGCGGTTCCGCGAAGTACGGCACCGTGCGTTTCAGGAAATCGGCGGACGGCACGAAGTCGGCGTCGAAGATCGCAACGAAGCGGCCGGTCGCCACCTTCAGCGCCGCCTCGAGCGCCCCGGCCTTGTAGCCGAGGCGATCGTCGCGGTGAATGTACTTGATGTCGAAGCCCTGCGCCGCATAGCGCTGCACGGCGAGACGGGCGATGTCCTGGGTCTCGTCGTTGGAATCGTCGAGGACCTGGATTTCGAGGCGATCCCTCGGGTAGTCCATCCGGCACACCGCCTCGACGAGGCGGTCCACGACGTACATCTCGTTGTACAGCGGCAACTGCACCGTGACCGCGGGCCATGTCTCCGGCACGACCGGCGTCGCGACTTTGTCGCCCTTGTGCTTCATGTAAAGATACACAAGGAAGTAGCGGTGCCAGCCGTAGAGGGCGAGGATGCTCAGGATGAAAAAATACGCCCCGAGGATCAGGGTTTCAGCGGGCGTCATATGGTCAGTGTCTCTTGGTTGGTCAACAAACGCTCAATTATACAGCCGAATCATGACAAGTCAAACCGTCGTCTCGCTCCGGAGCCGCCCATGAATCTGCCGCCCCTTCGCGACATCCTCGAGCAGGTGTCCTCGGGCACGTTGCCAGCCGGCGAGGCCGAGCAGCGCCTCCTCGACTACCTCCGTGAACTTCCCTACGAGGACATCGGGTTCGCCCGGATAGACCATCACCGCGCCCTCCGACAGGGTTTTCCCGAGGTCATCCTGGGTACAGGCAAAACCCCGGCCCACATCGCGGCCATTGCCGCCCGGATCGTAGCCAGGGGGCATTCGCTGCTGGTGACGCGGACCGACGAGACGGCCTACGCCGCGGTTCTGGCCGAGGTGCCGGCCGTCGTCTTCCACCCGGCCGCCCGAGCTATCACGTTGCAGCAACAGGACATCGCGCCCGGCAAGGGAACCGTGCTGGTGGTCGCCGCGGGCACGGCAGACCTGCCGGTGGCTGAAGAAGCGGTGGTGACGGCCGAGCTGATGGGGAACCAGACGGAGCGGCTCTTCGATGTCGGCGTGGCCGGGTTGCACCGCCTGCTGAGCGCGCACGATCGCCTCACTGCGGCGCGCGTGATCATCGTCGCGGCCGGGATGGAGGGGGCGCTGCCGAGCGTGATCGGAGGGTTGGTGAGGGTCCCGATCATCGCGGTGCCGACAAGCATTGGCTACGGCGCCAGCTTTGGGGGGATCGCCGCGCTCCTCGGCATGCTCAACAGTTGCGCCGGAGGGGTCTCGGTGGTGAACATCGACAATGGGTTCGGGGCCGCCACCATTGCCAGCCTGATCAATCACCTGTAGGCTCAGACCAGTTGGCTTGCGACGGGTGGCTCGCGACCTGCGGCGGCGGTGCCGACCACACCGCACGAGAGAACCACTCCGGGAGTGATTTCCGGAGGTCATCAATTGTGATCTCCTATCTACCATGCCTGTGGTAGTATAGGGGGTTGCCTCCGCTTGTGCGGTTGGCCGACGGACGTGTAGTCCGTGCCTTCCTGAGTCCGGTCTCCAAATCCCGATATGCAGCGAGCTGCGCAGCAAGCCCTGGAGTTTCACCGGATCGTCGAGGCGGTGGGCAGTTTCGCCGCGACACCCCTCGGGCGCGACCGGCTGGCGTCATTACGCCCGCAGTCCGACCCGCGACGCGTCGCGCAGTGGCTCGGGGCGACCAGCGAGGGGACGCGTTACCTGGCTGACGGCGGTCTTTTCCCGCTCCAGGCCTCGTCCGACATCGACACCAGCCTGTCTGCGCTGGCCGTGGAGGGGCGTCCGCTCGAACCGCTCCGGCTGTTGGGTCTTGCCGACTTCCTCGACTCGCTCGAGCAGACCCGCGCCGCGATCCGGCGGGCCGCCGGCAGCTACGTGTATCTGGCGTCGCTGGTCGAGATGGGGTCGTCGTTCAAGTCGGAAGTGGGCGACATCCGCGAGAAGATCGACCCCAGCGGCGACGTCAACGATCACGCGAGCGGCGAGCTTCGCGCGATCCGTGACCGCCTCCGCAAGCAGCGCGCCCGTCTCCGGAACACGCTCGAGTCGTACTTGCGGGGACGGGACACCTCCCGTTACCTCCAGGACCAGGTCGTCACCGATCGCAACGGGCGCTACGTCCTCGTCGTGCGGGCCGAGCACCGGTCGGCCATCCCGGGCATCATCCACGGCAGTTCGGCGAGCGGGGCAAGCCTGTACCTCGAGCCGCTCAGCACCGTCGAGATCAACAACGACGTGGTGGCCATGGAAGAGCAGGAAGCCGCCGAAATCCGGCGCATCCTGCTGGCGCTGACCGACGCGTTCCGCCGTCGCGCCGGCGACTTCCAGCGGACGGTCGAATCGGCCACGGAACTCGACGTCGTGCAAGCCAAGGCGCGATTCTCGCGCCTGGTCGGCGGCGTCGAACCGGTGATGTCGAATGACGGGGGGCTCGAGCTGCACTCGGCGCGCCACCCGCTCCTGATCCGCGCGGTTACCGAGCGCCTTGCCGCGGCGTCGTCCACCTCGGCGAACGATGCGGACGAGGGACGCGAGCGCCAGGACGCCCGCGAACAACCGGCGGAACCGGTGCCGGTGGATATTCTCGTCGCGCCGCCGGCCACGGTCCTCGTCATCACGGGCCCGAACACGGGCGGCAAGACGGTTGCGCTCAAGACCACAGGGCTCCTGGCGCTGATGGCGCAGGCTGGCCTGCACATCCCGGCCGCCCCGGGCTCGCGCCTCCCGGTGTTCCGCGGCGTGTTCGCCGACATCGGCGACGAGCAGTCGATCGCGGCGAATCTGAGCACCTTCTCCTGGCACGTCTCCAACTTCGTCTCGATGGAGCGGATGCTGGCTTTGCCGGCGCTGGTGCTGTTCGACGAGCTGGGGTCTGGCACGGATCCGGCCGAAGGCGGCGCGCTGGCCACGGCGGTCGTGGACCACTTCAGGAATCGCGGCGCGATCGTCATCTGCACCAGCCACAGCGACGCGGTCAAGACGTATGCGACGACGACTCCCGGCGTGACGGTGGCGGCCTTTGGCTTCGACCCAGTGTCGTTTGCGCCGAGCTATCGCCTGGTCTACGGGTCGCCCGGTCGCAGCCTGGCGCTCGAAATTGCCGGCCGGCTGGGCCTGGGCGCCACGGTCCTCGCCCGGGCCCGTCAGAACCTGAGCGCCCGTGACGCGCAACTCGCCGAGCACCTGGCCAGGATCGACCAGAGCCTTCACGACCTGGAGCACGAGCACCGGCTGGTCGCGCGCGAGCGCTTGGCGGTCGGCGAGTCCGAGACGCGCCTGAAGCTGCGCGAAGAGGGGCTGCGCCAGCGTGAGGAGACGTTCCGGCGCAAGACTGAGGACCGACTGGACGAGCGGCTTCGCGATGCGCGGCGCGAGATCGACAAGGTCATCGACGACCTCAAGAAGAAAGCGTCCGACATGACCGCGGAGGCCGAACGGCGGCT